>Ga0302186_10001317_pt1 | contig 20862 bp, 27 predicted proteins | sample II_Bog_E1_2_FD_198782 | JGI IMG/M metagenome (GOLD analysis project Ga0302186, IMG submission 198782) | Peat permafrost microbial communities from Stordalen Mire near Abisko, Sweden - II_Bog_E1_1 | ecosystem: Environmental > Terrestrial > Soil > Wetlands > Peat | place: Sweden: Abisko...
TATTTTTTTATTTCATAATTTTTTTTATTCAATATTTTTTTTTTCAATTTTGGTTCTTAAAATTAAGAAAAAAAAATTTGAACTTTTTTATTTAAATCGAGATTAAAAAACAAAATGGCGACATATTCCACATTTAAAACAAATCCAACAAAATCCTCAAAAGAGGTTTATGACACCGTTCCTTTGAGCCGCAACGAATTTATCACACAAGATCAAAATTATAATCGTATGTCTAAAGGTGACATCAAGCCGGAAGTTCATTTCATTGGGCAAATCACAGGAGGCTTGGATTTCGGAACTGGAGATGGATTATTTTGTGAGATGATTTTGGATATTGGCAGCAATTGGGATCTCATTTCACCCCCTCGTCTTTATCAAACTCAAACTAGTTATGGGAATGTTTGAATAACTACTTTTCATTTAAATATCAAACCAAATATATTTCAAAATAGACAGGATTCATGAATGTTTGGAATCATCCCATAGATTTGCATTTCGCTGCAAATGACTTAAACGGTTGGTTAGTCACATAATTCTTTTATAATTTATCAACTCTTTAAATATTAGGCCGAAAGCCAATTTCAAAGTTTGGAGATTGGATTCATCGAATAAAATTGATATATGTTCGAAATTTTCCCAAAGGCTAATAAAAATTCATATTTTTTTCTAGTTTCCTATGGTGTTTGCCATTTACCAAAAAAATCTGGATATTCCAAAATAATTTGTGATACATGGACTCCAACTGGAGCAAGTCTTGGAATGGTCAAATATGATGCACTTTCCTTTTATTTGGGAAATAAACCACGATTGCAATCAATTGATCTACTTTCTAAAGACCTGCAATATCGAGAAGTGTTAAATACACAATCTAGCGGGAGAATTATGATTGAATTAGAGGTAATATTTCTTCATTAAATTTATGATTTATTTAATATTTCAAGTGCTTGATGAAGAATTTTGACCTTCTCGATATTTCAGGACAATTGTAAAAAAACCATTAATTAAAAAAAACTCATTTTCAAATTTTTTTTTGAGTTTTATTCAATTTTCTTTCTTTTTTTTCTCTTTAATTTTCTGATTCTATGGATAAAGAGGAGCATTTTCTCTTCTTTTGGCCTCAACCCAATCGTAATGATGATGATGTTCTGCAGGATGAGCTACCTTTTTGGCTTCCCTCGCTGTATGTCTTTCTTTAGCCTCATTAATTTCCTTTTGTGTGATCTCCGAATATCTGTTGTCTGCCCACATAGTATCAGGTCTAAGATGTTCTCTGGTTCCATCAGTCCAGGTTTTATGGGCCAATTGGGAAACATCTCCTCCTTCATTATAAGAACTTACCTTCATAGCTTCGTTATATTGTTTCTGTTGAATACCAATAACCTTAGTTTTGAATTTCTGTTTCTCAACCATATCTTCCAAAACCCACTTTGGACAAACGTTCAGGATTTCAATTTTCTCCTTGCTGCATTTGGCATTTCTGTTTTTCATATCCTCCTTCGAAATGGGTGCAACTGGTTTCGAAATGGGTACAAGTGGTCTCTCAATTCCATTCACCATTTCGCATCTTTTAAAATTTTGGATCATTCTGACACATCCTCTTGGATATTTATCAGCTTTAAGCACAGGAAGCAAATTTGATCCAGGTCCATGCGATCGATGATGCAAAGGGAATGATGTACGGTTCATTCCATCTAAGGGGTCATAATGACTCGGAGCCATTCTAAAAAAGAGAAGAATTACAAGCAAAAAAACAAAACAGTTATCGTTGAATAAAAGAAAATGTACCTGTAGAAAGTCACACCATTCGGATAAGGGTCAGATGTATAGAATTGATTTCCCCAACGTGGTCCCAATGCAATTCTATCTTGGGAAGGAATTTGCTGATGAGCAAAGGGATTGATGAAGGATATGCTTCTTCGGAATTTGGTCATCAAAGGGTTCCATACGGATTGGTTGATGTTTATTACTGGATATAAGTTCTCTTCAATACTGGTATGGAGATGCTTTTTTGGGGAGTTGTTAGACATTTGCTGTTTTTAAGACCTTTTTATTGAAAAAGTTTTGAGTTTTTAATAATTTAATAAACTCTGTTAAGATTAGGACCGAAAATTTTTTTAATTAGGATTTTTTAAATTACGAATTTTTTAAATGTTTTTATAATTTTATAATCGCTATTTTCTTATATTTGATTTAGAAGGCATTTTTTAAAACATAATTTTCATTTTCCCGCAAAAATCCACATTTAGCATTTTCCAAAAAAACATGAATCCTCAAACATTGCTTTCGAACCCCTTTGAAGAAATCGATAGATATTATACCATTTCCTTATCAGGAAACATATCACCAGATTCGGATTACAACCTTGACCTAAGCCAACAATTTCATTCAACTTTTCTTTCAGGGGATCTTCTTTCTCAGGTATATTGATTTGATTTATTTTATAAAGATAATTTTCTGTTTAGATCCCAGATTTTGCCAGTTTTTCTTGCTATGCTGATCTGAAAAAACAAAATGGTAAGCTGGTGAAGATGACCTATATGGTTCAAAATATAGATGATCCTGAGATTTTCGCTCATTGTTTGGTCAAAAAGGAAAACCCCGCCAATTTTTTTAATGTCAAATATCGAGAAAACTTTGGTCAAGAAGTTTCATCTTTCGATTTGGAGAACGATTGTCTCCTTTCTGAAAGATTATCAACCTATTGCATTCCAATCACTGGTGACAACACTCATAAGATCCCAAATAAAAGTAACATAGAATCTGAGCCACATCATCAAGAAAAACAAGAAAACATCAATTTCCAAGACTTAGAGATTAATGTTCAAGAAAACATTGGAAATTTCTTTGAAACATTCCAAAAAAAAGGGATTTTCAACTCAAATAATCCAAAGAGTTTTCCAGCTGTTGTAAAGGTCAGTCTTTTCCTTATTTTTGTATGTTAATATCATGAAAATAGGTCTATGATTCTAATATGCAGTCCATCAAATTAAATGAAACTTATGAAATAGTTGGCATTTTGGCTTATAATTCATCTCCTGATGAACCCATAGAGCCCAATGAAAACTTCGATCACTTTAATAACCAATATCCTTCACATCTCATTCCTCGAATTCATTGTCTTGCTTTGAAGAAAATGAGAGAAAACGAAATGGAAGATCAAATCCTTTCACAAATATCAAAGAAATATCCAATTTCTCCTTTCAAAGTCCAGGAAATACAAAAACAACTTTTAAACATTTTCAATCATATCACAAATGATGAGCTTTCTTCATTTTATATTTTGTTTGGAATCTTAAACAATTTTCCTCAAAAAAAAGCCGAATATCTGGAAAACATTCGGAAACTTGTTGTAAATGTTTACAAGACATCAAAAATTCAATTTAGCCTTGCAAATTCACAAAACATAGCATTTCCTCAATTACTTTCAAGAATCTTTGAGAAAATCTGCCCTAAAAGTCTATATTTTCCTGTAGATATAGAATCTTTGGAAAAATCCTTGTACATTCCAACGAAAAATTATGATACTAATCGATTGGAAATAGGGAAATTACAAATGACACCATCCACAACAATATGCGTTGATGAGACAAAAATGACCGAAGGGAAATTAACAGAAAAAGGATTGAAAAATCTCCAATTTTTGAATGATTTCCTTGAAAATCAAACTGTTTCCTTCGATTTCTCCTATCATCAAACGAAGATAACTTGTGATTGCAACGTGATAGTATGTTCTGAAGGGAAGAGTTTTCTAAAAACTAACATAAATGTATTTTTTAAAAGCTTTTTATTTGAATTTTATAATATTTCTTCAGATTCCTCTTGAAACCCAATGTCCTAATCAAATCCAAGCCTTAAACCCTCAAGTTTCTGAAATTTTGGACATCAACCCAACAGCGGATATTGAACTCCTGCTTGATTCTTTTAGATATTTCATTTTGAAAGCTCAACAAAATTTAAGAAGTATGAAAATCAATGAAGAAGTCTCAAAGAAAATCGAGGAAGATTATGTCAATTCACGAAAAGCCACACCATCCATTGACGTCGAATCATTACAAAGATGGATTATACTAGGCAAATTGCTTTCAGCATGTGATGATTGTTTGGAAATGTCCTTTCAAAGCTATCTCAGAGCGAAAGATCTGGAAAGCCTTAGAATGAAAAGATTAAGTTAATAAAAATTATTATTGTTAAACCTTAAAATCCAAACAAAAAAAAAATTCTTTTCTTTTTCATGAATAAACATTATAAAAAATGCTTCACTTCAGACAAGCATGACATTCCAGTTCCTGAAATTCCCAAAAGCATCACGTTTTATAAAAACAACCCATTTTTTTCTATGCCGGAAAAAGAACAAGAAATCTCCGAAAATATTGAAGACGAAGATTTCCCTCATTTGACCAGTAAACTCAATTCCACAATTATGGAACAAAGAAAAGCCGACTATTTTAATCAAAAGATCTTCGATTTTAATCAAGGAAAAAAAAACTTAGGACTCGGTTTTCTCTCAGATGAATGTAGAAACCAATATTTTTCCCAGGAAAAAATCGTCAAAAATTTTAAAAAGAAGCATTCTAAAATAAGCTATCTTTCCGATAGAACAGAAGAATCTCATTTGGGAACTCAAGCTGATCTAAAAATGCATGACAAAACGCTGTTAATTAATGACACCTTAGATTTCCTGAAAAAAATGCAAAACTTTGATCTTTTTGAGGAAGAATTTTTATTAGGGGAAAAAATCGAATTCGAAAAAGACGTTGAATATTTTAATTATTTAGATTGTGTGGTGAGAGAAGAAGAAAGGAGTTCGAAAATCATCAAAGAGGAATTTCCTCCAAAAAAAATCTCATTTTCAAGTACTACGAAAACTTCATTGACGAACAAAGGTAAATTTCAATAAAATTGAAGTAAAAAAAATGAACTTTTAATTAATTAGGAAAGCCAAACCTAATATTACATTACCCATCTGAGATGCAGATGTCTAATGACCCTTATCAAACTTTATTAGAAAACATTTATGAAGGAAATACTTCTAAGATAAAATCAACTATAAATAGTCTAAATTCTTCATTATAATTCCTTATTTAATGAAATTTTTTGTAAAATGCTTTAGATATCAAACAAGAAACATTAAATAAATGCAATTCAGAAGGACAAACTCCATTGTTAATTGCGACGAAGTTGGCAGACAAAAATCATATAGAATATTCTGAAATCGTCAGGATTTTATTAAGTGCTGGAGCCAATCCCAAGATAAAAGATAAAAATGGTTGGGGTCCTCTTGATGAAGCCATCTCACATGTATGTTCTCATTGTAACAAAATATATTGAATTGTTTTAAAAAGTCCAATGTAAAAACGACCTTATATCTATTTGACTATCTCAGTATGATCAAGAAGGACTTTTTTATCCAGGAGAAAACCATAGTTTTGGGAATTCTCGGAAAAATACCTGATTTCTACCTAGAAATGCGTTGGGATTTCGAAAGTTCAGTGATTCCTTTATTAGGAAAATTGGCTCCATCTGGTATATTTCCATAAATTTTAAGAAAAAAACATTAATTTTTTTGTTTTAGATACCTTCAAAATCTGGAAATATAAAAACTCCATCCGAATGGATTATTCATTAGTCGGTTTAAAGAATCTCAAAGCTAAAAAAAGAGATATGAGTCTTTTATTCAATCCCATGAATGAAGTTTCAAATCGAATGGATGTCAAAGAATATAACACTGGAAAGGGCATTGAGCTGTTTTGGCTCCTCAATAGAACTAAAAACCAATTCACCAACCCTTTGGTAATTTTTCCCTTTATTTATAGTTTTGATTGAAATTTTCCAAAAGCAAGAAATCGATTTTTATGAGAAAAAAACAATTCTTTATGATCTTATGACCAGCCAAGCCTTTGAAGGAAATATGAATATCATCAAATGCGATTTTAATGAAAGTGTGAATTGGATTGGAAATAAAGTAAGTCAGAAATTCAATGGCTGGAAAGCGAAAAAGTAAATATTTTTAATCCAATCTAATAAGTTTAACATAGATTTGATTTTCTTTTGACTTACGAATATATGTTCACTAAAAAAGAGCGAACTCCTGAAGAATTAATTAAAAATCCCAGAAATTCAAACATCAACTTGCCGAACGATCATGAAAAAATTGAAATGAATTTCCTAAAGAAAATAGAAAAAATGAACTTTGCGCTCCCTTCAAAGAAAGAAAAGAAAATCAAGAAAAACACTGCCACAATTTGGATCAGCGAAGAATTTCCCTTAAAATTCAATGTTTTTTTAAATAATTTATAATCATTTCAATGAAAATATTTGTTTTTGTTGAATTAAAGGATCTTTTTCCTCTTTTCAGCTTTTTGTCGAATGGAAACGTGATGTTGAATAAATTGAATGTAGTTTTACAAAATCAGGTTTTTTATATTTATTTTTATTTGAATTTTCTTTATTTTTTTCATAGAAAATCAGAGAAGTGACCAAAAGTAGCGGTTTTCCTGTAAGGGTGCAAATTCCCATCAATTTCACAATCCGAGCAAATATTTCTTTTCTTTCCTTCCGTTTTTTGCAACCCCATGAAAATTTACAATCCTTGTTCGAAATTCCTGAAACGATGCCATATGGTGATAGGAAGACCTGTATGAAAATCTTGACACGAACCAAAAAGCGAATGATTTTAACAAATGCCTTGATTTAAATATTTTTATTTATATAGCAAAGTTTTTTTTTTATAGTGTTCTCTTTTTGATTTTGTAAATTTTCCCTGTTTTAAAATTTACTTTTGTTTTTGTTTTTGATCGTGATTTTCTTTGCCTATTTGTCATATGGACTCTCCCATCCATCTTCTATCAACCTCAGTTCATCCTTTCTTTCTTTCTTTCTTTATTATATTTCAATTCTTTGTTGAAGACCATAGAACTAGAACCTGAATTAAGGAGGAAAAAAATCATCAGGGCTTGCAAAATTATCACTGATACCTTTCCTTTTGAAGAAAAAAGGGATATCCTAGCTGCTGAACCTGAACTGATTAAATATTTGATTTTGAACTCGATATTTGTGAAATCATCTGTAAGTTTTTCCTTTTTTTTTAAAAAAAATGAAACAATGACCTAATTTTGCATCAAGATAGAACTCATAATCGATACTCTTTTCCAGAAATTCAAGACGAACAAACAATTCTTGATTTATGTTTGGGCTAATTTCATAGATATTGCTTGTATATCAGAGGAAAACGATCCAGTTTATTTGAGTTCAACAATGGAATATCATGAAGACCCCAAAAAGTATTTGAAATATCTGCAACATGACTTTACAATTATCTCGAAACTTGATTTCAATCCTGAGATTCAACAAAATATCATTGAAATTAAACTGAAAACTCTTCATTATTCTTTGAGGATCTTTGAATATTTTTCGCAAATAGCCAATCGTTTCCCGAAAGCAGTGTTGAGTTCAAATATGGACTTATTTAAGCTTTTTCTGATAAATTCTTTGGATGATCGAGTTTTATTAAGAACGTGCGAATGCATTGAAGTTTTTAAAAAGAAATTCCTTTTTTTCTTTGAAAACGTCTGCATTTTCGATGTGCAAATCGAAGAAATACTTATTAACAAGAAAAGCCAAATGATCAAAGGCCTTGGCAAAAAATCAAGGTTTTCAATCCCCAATCTCCCATTGCTAGAATCTCCAATGAATTCTCCCATGATCCCTTTGGATTTTAGTCTGGATTCGAAAAGATCCTCTTCTAATGATCTCAATATGAAATTGAAAGGTCTATTTGTTTATCCAGTGCAAAATGATCAATCAGATGGTAATAAACAACCAGAGAATTCCCAAACAAATCTTCCAGAAATAGAAGAAGAAGAGGACCCTATTGAGAATGAAAAGAAGTTAAAGAAGGTTTTTATTGAAGAATTGGATAGATGGCTTTGTTATGATGAAACGAATTTGATTTCATTGAATGAGAACATTTCGATTGCTTTGAAGTTGATTGAAAATCTTGAGATTTTCCTGAATTTCATCATTAATCCCTTGAAATTCCCAATAGAATCATATGTAAGTTTTTAAAATTGATATAAAATAAATGAATAGGTTTATTTATTTTAGTGGGCTCAAAGATATGAATGCATTTCACAAAGAAAGGTTTGTTTCGATTATAAATGCTTCAAAATGATGAACCCAATAGAAGAAAATGAATGGAATTCCAATAATCTTCTACAAAAAACCTTCTATTTTCTCAGGTCATATAAAGCTTCAACAATCCTTTGTTCAAGAAGAAACCTGAAATATCTGATTACAGTGAATGATAAGTCTTTTTCAACGATTTGTAATGAATTTCCTCTAATATTTTAATTAAATAATAAATCTTTTATTGATTTAGTTTCTTTGCTTCAAAATGCCATTAAAAAACATGAGTTCAATAAATTCAATTTGTTTCACATTGGCAAAATCCTCAACACTTTTCTGATATTAGAGCCCAAATTCTCTTTAAATTTCCTTTTAGAAATGGAATATTTGCCTTTGTTATCATGTTATTTATATAACCCTTTAATTTTCGATATTTTCCTCAACTTGTTATCGCCAAATTCCTCTAAATTCGTGATTGAAGAATCTTATCAAATGGAAATCTGGAAAAATTGTTATAACAATAACATTTTCTTCGATTTATCAAAACAAATCCTCAGAGGAGGTGAAATTTCACATTGCCATCATAGCAATATAGATATCTCGTCATATTCTTTCCCTCTTAAATATGAGAAAAACATGAGAAATTCATTACATTCAACAGAATCTTTGAAAATTGAATTAGATAAAATCTTCGGCAAGAACTCTTATTTTGAGAATTCGCCATTAATTATACAAGTAATATATCTTAACAAAAAAAAAAATCTATATATTATAATTATTTCTTGAAAAAAGCCCGAATATCTCTCAAAAGAAGAAATTTCTGGGCAAAAACAAGACATAGATTACTTAAAAAACTTCATTAAACAACGAAAATCAGGGCTTACTTCAAATAAATCTATAATAATCACACAAAACGATCCCACTCCTTCTAAAACCATAAGTCGAAATTTATCCCGAAGCAATTCGACCGTTTCTCATAAAAAAGATTATCCTGATTTCGACGAATTCGAAGAATTCGATCTAAAAAAAGAAAACGCCAACTTAAAAAAAAAGCAGCTCACAAAAGGACAGAAATTATTCCAGAAAATCAAATTCATCTTCAAAATGAAACAAAAAACCGAGCTTTTTCAAAGAATTATCCAAGGAAACATTGATGAGCCGAAAACCGAAATTCCCAATGAAAAATCAGGCTATTCGACAGGTTCTTTGATCAGATTTTATCCAGATATCAGATTATTAGCGATTTATGGTGAAATTGAAAAATTATCGAAACTCAGGGGTTTTTCATCTGAAAGCATAATTGATGCGGAAAGAGTCGCGATGCCTTTAACGGAGTTTTTCTATAATATTTTAAAGGATAGTTTGGATTTCGAAGAAAATAAAAAATGGTCTGAAATGGTAGATATTGATAGGAAAGATCAAGGGTTTTTATTAGAAATGCTTTGTGATTATGATTGTTCTATAATCCAGACGATTTTTGTGGTTAAAAAATTATAAAAACTATTAATCTTAATAAAATATATATAAATTTATTAAAATATATTAGAATTATTTAGTGAAAATTAAGCCATTGGGGAAGTTGCAGGAATTTGGAAATAGTGCATTTGAAGCTGGGAAATTCATCAATTTGGTTTTATCAAGAATGTAATGAAATTGACTTTAACTTACTTATATTTTGATGAAATCTATTTGAAATAAGGAAAACACATAGTGTTTTCAAGAAAAATTATGGAAAGATTCATAATTTTTCCTTAGAAAATTTTGCTTTTCTATCAAAATTGATCATTGACATGGAATATGTCAAGAAGAATCCAATAGTCTTGTCCGGTTTGACTTTAAATAATCCTTTGGGATGCACCAAATTGCTCTTAATTGAGACTTTTTCCTTAATTATCTCAAATGATGAGGCTAATAATTATTCTATTCTCGAGGAAATCAATGAAACAGTTTGGCATATTCTCTTTCTTTGGTTTTTTGGCAATAGGTAAAAATTTGTTAATTTTTATATAAAATAATGATATTTTTCTATTTTATAAAGGACAAATGATAATTATCATCATAAATTTTATGAAAGTTTGAGAATCGCTTTGGTTTTCGGATCAGAAAAATCGATTGTGAAGATCCTTTTTAAAGTGAATTTGCTAGCCAGTCTTTATAATTCTTATGAGGGAATTTTGAAAAACGGAGTTGTTATGAATATCACGCATATTGAGTCATATTTGTTTTATTTAAAAAAGATAGTTATAGACATTAATAATTTATTACAGGTGAATAAATATCATAAATTAATGCAATTATATGTTATTAAATTAGGGAAAAACTCATTATATGCTTCTTAAAAGACAAATTGAAGGATGTCAAAGTTGGAAAATGCTGCATTTATTATTAATGTTTCAAATTTTTCCTTATTTTTCTTAATATTATCTAATAAATTAGAGAAAATTATCATTTTGGAATCCTTGAAAAGACATTCATCAATAAGCCTTCTGAAAGAAGCCTTCCTCCAATAGGAAAAGCTAAAAATTTGAATATGAAATCAACTTCTTTAGACTCGAAAAATAAAAGACAAGAAGTTCCTCAAACAATCCGAAATTTAACAACTAAAAACAATATAAAATCCACAAGCTTAAAAAATATATTAAAAGAAAGCAAGATTCAATCATTGAAACAAAATGAATCAGGGAAAAAAGCGCTGCTAAATAAAAAGCTTTCTGATATTTCATTACTCGAGATCAACAAGCCAAAAAACCCACTTTTACTCAAAAACAGACAAAGACCTTCTCAATCTCTTCATATAAAATATAATAATAATCTCCCAATAAAACCATTGATGAAGATTTAGTTTTATAAAAATTTAATAAAAAATTCAATTTTTGGCTAAAATTTTTCTTTCATATTTAAATAAATCAATCATCTTCTTTTATAAATCACTCCTGTGACCTCTGGATCATTACCATCACTATTGCTTCTAATCACAAGCTTTTTTTCTCCAGTATATGGATCCTCAACAATTTTTTTAATAATCCTTTTCTTTCTAATTTCAACCCATCTATTAAATACATTAGGACCTTTTTCAGGCTTTTGGGGAGTTTCTTTAGCAGCTTTTTCAACATCAGTTTTGGCTTTTATTATAGTTTTGATTTTTCTGCCCATTGTTTTTTTTCTTGTTTTTTTCTCAGGCTTCTCATTATTTTTCATCCTGAGTTCTTCTTCCAAAGCCGACCTTTTTTCTTCAATTTTCATTTTTCTTTTAAACTCCATTTCCTTGAATCTTTTATTCCTCTTAAGAATTTGGGCAGTTAATTTTTCCATTTGTTTAGCATAGATTTCAGGTGCTTTTTCTTGAATTTCTTTGGCTTTCTCGGTTAATTTCCTCCTACATTCTGAAATAATCGGCAGAACCTCAGGCGAAATCCGCGAAGTCCCCTCGAAGTTTGTCTCGAAATCCGTGAAAAATTTATCGAACTTCAACATATATCGAGGATCATCTTGGGCCAGAACCTTTTTTTCGAAAAAGGCCAAATAATCAAGTAAAAATTGATTTTTCTCAAAAATAAAGAAATTCTGATCTTTTTCAACTTCTTTCTTCTTTTCTTCAACGAGTTTCTTGCAATAATCTTCTAAGGAAAGCAGAGAAAAACTAAAAGAGCCATGTTCCTTTCGAAGGAGATGGATCCAAGCGAGTCTGAAATAGGCCTTGGAGCTTTTTTCTTGATTGGGATCGAGGATATCCTATGAAGAAATAAGTAGTTATAATTATTGAGAGAAAAACTTGGATTTGTGCGAATCTTTTCTCAGAAATTGATTTTTTCTTGATATTGCGAAAATAATGAATTGCACATTCAGCCATATCTTCAAATGCTGAGATCGAAACCAAAATTTGGTTTTTAATTAAATACGAAAGGATCTGCAAATATTAAATCAGTTTTATATAGAAATTTAATAAATCATTAAAATGACTTACTTTAAGTCCGTTTTTGAAATGATGGGTTTTCAAAGATTCAAAAATCATTATTTCAAATGTCTTGACTTCAGGTCTCAAAAGTCTATTTTCATTAAAACTCTTTGAAAATCGAAGGGAATTTTTTCTATACCTTTGATGATTGAAAATCTTGATGAATTTCTGCATCATTTCATAGCTTTCATTTTTCACTATATCGCTCTAAAATCCAAAAATGCATTTTTTAAATTTTTCAATTTTTTAAAAAAATCTAATAAAAATTCCAAACTATCATCATTGTAATGATTTCAGGTGATGGATAATAAAACAGGAAGTTATGATTTTCTATCAAAGGAATCAAAAGTTGAGTTTGTCTCAATTCAATTCCTTTTTTGACCATATTATCCACGATTTTCTGGGGAAATAAAGCGGCATTTCCCACGAAATTATAATAAGCATCCAATAACATTTTATAATCCTTCTCATTTTCCACCCTTTCATTTTTATAACAAACTCTTAAATAAAAGAACTACTTATTTAACAAATTAAGCAAATAATTCGGTTCGATTTTCATTCTTCCTGTCTTTGAAACCTTCGCCACACGTAAAATATCCTCATAATATCCTTCAAAATCCTCCTCGATTTCCGATTTCTTGATGTCGATGGTTTTCGATGGCAATTTCGCGAATTTTAACGCAAAAATCGGGGTTAACGCGATTCTCCTGATATTTTTAAAGACCGAAACTAGCATTGTATGATTTTATTTAATTAAATTTCCAAAGGATTTTTTTTAAGTTGGGACGATTTCCAAAAATCAAATAATTAATTTTCTAAATTCCGATTAAAAAAATTATTGAATGTCGATAATTTACACCTTAATAGCTCGAGGAATCGATGATGTTTTGGTCGAATGTAACACTGCGGCTGGTAATTTCCCACAAATCACACGAACGATCCTTAAGAAACTCAAGCCAAATTCTAAGCTTTCCTACACTTATAACGCCAAGTTTTCTTGTTTGACCCATTTACTCTTATTTCTTAATTTTTTTAGCTATTTCTTCCATTATATCAACGAAAACAACATCACTTACCTTTGCATGACCGAAGCATCGTTTTCGAAAAGAGTAGCTTTCGTTTATTTGGCGGATGTTCAGGAGAAGTTCCTCAAGAAATACACCAATGAAACCATTAATTCTGTCATGAATTATGGGTTGAATAGTTCTTTTGCTGAGATTTTAAAAGGCAGAATGGTATTTTTCTTGCGTTTCTTTTGATTAAATAAGCCAAATTTGAAAGAATTATTATAATACGGACCCCGAGGCTGATAAATTAAACAAATTAAAGAGCAATTTGAATGAAGTCAAGGATATCATGGTGGAAAATATCGATAAAATCTTGGAAAGGGAACAAAAAGTGGAGATTTTAGTGAAGAAAACTACGACTATGAACCAATTGTCGTCTACCATTAAAAAACAGGTTAAAGCCAGATTTTATTAAAGCATTTTTTTTTGTTTTACGCTTCATTTAGACTATTCAAGTGAGAAGAGATGCATATTGGAAGAGCATTAGGGTTAAAATCTTCATTTCCGCCTTTGTTGTTGTTGTCATATATATTGTCATTGCGATGTTTTGTGGAGGGCTCAATTTACCTGATTGTACTTGAGGAAGATGATTTATTCTGAACATGGAATAAAATAAAATTAATTATTTTGACAAAAAATGAATTTTTTTGTTTTGGATCTAATAATTACATTCAAAAAAAATTACAAGCTAATTATTTCTTTAGTAAAAAAAAAATACAGGATAGTTTTTAGTCTAAAAAAGAATTGTTTATCATTTCTTTGGAAGAAATTTATATTGCTTTCAATCTGAAAAAAATAGTGAAGATTGAATGAAGTGTGTATATTATTACAAAATATGAATGTTCTTCGAAATCAATTGTGTCAATAACTAAACCAAAAAGAATAACGCTATATTTTCCTATATATTTCGTTTTTTTATGAGAGATGACAACAGTTAAACTTTAAAAAACTATTTTTTCTTTGATTGAATATTTGAAATTTTGATTTTTTTCCTTTAATTTATCTCTAAATTTCAAGTAAATTAAGCCTCAGCTCCAGAATAATCCTGAGGTGTCGGCACGCTTTTAATATAATTTTGGAAACCTTCAGAAACCACACTAAATGAATCGATGAGATTTTTCGAGCAAACCTTGAGATTTTGCAAATCATCTTCTCCGGCCTGAGCCTCGGCTCTTCCTTTAAAGATCTTCTTAAAGCAGGTGCTAAAGATCTTATGTGTAGTGATATCAACAACAGAGGGGTCAGTTAAAGATGGGTCCATGGTGTTATGTTAAGAAATGGAATCTTGAAATTTTCTATGAAATAAATGAAATTAATATTTTTTTTTAAAAAATGATCAAAAAAATCAATAAAAAAAACAAATCGTTGTCAGAATATGTCCATGACTTTCTGGTCGAGATTCGCAAGCCTACTTATATGACCCCTTTCAAAACGCCAGTGGATCCAGGAGAAATTCCACATTATTATGCAGTAATTAAGAATCCAATGGATCTTTCCACAATGTTTCAGAAACTAGTTGATGGGAAATATGGCTTTTTATCAGAAGTCAAGGCTGATTTTCAATTGATTATTGAAAATTGCGAAGCGTTTAACCCCCAGGGCACATGGATTCGACCTTTATGTGATAAATTCAAGGGGAATCTAGAGAAATCATGGGCTAAATTGATGGAGACTTTGGAACGAAAAAGCATTGATGCAAATAAAAAGATGGAGAAATTGTCGGATTTCGAGGAAAATAAGAACGAATCTCAGAATTTGATGTTGGCAGAAAATCTTGGGTTAAGAACGAGAAATCAAATAAGTATCATTAAAGATAGTCTAAACGAATCAATACATTCAATGGAACCTTCAAATCCTACAATAATCAACATTTATTTCAATAATGTTAACAATAATCTAAATAATAACAATATCAATATTGCGGCTTTGGAAGAGAGTTTGAAGGAAAGTCTTATCATCAATGAGAAACCAAGGCCAAATTTTCCTGAAAAAACATTGATTTTGCCAGAAAGAGGGAGTTTTTCTCAGGAATCTTTGAAAATAGATTTGAAAATAGAAGACAAAATTTCGAATCCTATAACTAATATTAGCCCTCTTTCTCCAAAAGAAACTATTCTTGAAACCAAAGAAACCATAATGGAAGAAGAAGTTCCCAATGATTTAATAATTAACCTAGATATAGAAGAAATCAAGAGAGAGTTTCGCAACTATTCTGAGCATAAACTCCGCAAATATAAGAAAAACATCTTGAAATCTTTCGCGAAACTTCATTTCATTTTCGCGAGCCTCGAAACTCTCAAGGAAAAAGATCAAAATCTTGATTTTGGTTCTGATTTACAACAGCTTCTCAAGGAAATTGAAATCATCAAATTTTCCAAATCCACAGATTACAATACTCTGAGTCTTTACTTGATGAATGCTATGGTTTGGTTTAGGAAAACTTCCAATAAAATAAAGGAAGCAAAAACTAATAAAAGGATTTTAACATATTTCTCAGGCATTCTCAAAGCCTTGAAAAGAATCGATACTTTATCCAAGAGAATAAAATCTATGGGAATCGTCATTTCTGAAGAGATCTTCATAGCTCAAGACTATGGATTAGCATATTTCAAAGAAAAGCTCCATAAAATACAAGAAATTATGTTTCCTCATTTTAATATCAACAATTCGATAAAAATCACATTGCCGAAACCGCCCAAAGAAAAACCAGAAAATGAGTTGTTTGGAAATAAGATTCAAAAGAAAATATCATCAGAAAAACCGATGTTTTCTTCCCCTTCGACCAAAATTGTACTTAATAAAGATATGAACAAAGTAAAAAGCTTTTCTTTGGAAAAACCAATGGTTGAAAACAAAACAGATAAGTTATTTGCTTGGGCCGCTAGCTTGAATTCGAAGATTCATGAGAAAATTGAAGGGTATTTCCATATGAGATTATCTCAACAAGCTTTAAACTTAAAAGACTTAAATAAAAATGTTCTTCCAGAGAAAATACAAGAAGAAAAAGTCGGAATTCCTCAAGAAATCAACAGAAAGAGGATGTTTTCTGAAGAAATTCCAATGTTCGAAGAACGGAAATCACAAGTTGAAATTAATTTTATACCAAATAAGAAACAGTTGGAAAAATCGAATGTTTTTCCTGAGGAAGACCTTGAATTTTCAGATCAAGACCTTCCAACAGAAATAATTTCCTTTCAGAGCAATGTTTTAATACCACAAAGTAGAAAAATAGAGAAATTCAATGAAATTCATATCGACAAAAAATTCAGATTGAAAAACCCTTTCACTAATGAGAATATGAATGTGGATGATGAAAGCGTCGCCTCTCCGAGGATTAGTGTTGAGGAAATCAATATTTATTCACTTTTCAAGGAAATTGAAGAAAAAGAAAGGATTCATTTAGATGAAATAACCAAAAATCTGAAGAAATCGAATAATGAAAAGCTGCGTTATATGAAATATGAGCGAATTGTTGATAAATCGAGTAAAAGTTTCGTGGAAATCAGTCAGGAAGTGACTTTAGATAAAATAATGATAATTACGATGAAAGTGCGAAATTGTGCTGATTTTCAATTGGAAATTGAAAACTTTTTAAACGCTTCAAGTTTCGAATTATTCGTTGATTTGAGACGTATTCAGAAAATAAATGAATTAAATCTAGTGGAAAATTCGAATTGGCTGAATTATGAGATTCTTTCTAATAAGTTGATGAAACATAAACTTTTTGATGCGTTATTGAATCAATTGATCAAAGTTACGAAATTTCAGGTCGAACGAGAAGGTGGAATATATTATTGTTTCGAAAGAATTCCCAATGAAAACAATAGATGTTTATTGAGCATTTGGACTGCGGTGGAACGGCTTACGGATTTAAAGTTAAAAGTTGATGGGTTTTCAATATTTTAAACCATTTTTCAAAGTTTAAATACAATAAAATCAAATAAATTCAATTTAAAATAACTAAAAAATAAATATCGAAATAAAAATGAATAGAGAAAATTTTGAAATAATTGCTGCGAAAGAAGAAGACTTAGCAGGAATCATGAAAATGATAAAACAAGTTGTAGCAGAGTTGAACTCTAGAAACCTGACTCATTGGCATCATTCTTATCCAAATACCGAGATATTCAAACAAGATATAAGAAATAATTCACTTTTCATCTTAAAACTCAATGGGGAAATCATTGGAACAATAGTTCTCAATCTCATGAAATTAACAAGCATTGAATTGCCTGAATATTCGGAAGTGGCTTGGGAACAAAAAAGGAAAGATAAATATATAGTGATTAGTAGATTAGCTGTGAACCCGAGTTATCACGGAAAGGGATATGGCCAAAAATTAATAAGATTCGCAGAACAATATTGCAGGGGGAAAGGATATGAAAGTCTTAGACTTGATACGATTTGCAAAACGTTGAATTTAAAGAATATTCAATTTTATGAGAAATGCGGGTTCAAATTGTTGAAATTTGTCTATTTCGAAAGGAGAAAAGACTTTTTCGTGATGATGGAGAAAGTCCTAGTTGGAAATCCGAAATTATAAATAAAAAAATCAAAAGTTTATTTAAATTTAAATTTCTTCATGCAAGAAACAGGTAAAAAATCGCAGGACTTTCAAATAAAAGCTCAGAAAGTTGAGAATATTCAAGGGGCGGAAAAAATTTTGATCAATCTCAATAAATGCGAGAAACTTTTCCAAGAGGATAAATCAGAAAAGTTGAGATATTTTCATTAAAATAGTTAAATTTTTTTGGTGGGTAGACAAAAACTAGAAATCGAGCAAATAAAGAAATCTATTGAAGAAAGACAAGCTTTGGAAAATGACTTTTATTTGTCTTTGAATTTGGATGAGTTTTCCAAGAAAAAAATCTTCAATTTCATCACAAAAGAGAAACCGCAAAATAAAAAGTTTATCCTTTTTCAAGACCCGGTTCAAGGAAATATTATAAAACGTGATATGGAGTCTGAAAACAAATATTGATAGCAAAAATTAATACTCCAAAAAATATTATATGAAAAGAAAATAAATATTAAAATAGCAATTTTCTGTTTTTTTAATATTTTTGTTTTAAAATTTTCAATTAACTTGAGATTTTAAGTTTAGAAATTAAATATGCAAATGTTTTATTTAACATTTTGCAAAAATAATTAACATTAGATGTTTCATTAGCCAGGAATCCTAATAATAGAGATATTTCTTCCCCTTGGCTCGAAAATTTCACTTATTTGTTCTCCTTTCCTCAAAATTTGTGTATTAGGTCCACCCAATTCACCAAACTCACAAAATACTTTTATTTCGTTCTTCAGACTTTCATCAACATAATCGCAACATTGAAGGCACTCATCAGTTGAACTTACTACACTAATCATTCCTCCATTTCCGCAAGGGTTTTCTATTAAAATCATTTGAGCTACTATTTTCTCATCAGTTCTTAATTCTTTTTTGCAGGTTTTTTGTTTCAAATCCCATAACTTTAATATTCCTAATCCCCCTGTTATCAGAAAATTCTCATCAACAAATCCTTGATTTATTGAGTAAATTGGGTTGCCAGCGTTTAAATTTATCTCTAATTCTGCTTTTTCAAATGTTTTTCTTTGACTCTTCACTGAATATGAGAAATTTAATTTCCATATCTTCAAAATACAATCATCCCCACCTGAAATAAATCTCATTTGATCTCTCATATAGAATAAGCAATTCACTGCTTTGTCATATCCTGTTAAGATCTGAATGTCCTTTCCCTTATTCGAATCCCATATGATAATATTGCTATCTTTTGATCCAGAAATCAATGTTTGACTATCATTAAGAGAAATAATAGAAGTTATAGGCTCATGATGTCCAATTAATTCGCGAATCATTGTTTTTTTACCTACATTCCAAATTTTTATTGTTTTACCTGCAGTTATAAGGAATTTGTCAAGACGTTGTCGAGTTTTAAGTAGAAGATATTTCAAAAGGAGATTCTTTTTGCCTTGAATTTCTTCCTCATTTCCTTCCAATTTCCCAAGACACAAAACAGGACTATCATTGTAAAGAGTGTCCAATAGAGTGTATGAAGAAATATCCCATATTTTTATTTCGCCATCTCTTGAACCTGTTATAAGTGTTTTTTCATCAAACAAAAGAAGAGACTGAATGAGATCTTTGTGATTTGTTTGGATTGTTTCATTATTTAGAATATTAGATGAAAGAAACAAGGGAAGGTTTCCAATGACATTGAGATGATCTCCTAAGACAGCATTTGACATTTTCAGATTGAGTTTAATAGATTTGAATTTCTTCAATGGTGTTTCATAAATTGTTTTGTCGAAATTTTTGAAAAAAGATTTTATTTCGTTGAATAGTGCTTCTTTAGAATCATTCAATAAAGATTTGGATATTTCTGAATGGTTAAATAAAGGGATATGGGTCATTTGTTTATTCAATTCGTTGGAGAGGAAAATGATTTCTTTCTTGTCAAGTTCTTGATTCAGTTTATAAAAAGGAATTTCATAATCTGATGGGTATTTTTCACTTCTTAGCTTAATATCATCACTATCGAAACTGATTTCCTTCACTGCAATTGAAGTTCCTTTGTTATTGGATGTTGTTTTATGGATTGCTTTTTCTTTGTAAGTTTTCACTTTATTCAAGAAAAAAGCATAATTGTCTTCAAACGCCTCTAAATAGTTATCAAATCTATTGAATAATTCCGTTCTTTTTAGATCAATATATTGGTTTATGACATTTAGAAATTCGTTCAATTCCTGTTCGATTTTTAATTTTTCCTGAGATATGTGAACCCGCATCTTCTGTATATTCCCATTATTTTCTTCAACTATTTTGAGAACATCATTTGGAAGCATAAACTCCTTCAACTCCTCACAAAAAGAACTCTTTTTTGTGTTAGTTTCGCTTTGGGAACGAAACATTTTCTTCTTGTAGTTGGGGTTTTCAAATAACAAATCATTATGATCATTGTTCACCTCAATTTTGTTATTAGAAGGATTGTGGAAATCGAGTTTTCCTCCAATAGTCTCAGGAAAATCTGAATGAAAGAGGTTACTGTAAGATTTAACGTTGGGGTTTTTAGTATTTTTCTGAGATCTTTTGGGCAAATTTTCATTTTTACCTATTTTCTGTTGATTTTTTTCTAAACCACTATGTGATGAGTTCGAGCTATAATCTTTTTGTATTATTTGGTTTAATTTATTCGATAATCTCAAAGAATTTTCGCTTCCATATTTCTTATTTGGGATTTTATCATTTGATAAAGGCGAAGGCTTTGAAAATTTGTTTTCTAAGTCTTTCTTGTCAAGATTTAAGTAAGATTCGCTTTTCAATGGATGGAAAGGATTCTCCATTCCCGATATGGTTGACAAAGCACTTGCAAATAGGGAATCAATGCGGTTTTTCTCAGAATGTTGAGATGGGGCGCTCGAAGCATCAAGAACAAAAGAATCTTCTAAAAGCGATGAGTTTTGCAAAGTGTAGACTTCGTTTCCTTCTGAATCTTGATGTTTAACAACCTTTTTGATCTTTATTTTGCTTTTTATTTTGGGGAAAATCTCTCCGAGGTCTTCGTATATTGTGTTCATATTTAAATTATTTTTTAAAATATTTCGTTAAAAGAGAAAAAAATTTGAAATTAAGGTTTGATTATTTTTTAGTTCGACTTTTTTCCAAAAATAATTTTTTGAATTTGGATTATTAAAAAAATGAATTTGGATTAT
>Ga0302186_10001320_pt1 | contig 20857 bp, 23 predicted proteins | sample II_Bog_E1_2_FD_198782 | JGI IMG/M metagenome (GOLD analysis project Ga0302186, IMG submission 198782) | Peat permafrost microbial communities from Stordalen Mire near Abisko, Sweden - II_Bog_E1_1 | ecosystem: Environmental > Terrestrial > Soil > Wetlands > Peat | place: Sweden: Abisko...
TTCTTTTTTTTACTTATGACTGATGAAAAAAACATTAAAAAATTAGAATAAATTTTAGGATAATAAAAAAAGTCTAGGAGGCCCCTTTCTCTTTGTAAAAAAAATGTTTATTTTTTTAAATGTCCCCATAGGTTTTTAATAAATTTTAAAATTTGGTTTTTAATAATAATTAATTAAAAGTTATATGAAATATGTTCCAAAAGAATCACAATTTTTAAGAACGAGAAAGATTTCTCTCAAAGGAATATCTTCTTTCCACGCAATTTCATGAATATGACATCGTTTCATGGAATATTTCTTTAGAACTGTATAAACGTTTAGATCGAAACTTTTTTGGAAAAATTTCTCAGTCTTGAAATCTTTATTCCCCTTTAAATATACATAGCGATTACATTCTTTCACTAAATCAATTTGCAATAATCTTATGATGAGCCCCATTTCTAAATTTTGGCCTGTTTGGCCCAAAGAAGCTTCCAAAACTTTTGGATCTTCAAAACTTTTAATCAAATTAGGAGAATCATTTTTATATTTTTCAGGAAGTTGATTATTATTATTTTCTGATTTAAAAACATATTTTGGGTCTAGAGTGAAGGTTGAGTATTTGGTTAAGGCATTTATTATAACAGGCTTTTGCCATTTCATAAGGTGGGAAACATAAAACTTTATTTCATCGAAAGTGAAATCGTATTGCATCTGAATTTCTTCGAATTTCTTTCCTATTTTAGATTAAAATCACTTACATAGTTTTTATTTTACTTGGATTGCAAACTGTAATAAAATATGCGAATCTTGGTGAACAATCTGGTGTCAAAGCTCTTAAACTAAAAAAAAATTAAAAAAATTAATATTTACTTATAGAAAAAATTAAAAATTAAATATTATTCACCATAATTTATTATAATTACTTTTGAAATTAATAACAAATTACCATGAGCTTCTTGAAACAACCAGAGTTTGATAGGGTTTGATATCAACAAGATCTGTATCAGGTTTTTCCAAGATAATCTTGCTTGGATCATAACCCATTTTTATTAATTCATTAATTTTCAACTGGCTGCTGCTGCTACTGTCTTTTTGATGTTCTCTTGTGTTGTCCTTTTGTAGTTCCTTGAAAAAATTATTCAATATCTTATAAATTTCAATTTTCTCGCTCAAATATTTTGCTGCAAAATTATCGATTTTTTCTTTATAAATAAAAATGTTAAAAATTAATGGAAATTATTTTATTTACTTAGGAGAAGAATTTTTAGTTTTCCTAAATCTTTTTCTTCAATTTTTTCGAGAGCTTTGATATCATGATTGAATTTCTCATTTAGTTCAAAAATTTTGAAAAGATTAGATCCCAAAAAATTTTGTTTTTGATCAAGAAAATCTAATCCTTTCGCTAAAAACCTCAATAAATATATACTGAGTAATTTTTACAGAAAAAAGTCAAGGCATTTTGCCAATGGGTAATATTAAAAACATTATCACAAATCATTACAATGATAAAGGAATTCGCCTGAATGATTTCAACTTTTTCGACTTTTTTAAAATCTTCTGATTTATCCATCCTTATTTATATTTGTAAAAACTTATAATTATAGAGAGACTTACAATGAAGACAATGAAGATGAAGATGAAGATTTGATAAATATTGATCGACTGATAAATAATTTGTCATCAATTCGTATTTCCAATGATGAATTGGAATTGTTTTCTTTGGGAGAAAACAATTCTGTCATGAAATCAGAATTAAATCCGAAAAGGTTTTTTGTTGAAATTTGTCCAACTTTTCATGAAAAAATGAAGGATGGTTTTCATAAATTTAAAATAATTACAGAAGTCCGTGTTTTTTAAAAAGTGATTAATGAAAATCTCTTGCGCATTCTGCAAATGATCAATTTTTGTTTCTTCTTTTGAATCGAACAAGGATTCATTATATTCTTGCTTTGGATAAACATAAACCACTTTTTTCCCTCTGTGAATAGTGTCGGCTATGCAAAAAGCAGCTTTTATCATTTTTTGCAAATATTTTTTTTAATTTATTAATGATTTTTTTTTAGACTCTGATTTATTTAACAAAAAGATTTTGTTATAGAGAAATAGAAAAATCAGGGTTTTTTTTTATTGAAATTTGTTGTTTTTAAATTTAAAAAACATTAAAAAATGGAGAAAAATATTATTATTTTGGATGAAACACTGGGAAAAGAAAATTTTACTCTTGAAATTAAACCAGAACAAAGAGAAGCTGTATATCTCTGCAAAATCTGTGAGAATCTTTTAGCTTATAAAAGTTTGTTTGATACTAGTTTATCTCGTTTTTAAAGTTGGTTTGTTTTTAAAGCACAGCCTATATGAAGCAAACTCAGGGAAATTACGTTCTTTTTAAAGCAATGTATTATTTTTTTTTCCCAACATTTAATGTTTTTAATATCTCATAGATTCAACTACGAAATAGATGAAGCAAAATCATTTGAAGATCTCATAACTATAAACTGCAATATTTGTGAAAATGAACTAGGAATCAAAATAGTTATTTTTTTATGTTTTCCAATATAAATTTCCCTCTTTCATAGAAAAATGATTTCTTTTTATATAATGAAATTCTTGTTCTCAAGCCTAATTCCGCAAGAGTCGCCTTGTTAAGTTTAAAGCAAAGTCAATTAGATAATTATACTCAAGTTCTGCTTAAAATAAGTTCATTTTTAAATATGAACTTGGAAGTTGAAAAGATTCTGTTGGTAAGCAAAAAATTGATAAAAACCTTTTTATATAAGAAAAAACAGACCAAGAGCTCATTAAAAGATTACAAACTAAAACCCAATCTTTACAATAGTGCCATCTTATTACATAAACAAGAAGGTCGGCTTTTGTTAATAGGAAACAATGGTTTATATAACGACTTGGTATTTAACATTATCAAAGAAACTCGTAACTTTTTCATTTTGCAAAATTTATTTATTAACAATTTTCTTTAATATTCTGAATTTTTATTAAATTTTGTAGGTGGCAATTTCCTTTTTATAGTCACAAACCTTAATGATTATGCTTCGACAGAGGAAACGAAACAACCAAATATCTCACGAATCAAAGAGATTCTTTGTAACATCAAAACGATTGAAACTCTCTCGAAACAAGGAGGACAACCCTTCCTTTCGATCCTCGCAAATCAACTGATGCTTTTGACTTTGGCTGAGGAAAACGAGATGAATAATGAACAAATGGATTTTTTATGTTCTTTTCTACACAAATCGATTTATAAGTCATTAATACCTGAGAACTTTCTTGTTTTTGATGAAAGATTAGAACAAGATTTTGACATTTTTAATATCAACAGCCTGAGGATAGGTCTATTGGAAGAACTGTTGAAATTGGAAAATGTAAAAAAAAATGAGAAGATTTTGGACTTCATAAATGAGGAGTTAAAAAGAGAGAAAATCGCGCAAAAACTCCCTGAAAACAACGCTTTTTGCCATGTTTTTTAAATTCGAAAAATTAAGAAATTCCAAAATTAATAAAATTTAAAAACGGCTAAATTCATAATTAAATTCATAATTGGTACCAAATTGCGCCAAAATCACAGTTTTATTATAAATATTTGAATTTTTTCCCGCCATGGCGCACTTTTGATGCCAATTCAAATTTGAATTTTGGAACTAGTTCCATTTTGAAAAATTATTAATAATTTGGCAGAAAAAACCACATTTGAAAAAAGATTCCCATAACCAAAGGCATTCCCAATGAAATTCGTTTCCATCATTTGTCTCCTTTTCATTTCCCTTTCCCTCTCTCCGACCCAATCCCTTGATTGTTTGGATTATCAAGGAAACCCAACATCATGGTATTTCCTTTTGAAATACCCTCACAAAACCCAAGAAATTCATGGTGAAGACAATAAATATGCTTATTATGACGTCTCAATGAGCTCTTCTTCTTCAGATTTTGTTCTTCGCAACCATTTCATTGATGATCAGGGTGAGGCCTTGTATTCAACTTTGAATCAAATCAATGGAAACAAGAATTTACAAGTGATTGCCTGGAATGATGAGCCTGCTGATGGAGGTGCTGCCCCTTCTGAAAACTCAGCACACAGCAAAGGACTCATCATTTATGATTCCAGCGCTAAGAAAGGCGTGTACATTGTGCACAGCATGCCAAAATACCCTGCTTTCGACAGTAATGGAAAAGTGAACACTTTGATCCCAACTTCTGAAAGAAAATTCGGACAAAATGTGCTTTGCATGAATTTGGATGCTCAAAATTTAGACAATGTTGCTTCTGGATTGGGTTTAATTGCCAGCATCATCTACTTCAACAATTTCAACGACCAAAGTTTGCCCAATCTTTATGCTTTCAGCCAGAAAACTTCCGTTCAAAACAAAGCAAATTCTAAGAACATTCAATTTGTTGTCGATTCCCAACTTCCTTTCCTTGGATTCTTCAAGAACCCTTTCTATGAACAAGGATTCATCTTTGAAGATGTCATGATTCCGGTCTTGCAAAGCAATCTCTTTGTTGAATCTTGGGGAAGACCTTATCAAGCTCCTTCCTGCAATCAATATCAATGTCTCAACATTGAAAGTATTCAGATTCAAGACGATAAATTGGGATCTTGGAATAATGTCGATGATCATTCCAAGTGGGGGATCACTGATTCTGGAAATTATGTGTGTTCAGGAGACATGAACAGAATGACTTCCCAAGCTAAAAGAGGAGGGGCTTTCTTCTGCTTCTCAAATGCAGGGTTATGGGGTGCGTTAAATGCAGCTGTTGTCAAAAAGGATTCTTGTAGCAGAGCCTCAAACTTCTTGAGCAACTAAGTTGCGATTATAATTATTATAGTAGCTTTTTTATTTTGAATAATGTTATAATGCTTGTTTTTTGTTGCATTATAACAAAAATCTGAGATAATTTTAAATAAAAACAAAATTCTTTATTATTTTGGTTGTTATTTTTTTGAAAAAAAAAAACATTTAAATATAATTATACATTTTGTTAATTTTTCATTTTTTCCAAACAATATAAATGGATCTTGATTATATTGATGATAGTTCCTATCCTATTTTGCAATTTGATCCTGATGAACAAAAGCAAGAACTCACCAATATTTATGATTTTATTGAACGAGGCTATGCCCGGGAAACCCCTTCTATGTTTTTGAAGTTTTATCCAAAATTTATAAAAAAATTTTGTTCCATAAAAAAAATGTTAGGTTTGAAACATCAAAAAAACTAAAAAAATGTTTCTTTTTGGTATCAGAAGACAAAAAGGAATTCCGAATTTATGATGGAAAAACAGAAGAGTTCTGAAAACAAAATTTTGAAATATAAAAAAAACATTGTAAGATTAGATTATATTTATTTGCAACATATGATGACTTTGATGAGCATTTTCTGATTTATTCTTATGATAAGGAAGAAACTGCCTTTAATTTTGCAACTCCATTGTTTAAATTACAAATGTTGCCTTCAAGTTTTTATTCTCCCCCCCCCCCCCTTTTTTTAATGTTAATTGATCTTTAGAGAACCATTTTGTTTTATGGAATTTAAATTGTGAAAAATGTGATGTTCTTTATAAAAAATATTGTCTGGGTATCTATCAAAAAATCAGGCAACAATTGATGTTTGTGGAACATGTAAATCTTTATCTTTTTATATTTTTCTAAAAACTTTTTATTTTGAAAGTTTAAAAAAGAAATGGATGAATATAAAATACACATGCTTCGGGTCTTGATTCCTGGTGTAGACTCACAAAACCAAAGAGCAACTTGGTCGATATTTATTTTATTTAAAAAATATGAATTGTAATTTTGAAGAAAACTTAAATTTTACAGGTGTCCATTGACTGAAAAAATTGCAAAACGGTCAGATAATTATAACAAAGAATTTTGTTTTCGTACTGTAGATTGGAAAAGTTTATCTCCTAAACCAAAAATCATTTAACATAAACCATTTATTTATAAAAGTGGTTGAAAATAAGGAGATCCCAAAGGATTCAATCTATATCCGTACAAGATTCCCTGAGTGGAATGAAGAGAGCCAATCTTATACAATTGATTTCAGTGGACGCGTGAAACGAAAGTCAACGAAAAATTATCAATTAATGGTTTTTTAATTTCTTTTTCGAAGATTTAAAATTAATTCATTTAAATATAGCTTGGTGATGACCCAGAAAAAAATGTGATATTTCAATTCGGGAAACATTCAGAACGAACATATATATTAGATTATATGGGACCATTATGCTTGATTCAAGCTTTTGCTTTGGGCTTGCTGACTTTAAATTGGAAAAAGAATTAAATTTTGGAATAAAAATAAAAATAAAATTAAAAAAAATAAAGATTTCACAAATTTTGAATGGGTCAACCAATCATAACCAACATATCAAAATAATAAAATAAACAAAATTCAAAATTCAAAATTTAATTTTCTTTATTTTTAAAGAAACGAGAAACCTTTGCTACGTTTTTATATTTTCCATTCGGGCCGTCTCTTTCAAAATTATCTTTTATTCCCCCATCACTCATTGTTTCCAAGCCATTTGCTAAAGATTCCATTTTCTCCGATGATTTCATTCCTTCCCCTATTTCTTTTTTAAGATTTTGAGAGAGCTGCAATTCTTCATCATAAATCATAAAGAAATTGTGAATGATTTTTTCGACATTATCAATTTTGTCATCGATCTTTACGATTGCATCCATGACTTCCAATTTCTTTTCATAATCAAGAGCATTTTTTTCAGAAGTTTGGGAATTCGAATCCATCTCAACTTTTTGGAGTTTTATGAGATTGTCTTTTTTTTCATTTGGTGATCCTTCATGATCAGTTGGTGAATTAGAGGAATTAGAATGTTCTAACTTTTCCTCCTCATTTTCTGCTCCTGAAATTTTCGTTATATTGCTGGACTTTCTATAAAATTTTCTTTCTGATGGAGAGTCGGTGATAAGTAAAGTTTTTCGGATTAAGAGAGTAGATTTTCTTTTTTTTTGGCAATATTTTTTTGCTTTTTCGCTCATTTCTTTCAATTGGGCTCTTTTTTTTACAGCAGTTCGGTAAAGTTCAGCACCGATTTCTTTAAATTCTTTGAAAAACACTTTCATAAAATCGAGTTTGTTCATACAAAGTAATTCACAATCAGTTTCAGCCATGAAGGAGTAGGTTCGGACTTTGCTAAATAATAAATCCACCTATTGTATAAAAAATCATTATAAAATTAAAAATGAAATTTATAAAAATGATAAAATAACAAAATTCTTTTAAATAATGATTTAAAGGTTACTTCTCCAAAATAATACCCTTCAGACACCTTCATAAATTTGAAGTTTTCATATTGTTTCAATACGATCGCCACCCCTCCAGTCTTGAGAAAATAAATTTCATTCGCACGATCTCCTTCGTCAACAACAATATCACCTGCTTTAAATTTAATCGATTTTAGATAAGGACAAACGAAAGCCATGAATCTCTTCGGTTTATTTGTGAAAAACTCAACTCCATCTATTAAATTTTTGTAAATTATCGCCGAAAGCTCAATTTTTAAATTTTTCGGTAGTTCCAACACGAAATCTTTTTGTTCTTCTCGTATTTGCGTTTTTTTCCCATATCTCAAAAACCTTTCTATTCTTTTGACCAGGAAAAAATCCAAATTATATCTATGTTTCATACTATACAAAGTCACCAATTTTTCATTGAAGGCCTCATTTTGTTCTTCCAAATAAATCAAAAAATTCGAAAGACTTCCAACGCAGAAAGAATAAACCATGACTCCAATGAACATAAGGCAAATTGAAAACATCCTTTCAAAAGATGTTATACAAGGCACATCACCATATCCTGTGGTGACAACAGTTTGGGTTACCCAATAAAAAGAAGTTAGATACTTATCATTATCGCCTTTATCAATATATAATGAAATCCAAGTGTCTGGGAGATTTTCCGCATCACAAAGCATATAATAAAAACAAGCAGAGACATGACAAAAACAAGTCATCACTATTACAGGACCTAAGATATTTTCTGCTCCTCCAGATGTAATTTTCAATAAATTGTTTAGATATTTTAAAATACGGTTTCTCTCTTTTATCATTTTGAAGATCCGAAGAAATCTCGTTAATTTGATTAATTTTTGGAATTTTAGGCCATTTCCATAATTTTGATTTTCGAAAATAAAGGAAAAAGGCAACGCTGAGACCAAATCCAGCCAAAACCAGAATTTTATATATGTTGTGGCTATTTTGGATCTCTTGAAAATTAAAACATCTTGGGAGTCATAAAAAGCTGAGTTGAAATTTACCAATATGTCAATAAAAAACACGAAATCTGAAAGGCCATCCAGGATCAAAGTGGAAACTGGTTCACCATCAATGAAAGCCATATCATAAGGAACCCAAAGGCAAGAATATAAAATCATGATTGCCAGCACTATTTCCCAATTTTGTTTAAAATTGTCATCTGGAAATATTAGAGATTTATATTTCTTCAATGAAGGCTCTTGTCGAAGTTTAAGCCCATGGTTTTCTTCCTCGAGATCAATGCTTAATTCTTCACTTTTTTGTTCATTCGGCTTCATTTCCAGAGGACTGAAATGAGAATTATTTTCCTTGGGGATTTCCTCTTCAGGTTTTTCTTCGGATTTATTTTCAAAATTATAATCTACATAAGCTTCTGATCCATCAATGCTCTTTGAATGTTTTTCATCGTTGGGCATAAATATTTTGGTAGTGCTTTTTAACGCGCTTTTATTTTCTTCTGTATTAACTTTTGATTCATATTTTGAGTCTTCGAATTCAGCCTCATGAACTAAAGAAAGTTGTCTCGAAGATTCTAGTGAATTATGTTGTTGAGGTGCTTCGAAGTGATTTGGAAATGTCTCCAATTCATAAGTATGGGAGTTCTCTGAATCCTTAATGGTTGGAATCATTCAAATACTAATAAGAATACTAAAAAATTTTTAATTTTTCTCTTGCTATCAATTATCAAAAATAATAAAGAAATTATAACATAATGGGCGTAATAAGAAATGTTTTTTTTTTCAAAATGCAAATTTGATGAACTTTTCCAAAACAAAATATGGATTTTTTTTTTCAAAATAAAAAATTTTATTAAAAATTGTATTTTTCTTTTTAAATAAAAATTTTCTTAGCAATTCCATACAAAAAACATGTGTTTTTTTCTCATAAGTCAATTATTAAAAAATTAAAACCCCCAATTTTTTTTTATTTCCCCGATCAAAGATTTTTTTTCCATTGTGTTCATCACATCATAAAAATGATAAAACATTTGTGATGAGTCTTCCATTTCAGTTTTGACAAAGAAATTATATGGACCCTCCACACAAGAACAAATTTGTAAATACCTTATCATCTTTAAATAATCCCCATCAACCATCTCTCCATCTGTTCCTTCTGTTTGGCATTTGAACTGAAATGCCAGATTCTTAAAGAATTCACTGATTGTTTCCTTATAAACTATACAAAATGTCTCATTGCATTCCATTTCTGAATTGGCAATCTTCAAAAAATCCATGTTTTTAGGTGCTTTTTCCCAGATTTTCTTCTTATCATTGATGAGATCATTTACTTGAGCGAAAACTTTATTACATTCGTCGAAATCACTGCTCAAATCTCGGATGATTATCTTATATTCAGGAATTGTTAAGACCTCAGGGGGGAATTCTTGATTTGTGATTTTGCCTAAAGCTGTCAACATAACATATTTCATAATGATCATTTCATATTTCTGAAACAAGAAAATCATTTGATATAGTAAATTATCATCCAATTTCAACTTATCTGAAGTGAAGCTAGCCACTAGCAAATGACAGGTCATTTTGAGGAAGAAGGCAGTGTTTCTTTCGTAAAATAAAAAGTTCTTGGCTTTCTTTATTATTTGCTTGCTCATTTCAGTCTGTGATTCGTTCTTAATGAAATCGAACCCCTTGTTTTCGATAAAAGTATGGGTGGGTGAGTTTTGGACAATGTTGTTTTTTTGATTGTCAGGACCGATTCTTTGGAAATTCTCAATGTTTTTTTCTTGTTCTTGAGTATTCAGGTTCAAATGACCTTGAACTAGTCTCTTATTAATTGTATAAGCATTGGTAATCATTGAGCGCTTCAGACTTTCATTCATATTTTCTTTCGCTTTGATTTCCTTCAAATTATAAAGATTTTCCATCATCAACCCATCATTGAAAATCGCATCCCAATCCATTCTAGTCTCAACATTGACTGTCAGCATTTTTTGTAAAAGTATCTTTACTTTATCACTTCTTTTGGGCACTGCAGGAAATTCCAATGGTTTTTTTTGGATGTTGTTCACGAAAAGATCATAAGAGGATTTCCCCATCCATGGAGTCTTCCCATATAGTAGTTCATAAAACAAGATTCCTAATGACCAGATATCACATTTTGCATTATAGCTCGATTTATTGTAAATTTCAGGGGCCATATATAAGGGTGTTCCTATGCCTTCAGTCATGAATGCTTTTTCATTGATGTCATCGGTAAATCGAGCGAAGCCAAAATCTGCAATTTTGGCATTTCCATTATGGATTAAAATGTTGGGTGGTTTTATATCTCTGTGTATGATTTTCAAGGCGTTCAAAGTTTTAAACCCATTGACAATGTGTTGGAAAAAAGTGATGGCCTCGCTTTCAGATAAAAAACAGTTGACCCCTCCTCTTTTCATTCTATAGTTGCTCAAATCCCCATCCTTGCAAAATTCAAATAATAAATATATGTTATTTATTGTTTCAAAAGCGTCATAAAGACGAACAATATTGGGGTTAGTGATGCTTTGTAGAACTTTGATTTCCCGACGAATCAACTCTATGAATTTATCTTTATCTGGATGGTTTTGGAATAATGCTCGATTAATAACTTTCGCTGCAATATGGAGTGAGGGGTCATCTTCTTTTTGACCGTAAAACACTGTGCCAAAGGCACCTTTTCCTAAAGATTTGTTGGTAAAAATTAGGTAGTTTCCGACTTTCTTGGTTGAAGAGTCGGGCTGAGCTTGCATAGGAAGATTTTTTTGAAAGGATTATTTTTTCTCGGATCTCTAAAATTAAAATTGTTTGAATTGTTCAATGCTTAACTCCCCAGAAAACCAAAATTTATAATCAAATTTTCTTTTGTTTAATTAAACCCAAGTTTTTTAAATTTCGGTTTTTGACAGATAAAACATACAAATAATTTTATTTCTTTGTATTTTTTTACATTAAACCTAAATATAATACAAATATTAATATTTGCAAATATCTTAAATTTCTTGAAAACTTTGTTTCATTTTTCAAATGTCAGCTGAAGAAAGACCAAATTCAATCAATAAGCCATTATTAACAGTCGGTGATGTTCCGACCAAGGCCAAAACACACACAAAAAAAAGCCTCGTTAGTCGAAGTGGGAAGCAATTCGAATCGGTGGATCAATATATAGCTGAGAATATCGTTCAAAATTACTACCCGAAAAAAAACCAAGAAGATCTCGAATTGATAGAAAAAGCAGATGAATCGAATCTTTCTCCTGTTTCAGGAACTGATGCCGAAAAAAACCATGAAAAACGAAAAAGTTTGCTTATTTTTTTCTTCTAACGTTCATTTTTTCTTTTCGAAATTTTTTTATTTCCATTAAAATCTCAAATTTAAAGGAACCTGGCTCCACAGAACCTGTGGACCACTAAATCCTGGATCTTTGAGAGGCAGCATTTTTGCTTTAATGTCATGTGCTTTAGGAGCTGGTGCCTTTGCTCTTCCGAAGTCGTTGTTCTATAATTGTGGGTTTGTTATTGGAATCATTTTCCTGCTTGTAACAGGTGCTATCACATTGTTCAGTTTAAACCTACTGATGAGGTGTTCTGTTATTGCAAATAGATTGAATTACCCAGATTTGGCTGAATATTGCTTCGGAAAAGTTATTTATTTTAAAATTTTATTTTCTTTCATTAAGTTTTCCAAATAATCTCATAATTTTAATTGGAGTGATCATAATTTTTAAAAAATACAAAATATTTCCTAATAGACTGCTGGAAAGATTATGCAATGGGCCTTGATAATTTATGTCTTTGGTGTTATTTGTGGCTATCAGATTATAAGTAATAAAAAACCCATATCAATACATCTCAAATTTGTGTTAAGTTTCTGAATTCTTCTTGCAATTGATTGGTTCTGATTGGGGATGGATGGATTATTACTGCAGTGATTACACTTGCAAAGTGCGTGATATCCAAATTTTGATTGTGACATTTATCATCTTGCCGATCAGTCTCTTGCGAAACTTCTACGCTTTGCGCCACGTGACCATTTTTGGTGTTGGTGCCATATTTTATGCAATCATTGTAGTTTTGGCTGAAGCTCCTGGTTACAATTATGATGGAAAAGATACTATCATATATGCTCATTGGGATTGGAATTTGTTCACTGGTTATACAAGCGCCTTGTTTTCCTTCACTTGTTACACTGTGGTCTTCCCGATTAGAATGGAACTTACCAATCCTGTTGAAAAAAGAATAAAAAAAGTTTATTAATAAATAATTTTAAAGAAATGATTTTTCTTTTAGATTTTTAATAGATCAGTGCTTGTGGAATTGCTTCTCTATGCGGTTTTGGCAGTTAGTGGTTATTTCTCAATTTATAATGATGCTAATCCTGCCGACCTAATTCTGCAAAAAAGCAGCTCATATCCTATGGTTGTCGCAAGAATCGCAATGATTTTATTCCTGTTCATTGCTATCCCAATCAATATTAATCCAGGAAGAACTCAAGCCATCAACTTTATAAAAGGTAGTAGTGAGCCTGTGACAGAAGAAAATTTCAATAAAAAGCACCATGTTATTATTACAGCTGTTTTTTTGTTTGGCCCTTGTTTTGTTGGAATATTTTTCCCAAAAATCAGCTCAGTTTTCTCGTTCTTGGGGGGGGCTTGCAGCACTTTATTCGGGATAACATTTCCAGGTTTTTTTTTAAGAGAGTTTTAATTTTGATTATAAAATAATAGGATTGATGTTTGCAAAATTAAATGGTAAAAAATGGAATTCATTCGGAAATTTATCATTGATTGTGATAGTTATTGTCCTGACAATCATTGGGTATATTGCCGCGGTTTTGTCTTTGTTGGTTGCATTTGATGCAATAAAGGTTTAAATAAAATAAGCATGAATTCGAAATAATTAACAAATTAAACTATAATTCCAAAAATTTCAGAATTATGTTTTGCAAATCCTTATTTTTTTTTTAATTTTTAATAATATTAGAGCCAAGCAAGGTTTTTTAATTTTTTGACTTTTTAATTTTAATATGTCTGGAATTAAAAACCTTCAAACCATATCAAGCCTATTTATTTCAAAAGCAAAACTCTCTCTTTCCTCTTTGGAAAATGGAAAGTTTCATCCTCAGGCAAATATATTCTAATAAAAAAGAATTTATAATCTAAATCTTTATTTGATAGAAATTTTCTTTTAATGGAATTCCTGAGAAGCTTTTTTTATCGCAATTCCAAAAAGAATTTTGTATTCTGGGCAAAAATTTACAAGAGACTGACATCGTATGTTTTGATAATAGAAGCACCTTTTTTGCAAAGTTCCTCCAAGAAATTTCAAATTCCAAGTTTTGTCAAGTTGAAAAAAAACTTTTTTTGCCTTTGAACATTTCAAAAGTCAAAGCTTTGGTGAATTATTTTGATTTTTTTGTTCTTTAAATTTATTATAGTCGCCTATTTTTCTTTTAAACAAAAAACCACCTTTTTTATGTTTCTATGTTGACGATATGAAATGCGAAATTTTGCTCAATACGTTTTTAAAAATTTTGATTGCATAAACTAATATTTTTCAAGAAATGAAGAAGACTTTGAAATTATGTCAATGAGTATTGATTTGGGTTTGGGAGAAGCTTTGAGAAAAGTTGGATTATGTTTTCTTAAAAAAATTAAAATTCGGATGAAAAGATTAGCACCTATTTGGCTTTGTCTGAAAATAAAAGAGAATTAGAAAATTTAGCAAGAAACCAAAAAATAAATTTAGATGAATCTAAATTCCAAAATCATGTGAATGTTTTCCAATTATACTCTAACAACTTTACACAAAAACTCTCTCAACCAAATTTTTTCGAGGTTTTTAGAAAAAACTTTTTTATTATTTTTACATGAAAAAAGTACAAGGAAGATGAAAAAATTGAATTTATGACAGATTTCTATTTCGAAGGTTTCTTGAAAACACTACACAGAAAAGTAACAATAAAATTATGATTTTTTGAGTTCCAATATCTGTGCAAGATTTTTAAAAAGGGAAGATTAAAAATGAAAAGAAATGAAACTATATTTGACATGAATTTTGAGTTTAAAAAACAAATTTGCTTTGAATTTTTTGAAATCTTTGGAATTCAAATGAAAAGAAATTTGAGAATGGTTCTTCAAAAATTGGCCAAAAACAAAATCGAGATTTCTTTTTTGGTATTAAGATGATTTTCCTTTTTGTATTTTGTTAAGTATCTAATAGGAAAAAACTATTTTTCTCCAAAAATCATGAAAATATTAGAAGAAACCTTAGATGAATTCGCTCAAAAAGAAAAAATTCATTTGATAACAGATTCTCATAACCCAGAGGTTAATAAGTCAATGCAAATTTTTAAACAAAAATATGTTAGGAACTAGCATGCCGATTTTGTGAATATCAGTTCTCTAAAAAAGGAGATGCAATGAAGTTGTATTCATGGGAAGAATTAAACTCTTTTACACCTCTTAAAAATGTTGCTTTATCCTCTAAATATTTTAAGGACTCACAAAGAGGCTAAAAAACATCATTTTTCTTTGATTTTTTATGAAATAAAAATATGGAATTATTTATACTATTTTTTTTTCATCAGAAGTAAAAAAATAAAAATTTAGAAAAAAATATTTTATTTCATAACAAAAATGAAGAAATTAATGATCATAGTGGGGACGACTAATTTTGACGAATTAGTGAAAGCAATCGACAAGGATGAAATTTTTAAAATTCTGATAAATTTTGGATTTACTCATATAATATTCCAGATTGGAAAGTACATTTCCCAAAAAATCTTCATACCAAAATTTGTTTTCTTAGTGGACTATACACCCCCAACAATTTCACTAATTTCAAAGATCTTTCAGTTGAAATTTATAAATATAAACCCACATACGAGGAAGATATTAAATGCTCAGATTTCATCATTGGTCACGGAGGCAACCAAAAATTAAAAAAATTGATAAATCAATTTAAAATTTTCAAAGGAGCTGGAACAATTTTAGATGTTTTGAAGAACAAAAAACCTTTATTGGTTGTGATCAATGACTCTCTAATGAATAACCATCAAAATGAATTATATGATGTTATGACCAAAGAAAAATTTATTTTCGGGTTAAGTAGTCCAAAGGATCTTTGTTCGAACGTAAATTTTCCAAATTTTATTAGAAATAAAATGTTTAAAATTTTCAAGCTTGCGAAAATCCTTGAAAATTTAAAAAAGGGGTTCCTTCTTGAATATCCCACATCTGAAAAAAACATAATTTCTAAAATAATAAAAGATCTTTATGAATAACACTAATTTTCACTTAATTTTGTTTTTATTTTCATTAAACCACATTGATCGACTCGTCACCTTGTTTTATTGGTTTCTGAAGATTGTTCCCCACATCATCCTGACTCATAATCCTATCTGGGAAACTTGCCACATTTTTCTGTTTTTCTCTCATCAGCACACACTAAAACTTTACTGGCTTTGGCTATAGAACGGAGAGTTATCGACAGTTTTCAGAGTTTGCTTGAAGAGAAATCGAATATTTATGAATGGCAAATGACTTATGTAATTTTGAAACTGAAGAAAAAATGAAAATAAATAAGAAGAATAAGCTAAACGGAGAAAATAAAGACAAAAACAGAACTTAGTTTTAATTAAAATTTTTTTAGACAAAATTCATTTATTTTTTTTCTTTATTGCAAATCTTTAAACTCATAATATATATATATATATATTTGAAGCAAATTAGTCATATTTTTTTTTTGGTAAATAAATGCTATTTTATTTAAAAATATATAGTTTCCTGATATCAAATTCATATTTATATTAAATTTAAGAGGAACACAAATTATAGTTTTTGTCTCAATCATATAACAAATCAAGTTTCTTTTGAGGGAAGAACGCGTTATAATTGGTGCTGCTAGCCTTTTTATTCACCTGTTTATTGTTAAATTTCCCACCGTTAAGTTTGGGTAAATTCGCTTCAGTCTGAATATATTTTAAAGCAAAAGTCAATACCGTTCTTCCAATTTGAACAGCAATTTTTTCTTCGCTGACATTTATCGGATGATTTAAAAGAACCAAAGTTCCAAATTTTGAGCTATTATCCTTTAAATAAAACTTCCCATTTTCAAAATTAATGAAGGCATGAAGTCTAGAAACTGAAATATCTGAACTTCTTACATCACATAAATGGCCGCGACCCTACAAAACTCATTAAAATTCTAAAAACTATAAAAAAGAAACCAATTTTATAGGTTCATCGTTTACTATCGGAATCATATATAATTCTTTGGAATTGGCTTTTTCTTTAGAAAAACCTTGTAAAATCATATAAGGACATTCCGGTCTTTCAATATTGAAAATCGGCACTTTCTTATCTTTTATCTTCAAAACACTGGGTAAAGGCTCCTTGCAAACTTCACATTCCAATTTTTTCAGCTTATAAAGCACAGATGTTCCTGAGACTTTGGTTTTGATTTTGCTTTGGATCCAGTTTTTAAGGCAAATTATATGCACAAACTCGCAAGAACCTTTGCATTTACATAAATTCACATACATGGTGTCTTCATCCACCGATTCTTCATCACCTAAACATATTCTGCATGTTTTTTTCACTTTATCCTTTTTTGACGGCAAGTTATAAGTCTAGATAATTATTTAAAGAAAGAAACTAACAAGTTAATTCATTGAAAATTGTTTTTTTTACATATTCCGATTCTTCAATTATTGATTTAACGTATTCATGGTCTCTTGTTTCTAGTAGTTTAAATTCGATACGTCCAACTTTAAGAATGTCTCCTGGTTCGATCTTGTATCCCTAAAGAAAAAATGTTAAAAAATTTCCAAGGAATAAAAAACTTTTTGGGTGCCGTCTTTATTCTTCAAACTTCTCACGATCAGATAAATTTCTTTGTTCTCATCTTCGTTTGGGTACAAAGAAAACGAATCTGCGAAATTAGGCGTGTTTTTCATATAATTCAGATTTAGATGAGCCAGCATTTTATTGCTTTCAGAGGCATCTTGAGTTTGTTTTGGCTGGTCATCAAAGAAAATCTCATTTTCTACATATTTTTTTTAGTTTTTTAGATAAATTTTAATAATAGTGACCTTTCTTCCAAATATAGCAGGGTTTTTCTGAAATAAATTTCTTCATATTGAGATGATGGCTTTCATAGTCGAAAAGCCCATGCGAGTCTTTAATCCAGGTAACGGTCTTTATTTGAATGCTTGGAAACAATGAAAAATCAAAAGGAAAATTGAAAAATACCATGGACGAAGCTTTTGAGGTGTATATTTGTTTAGGGGAAGCATTTCGGAGGGATTATGAGGAGGGGATGGAAGAAGAAAAAATTTATTAGCAGCAAATTTTTTAATAAAACTGAAGTATTTCAAACAATTATTGTTCTTGTTTTTATTAAATTAAGAAGTTTTTTAAAAACAATGAAACTCCTGAAAATATTAGAATCAATAAAAAAAACAATGTTATTGAAAATGTTAAATTTGTGTTTTTATTTAATCCTTTAAAATTATTTATATATTAAAAATGAAAAATTCCATTTGTTTGCTCTTCTTTTTATTCCCTTGCCTTCTCTCAGATTCAAATGTCAAACTTCCCTCCAACCTTATAATAGGTTACCCCTCCTGGGGCGAATGTGACCAGAAAGTAATCCAAGCTGATAAAGATGGTGTGAATGTGATCATTTGGTTTGCTATTAACCTTTTGACCAATCAAACATCAGGACTTCCCTATATTACAGGTGGGCCAGATTACGATTGTGTTGCCAACACAATCTCCTATCTAAACGAGAACAATCTTTCAGCAGTCAATTTGATTTCAATCGGTGGTTGGGACGCACCCCATCCAGATACAAAAAACAATGGTTCAGCTTATTATAATGCTTGGGTGCAATGGAATTTAGAAAAAAGAGTGCCTGAATTAGGATTCAATGGATTTGATGGATTTGATTGGGATATTGAAGGGAATGATAATATGAGTTCACCATACAATTTTTTCACCATTGAGTGTTTAGACTTAATTGGTGAAATGTCTCAACAAGCAAAAAAAGATGGATATATTGTATCAATCGTGCCTGCGGAATCATATTTAGATGTGACAACAAGTGAGTTTAATAGGAGCCTTCTCCATAATTACCCTGAATGGGAACAATTGCAACCGAACTTCACCTATCATGGCAGAAATTGTTATGCATATTTAATTGCAAAATATGGTCATACATTAGTTTCAGATGGAAATTTTATTTTCACATATGATTTTGTCTCTATCCAATTTTATGAGGGTTTTAGCCACATAGAATACAACACAAGTGTTTTGAAACAAAATGCAAGTGATTATCTACTGCGAATAATCCCAAAATATATAGAAGGGTGGAAAGTCAATTTTGAAGATGATCCAGATGTAAATCTAAAAAATCAAATCATTAAAATACCAAAAGAAAATCTCATCATTGGATTAGCCAATGGTTGGGCTGGGGATGGGAAGTTCATTTTGATTGAACCCGAAGAACTTAACAGAACTTACCAAGAACTCATCAAGAGAGATATGAAGATAAGAGGGTTTATGTTTTGGGATATTGCGGATGAAGGAAAGGTTCCAATCGATTCTGACAAAAAACTATGGTTGGCGACAGAACTAAACAAATTTATGAAAACGAGAAAAATAAAAAGAATTATAAAGTTTTAAAGAATTTTTTAACTTTTCTAAAAATTAAATAAATTTTCTTGATGGAAGAAAAAAAGTTCAAAGATAGATATAAATTTATTGAGCAAGCTGGCAAAGGAGGACAAGGATTGGTGGAGAGGTGTCTTGATACAGTAACTGGAGAAGAGGTAGCGATCAAGATAATAAATGATGTGCCAATAAATGACACAACAGAATATGACATTGTTATCAACCTTAATCATAAAAATATTTTGAAACCAAGGGATTTAATCTGTAAGACTGATGAGGTGAGGAAATCAATGAAAATGAAGATAATATATCCATATATCGATATAAATCTGGATAACTATATAAAAATATATCGGAATTCTCAACAAGGTTTTCCCGAATCAGAAGCTTTCATTCTGATTCAAAGCATGACAGAAGCGTTGCTTTATTTAAAACAAAAAGAAATTGCACATAGAGACATTAAACCACAGAATATTTTAGTCAAAGTTGATAAAAACAAAGGAGATCCTTTCTTTTTTCTAATAGATTTTGGTGTTTCAAAACCAACAGAAGAAGTAACTGTCGAACAAAGTTTGGTGGGAACCCTGTATTATTTATCTCCGGAACTAGAAAAAGTCCAAAATCTTAATGGCCAGAAAGTTATTTGCAATTATTACAAATCAGACATTTTTTCATTGGGTTTGGTCTTTCTTGAGGTATTAACATTGGAACCAGTAAAAAAACAAGGGTTCAATAAAGATGAAAACATCAACAAACTGAAACAGGTCATTGAAAAAATTCAAAATAAAGAATTGCAAGGGATGGTTGCGAATATGCTACGATTTGATCCTGACCAAAGGCCAACTTTAGAGGAACTGATGAAGTTACTTAATGAGAATTTTGTTATAAAAATGAAGATTTATGATTACCAAAACTCTGGCACTATGAAATATAGTTTGGAACTGAGCGAAATGCAAACAGTTTATGAACTTTATCAAGCAGTTAATAAAATATTGGCATTGAAGGAAATTTCATTTGTGCTTTTGGTGAGTCAATCTCCCAAAAAACTAAAAAAATTGCCTTGGAAAGATTTCAAAAAAACTCTCAGGTCCTATAATCTCACCAAACCATGGGTTTTATATATAATGCCATTCTCAAATGAAGCTAGATATCAAATTATTGTCTCATATTTTTATGAAAATGTCCCTTTAGAGGAGATAGAAGAAAAATTTAGTAATATAATAAAGAAAACATTGGATTGTGATGAAGTTTTTGATGAAAAGGAAATTTGCTATGATCAGGATTGTCTTTGCACAGTGGTGCCTCACATCAAATATTTGGAAGAGCCCAAATTTTTCATTATCGGAATAAAAGAAGCAGTTTTAAATACTGGAAAATTTTTTGTGATTTTAGATGGAAACAATTTAAAACCGATGAAATTCGCTATGAAATATGTGGAGACTTTAATCAAAGAAATAAAAGGCCAAATGCACTGGAGTGACATTGAAGATGTTTTGAAAAAAGAATTTGATCCGACTTACGTTTTTCAGTTTAACTCAAGAGGCAATGCGGAGGTTTTATTGGAAATTCTGAGAAAATCAATCAAGAAATTTTGGCCAAATCTAGAAGTCAAAACTTGGGGATTTGTCAATGAGGCATTTTTATTTTCATATCATTCGATAAAGAACCAATAAAATTTATAAAAAGGAATTTCCAATTCTAATCGGAAATAAAACTATAAAGCATCCAAGTTACAGTGTTTTTTCTAAATTTGAAATATAGTCCAATTAAAATTATTTTTTTTTTAATTTATTATTTTAAAATTAACAAAAATAATTTGCAAAATTAGTTTTTTTATAATTAATTAATTTTTTTATAAATGTTCTAATTTTTCATTGTTTTAATTTTTATTTTAAAAAAAATTCAAATACTTTTATTAAATTTTTTTTTAGTGAG
>Ga0302186_10001321_pt1 | contig 20851 bp, 22 predicted proteins | sample II_Bog_E1_2_FD_198782 | JGI IMG/M metagenome (GOLD analysis project Ga0302186, IMG submission 198782) | Peat permafrost microbial communities from Stordalen Mire near Abisko, Sweden - II_Bog_E1_1 | ecosystem: Environmental > Terrestrial > Soil > Wetlands > Peat | place: Sweden: Abisko...
CAATTGTGACTGAATGTACCCTTCCAAACATTTGCCACATATTTTGTGATTACAAGGTAGATCATCAAAAGAAGATAATGCTCTAAATTTAAAGCAAATTTCACAAATTTCCTTCTTTTGATATTTTCTCATATATCTTTTATAACCCTTCTCCCCCATTGTGTCTTCTAAGATGTAGCTCCTCAAATTTTTCCGACAAAACAAACAATGCAGCTTCTGTTTTTTTTCTTCAAATTTTTTTAAATAATCGAGTTGACGATCTATTTCTTTTTTCAAGCATTCTACGCAATATTTTGCAGAACAACATTCAAGAATCTTCAAATCTTCGACAGGAATTTTTTTAGAACAAAGTAAACAACGGCGCTTGTTTTTCTTATAGATCTTGATGTCATCTTCATTTATTTCTTCTTTGCATTTTTTAACAAAGCATTTTCTGTCTTCTCCCGATTTGATTTCCAAGAAGCAGTTTTGGCAAAATTTATGTGAACATTGACTCAATTCCATGAAAATCTTTTTGTAGCTCATGAAATCGCATTTACGGCAGTGGGCGAAATTTTTCTTAAAAAGCTCTTTTCCAAAAAGGTCTTCGAAATTCTCAAGAGCCAGATATTTTTGACATTCTGGGCACTTTGGGACATAAAGCTCGTTTACTGCGAATTTCTCTTTGATATGTTTCTCTAGACATTTCTGACCAAAAATATGTCCACATTCAGGAAAACAGATTATATTACTATGAGACTTCTCACAAAGTGAACAATTTGGTTTATTCTTTTTTAAAGATTTTTCTTCTTTTGATGTTTGTTCTTCATTTGACATGCCTTAAAATTCTTATTTTATCAAGTTTGATTTTGATTTCTATAAACTACCAAATTCTTTAGAAGAGAAAAATTCAAATTTTCATTAATAGTTATTTTAAATAAAAACAATAAAAAGTTGTTTTTTCTTTTATTTTTTATTAAAAACATATTTCATTCCCATTTCAAATAAAAAACAATCCAACACTCACTGAAAGATGGGAAATTTTTGCGCAAGTCGAGAAAAAGAGCCTCCTGTTTCCTTTTCTGACAAATCTAGAAAAAAACTTAAAGACCTTTACTCTACTTTGGCAAATAAATATCCAGAGTTTCCCTTTAAATAATTTTTCTTTGATAAATTTTCTGTTTTTTAGAACGAAAGGCCAAAATATTTTATGTGAAAAAGCCTTTACAGATCTTTTCCAAGAAAACCCTAGTCTCGGGAGTAAAATTTTTCGTTTTATGGAAAATTTCTCTGAGACTAAGACTGTCAATCTTGAAACTTTTTTGTTTATTTGTAAAATGCATTATTCTCTTAAATAAAAATACTTTCTTTGAAAAAGTGGAGATTTTAATCCAAGAACCAAGTGATTATTTCCTTCATGATTTCAGATCCTTCGATAAAATGGAGATTTTTTGTTTCATTACATTGGAAGTGGTGAAAATCGATAAAGAACAAATGAGCAATTATGAAATTTCTTACATCCAAGCGATTGAATATCTCAAGGTTTTTACATAACAATCTTGCTTTTTTACTTCTAAATTAACTCCAGAACATCTTAAAAATCTTTTATCATGACACAAGAAACCATTTATTGGATGAAACAGCTGCGAAAGTGGTAGTTGATTCGATTTATGGTATGTTTTTATATAAATTATAGAAATTTTAAATGTATTTTTCGAAAGATGGAGACAAAGGAAGTATTAATTGGTGGAAATTCATTCTTTTCATTAAGGAACAATTGATTTATCTCAACACCTTGCTCAAATTCTATTTTTCCTTTAAATTCCTATCAAAAAGTCTGAGATTTCGATTACCGAAACCTTCAAAACCTTCTTATATGTTAACCAATGAGTTTCTTGGGTTATTGTTCCTTTCAAATGCTTTCATTCAAACATCAAAAGAAATACAATATGTTTATTCCTCTTCTGCCAATTTCTTCGATTATAAGCAATTCACCGATAGATTATTAGGTATTTCATTAATTTTTCATTAATTTTGGGAATTATTTTTTATTTCTTTAGAATTCAAAGGTTCGACTCTGATATTAATTCAACATGAAGAAGAAATTGATATTCGTTTTGATAAGATTTCAGCAAAAAAGAAATTCATAATTGGAGCTTTTAACCATTTGAGTTGGAGGAAGGAAACGACTACTCAGGGAAGCAGTGAAAGCTACATTTTCACGCTTTTGCCGAAATTCCGTAATTATTTCCCAAAAAGAAGAGCTTTTAATGAACATGGAAGTGGAACTTATTCTTATATGAGTCTTGACAGAAAAAACAGTATTTTTTTCATTAAATTTCAAATTTTTAGCAATTTTTTAATTCGTTTTATTCACATTTTGAATGACTTTATTAACTAAGAATTTTTTTATAGATGATGACAATGAACTCGGAATAGGTTTATTTTAATGTTTTTTCCTGAAAAAAACTGATTTCTGATATTAAAGGTTTCGGAAAAAACGAGGCCAATGGGAAATTCCGATTATGGATTGATCAAAACATTCAAGAAAAAAGCTATTGCCAATCAGAGGATAGTGTTTACGAGAAAGGCCAATTGTTGGATTGTTTCGTTAGAAATTTGAAGGTTTTTTTCCAAAAATGAAAACGATATTTTATATTTTTTAGATCAATTATATTGAAGTCTGGGGTTTGAATAAAGATATTGATATAATTCAGGTGAAGGACAGTTCTGGGATGAATATGTACTTTTTTTGATTGCAAAACTTTTTAAATTTATGTTAACTTTTTGTTAAAAAGCCAACAAATCATCAAAAGTGACGACAATTTAAGAATTTCCAATGCCAGTGGTCTTAACTCCGTTTATTATTCTAAGGTGAATTAATTTAAGCATAACCGACATATTTCCGTAATTATAAATTATATAAAAAATCATAAAAACAAAAAGCAAAACTTGCAAAAACATTTTTAATTTAACATATATACAAATGATTTCTTCAACATCGAAACACGAGATCCAAGAAGAAAATGAAAAAAATGATATCCCAAACAAAGCCCTTTCTTCAGAAAAAATTGAATCGCCACCAAAACCAAAAGAAACAGAATCCAGAATAAAAGTTTTCATTAGAAAAAGGCCTCTTTTACATTCTGAAATGGGCAAAATTGACTTAATCACTGTTCCCAATCAAGTAATTTTAATCTGAAAACAAAATTTCCTAAAGAAATGGAATAAATACAAAAGCTAAATTTCATGATTTTTTAATTAAAGAACAACTTGATCATAAATGATGGCACTAACATTATTACCTCTTCTTTTGATGGGGTCTTTTCTGAAAAAGCCAATCAAATGCAGGTCTTTGAAATGTTAAAGTCTCGCTTAGTCTCTGCTTTTTTAGGCTTTAATCTCAGTGTTTTCGCTTATGGACAAACTGGATCAGGTTTTAAAAAATTACCAAAAAATATGTTAAAATCTATCTGTTAAAAGGTAAAACTTATACAATGTTCGGGGCTGATTGGGATAATTTGATGGCTAATAAATCGAAACATCAAAAAACCTTCTTTCAAGAAATTGATAATGATCTGCATTTCGCAGGCTTGATTCCTCGAACCATTCAGGAAATTTTCAATATAATAAAAACCAAAGGCTTGGAATCAAATTTTAACATTTTTTGTACTTTTCTTCAAATTTACAACGAAAAAATTTATGATCTACTACAGGACACTGTAGAAAGCAAACCTTTATTTATTCATGAGAATAAGATTGAGGGTATTTTCGTGGAAGGATTGACTGAATATTCAATGAATACAGCGGAAGATTGTTTGGTTTTAATGAGACGAGGAGAAAAAAACAGGATAACGAGACCGACTTTGATGAATGCGAAAAGCAGTCGATCACACACGATTTTTCAGATTTTAATAGAAAGTGCAAAAGCTGACAAAAATGGGAATTTGCAGGTTTTTGTATTGTTTTTATGAAATTTCTAGAAAAATTTCAAAAAAAATAGAAAGCAAAAATTAATTTGTGTGATTTGGCCGGGAGTGAAAAAATTAATAAGAATGAAGAAATGGAAAACGGACATTTACGAGAATTGAAGAATATCAATTTAAGCTTGACAACCTTAGGAAAAATCATACAAATTTTATCCAATCAAAGCAAATTGCCTCTACCTTTCAGAGAATCTAAATTGACACGATTATTGCAGGATAGTCTTGGAGGAAACACACAAACCTTCATTATTGCCAATGTGTCTCCAGTAATGTAAATTTATGGAAGTCATTAGAATTCTGCTAAAAATAACTTAAAAAAGTGATTCGCTTGATGAAACTATAGGTACATTGAAATTTGCTGAAAGGGCTAAGAGTGTTGTCATCAAAGTGAGGGCAAATGAAATATCTGCTACAGATGATGCCTTAATTAATAAATTGCAACAAGAAATAAATTACCTAAAGGATTTGTTGAAAATGAAAAGAAAAAATGGACTCACGGGAGGCGTCCAGGACATTCATACAAAAATGATAACTTTACAGCAGGAAAATGAACGTTTAAGACAAAATTTTGTGTCGATCGACGAGGTCGAAAAACTGATTTCCGAAAATAAATCAATGAAGATGGAATTGCAAAAAATGCAGACGATAACTTATGATAATGAGTTTTTGGGGTCATTAATTTTTTTAGTTATTTATCTTAATAAAATAAGAGTTTTTTTCTTATGAAAATAGAAGCAGAGAAGAGTTAAATAGTTTGAATGAAACTGGACATAAAGACGATGAAGTCATTTAATTTAATCAATTTTGAGAAAAAAGATTTTCTTTTTAGGATTACAATCAAATTTTTACAAGGTTGAAATCAAGAATTATGATAACAAATGTAACTTTGAAATAAAATTGAATATTGATTAAATAAAAATAGGAAACCAGAGAAAGTTTTCCTAATTCAGAAAAATTGAAAAAGAACTCTTACAATTCAGATCACAAAATGAAAAATACGAACTCTTCGAATTCCAACAGATCAAATTTTTTTTTTGCTGGAAAAATGATCTTGAATGAAAAAGTAAATATTTATGAGAATGAGCCTAAAACTGAAGTCGTGATTCGAACCAGAGGCAAAAACAACAACGTTGAAACTAAAAAAGGATATGTTGAAGTTACTGTTGAAGAATATAAAGTAATTTCTTTATTTTTAATTTTTAATTCGCATACATTATTTTTTTAAATTTCATCAAAAATACTATTTTATAAAGAGAGAAGAAGTTAAAATAAAGGAAAGAAATAGGGCAATTGAACGTTTAAGAGACCTTGAAAGAATCCAGAAATTTAATGAAGAAAAACTGAAGATAGAGCTTGAAAAACTCGAAAATAACAAAAGAAAACCTGACATCTCGCAAACAATGGTACCCAAAAACTCCAAAGAGATCATGAAGCAACAGAAAAAGATGGAAGAATATAAAAGAAAAATAAACATGTATGAGAGGAATTTTTTGAAGGAAAAAATCTAATTTAATTTAATTTTTTTCTTTTTGTGTCGGTTGCATTTATTATATAATAAAGAATTTATCAATGTATTACAACCTTCAACTCATTTACCTCAATAAATTTATTAAAATCAGCTGTTTTTGAAGGAGTTTTGCTTGCCCATTTTTTTCTTTCCGCTCTATAATTTAGATATTTAAGAAAAAAGTGATAGGAAATTTTATAATTTACTCGAAATTCTGAGATATTTCTTTTTTCATAAAGGAATATTCATCAAATAATTCATTTTCATTTTTTTCTTTTAATTCCTTCAGAATTTTCTCATCACCTTCTAATTTCTTCACCATATCAGTCCAATCATCAATCTTTATTTGTTTACAAGGACATCTTAAGAGTTTTTAAGTTCGTTATTCAAATTACCAAAACATCGGGCGGGCCATCTCCATCACTGTCACTATCAGTGAATTGATCAGAATTCTCCAAATTTTCCATCATTTCAACATTTTTCCTTTCCTCTTCAAGAGCTAGTCCATTTTCTTTCATTTTAAATCCAAAGTTTTAAATAAATATCATTAATAAAATTAAAATTAAAATTTGTTAAATGAAATTACCGTAAGGCTTGATCAATCGTTCTTTAAAATAATTCGGCATTTCCAAATTCCAGGCATTGATCGCATGAATGCCATAATATCCAGTTGTTTTGCTCAAAAATTCATATCTTAAAACATCCAAATCATCTGTATTTTGTGGATCCAAACAATCTTGAAATTCAATTTGTTCCGGAAGTAATCCAAAATCAGGGTCAATTTCGCTTCTCTCAGGCAAACGAATGAAAACCCGTAGGGAATTATGTGGAGTTATGTATTTTTCAAATTCAAAATCAAATATTTTTAAACAAGTTGATGGCAAATTCAAAACCTCCATTTTATCAAAAACCCCAGAAGGTCCATTATAAAAGTATTCTTCTTCAGCTCCTGTCCTGTTTCCTCGAAATTCAGGGTTTAATTGAGGGGAATAATTGGGGGCATTTGTTTTGTAGTAGAATTCTTCGAAAAAACAACGTGGAAGCTCATTGTAAGGAGCAAAATCATCAAAGGACATTTTGATTTCAACCAAAAAAGAATGTTCTGTATGTTGATTGGAACTTTCATATTGATAAGGAAAATAAGTTGGGCTGATTTTGTCTGGAGTAAGTTCAAAATGGAATTTAACCTAGAAATGTTTGATTTTAAAGAAAAATCAAATAAAAAAAAGAGAAAAAAAATGCATACGTGATCTTTTTTCCCAATTCCAGTGTACTCGCATTTGAGCCAATCAAAAGCGACTTTTCGTTTTACGTCCTCACGAGTTTTGGCATCTCCTAAAAATTCTTTGATTTTCCCAAGACGTTTCATCATCCTGGCTTGTATTATGACAAAAGTGCCTTTGTTGACGAAGAGCTTGATGAACTACGTTTTTAAAACAAATAAAATTTCACTTTAAAAAGAAATTATTTACTTTGTTTCTCTTTTCTAAATTATTATTTTTATAATTATCCCAAGTGCTGGTATAATCAGGATTGATTTCTTCTTTAATTGGAGGATTGCGGTTGAAATAGGAAATATAACGATGATTTCCTTCATATTCTAATTCTTTCAAGAGATCAGTCTGATAAGAAACAAATTAAAGCTTTTAAATTTAAAAATTACTTGATAAGTGAGTCGAGTTTGCAAAATCGCGGCTCTTGATTCCTCAGAAATCCAAGGATCGCCCAAACATATGAAAAACTTAATATCTCGATCTTTACATAATTGAAAGACTCGGTTTGATCGATCAAAATATTCTTTTTCCAATAACTAAAAACAGAGACAAATTAGATTATAAAAATATTTAAAATATTCAACTTGTCTGCTGGTCGGAACCTTAACCAAATCTTCTTCTTTCAAACTTAAAGACCTAGTCATTAGCTTAGCTGATTTAGAAGTTTTCATTAATGTTTTCAAATATTTTTTGGTCTTTATAAATAAAATTTAAGCAAAAGTTCCTCAGATGAAAATTACTGATTCTGGCTTCTCTTCATTTTTTTCGGGAATTACTTGCTTTGAAGCGAATTTCCTTATTGGTTCAAGCGTTTTGGTTTTATCTTTTTTCTCGATCTTGTTTTTTCCAGTTCCTTTGATTTTGATCGGCAAAGGTTCGAAGTCGAATTGTGAAATTTTCAACTAAAATTTAAAAAACCATTGGAGTTTCAAAATAAAAAAATAAGTTTACTTCTAATTCGACATCAATGGTGAAATTCATAGATGGTGTATAGGAAATTTCAATGTCAATTGATCCTTTCCCAGGAATAATTCCTTTACTTGGATGCACATAAACATCAGGATGTTCCTTCACGAATGTGAATTCATATTCAAAATTCAATGGGATTTTGCTGATCAATGGGAAGTTCTTCTCTCAAATTAAAAAAAAACACTAAATTATTTACAAAATACCCTTTTTTCTTGTTCTCCTATTTCCACAACCCCGAAATCTATTAATTTCGGAAAGACTTCGCGCAAATTATCTCGATTCATTACAGGAAATGCATGAATCGGGATTTGAAAATTATCAGAATCTGTATTCACCTTTATAGCATCAAAATAATACCTTTTTCTCAAGTTTATTTCATAGATAAAAAGGTTGTTTACTTATATTCGGATGGTTTGAAGATCAATGAGATTTCTTCACAAATTCCAGGTGCCAAATTTCCTTTTTTATCAAATTTGATCTGGAAATAAGGTGATGTTGGGGGTAAAATGTGAACTCTTTGTGAAATGGCAGATGAATTGACAATGGAGATTTTTTGTATGTTGCTTTTGTTGATTTCGAACCCTGAAAACTTTACCATTTTCGGCTTGATTTCAATGCGGCCGTTGGAGCCGAGTTTGTCGTAATCATCTGAACTTAGACGAATTTAAATAAAAGTTTTTAAAGAATTTGCAATTACATTTATTGCCCAAAAGATCTTTATTGGTGAGTTTATTTTTCTTAATTAGAATATTGGGAATAAGAAGTGGGGGATTTGGGCTGTAATTCGAGTCGAATTCCATTGGTAATTTGAAACTTGATGATTTTTATTAGTGTTTTCGAAAAGGAAAATTATTAAAATATAAAATATATATTTAAAACTGTTTATTTTTCTAATTCGTAAAAGAAATTATGAGCAATTTTGAAAGTAATGAGAAAGGTTCTGCGCAATTGAGATTGGAAGAACAGTAAATTTAAGGAGATTTCACAGACTTAAATAATAGGGAATTTTTAGCGAGAAGGAAAATGACTTGAGAATGGAAAGATCGTTAAGTCAGAAAAATAAAAATTTTGTGTTGGATGGAGTCAGGAACACTTCCAAATTAAGAGACTATAACGCATTAAAAGATAGACATTTGCAGGGCTTTTTTTATAGTCGAGGGATAAGACGACATTTGTTACATATTGGTTTGGTAAGGAAAAGTTTTAATGAACTTTTTATTTTTTATTCTTGAATTTTTTTATTTACTTTTATGTCTGTTGTTTAAACTTGTTTTTCTTTCAATGAAAATTTGGTTGTTTTTTTTATAAGTTTTTATTTATTTTTCTTTGTACCTTTGATTGTTTAACAATAGAGTTTTCGCGTTTAGATCACGAAAGATGGATATATAATAGAAGACAAAAGGCCAAAGTTCCAAGAAAATTATCAGATTATGCCTGTTGATGATAACGTTTATGAGGATAAAGCAAAGGAAATCGCAAAAAAGAATGAAAAAAAACAGAAAAAAGAAGCACAACAAGAAGAAAAAAGATCGAAATCCTCAAAAAATGCAAACTATAATAAAGTTATATTTTATTTCTTTGCGTTAATGCCTAATTCTAATTTTTTCCAAAGTATTTTAGTAATAATAAACCAAAAAACTTTGAGAAATTGCCAATTATAAACTCAAAAAAAGAAGAAAACATGAAGAATTCAGAAATCATGAAAACAAATGAAAAAAATAAAGAAATTCTAAAGAAAAAACTGAGCAGTCCTGAACTCAACAAAAATCTCAAAAACCTCCCCAATGATGCCAACAAAGGAAACAATTTATCTAAGAACGAATCCACACCTTTCGGAAATCAAATAAAGCCTTTGACTAAACAAGATTTAAATAAATGGTTTGAACAATGCATCAATAAATTAGAGAGGGATCCCGATGTCGCATCTATGCAGAAGGAAAAACTCAATAAGACCAAGGAAAATTTAATAAAAATTGGCAATACCAAAGGGATAGAATAATTTTTTCCGAAAAATGTTATTTTTCTCGTGATTTTTTTAAATAAATACACTCTAAAAATCGTCAAAATCTAGAAATAGTTAAATAATATATACTAATTATATTATTTCTTAGGTTTTTATGAAAAAAAAATTATATTTTTTACAATTTTATAAGACTTAAATTCAGAAAGAAAAATTATATTATTTTAGGTCAAAATATGTTCAAAAAAGGATTTTTTATATAATTAAGTCTATTTATTAATTATTATTGAAGAAGGTCAATATTTCCACATGTTGACCCTGAATATCCTGCCAGACAATAGCATTTTCCACCAAGGTAAACACCATGATTGTTGCAACATTTTGGATCTATAACATCGTTCGATTGGCAGTTGGTCTGACTAAAAACGAGCCCCAACAAGAAAGCAAAGAAAAACAGAAGCAAATAAAACTTCATCATATTTTCTATTTGAAATATTGCGAGAAATTTTGCTAATTTATTATAATTTATATATATTTATAATCAAATCAACTATTTATTATAATTTTCTAAATTAATTTTAAATCTTGTTTTTGTTTTCTCACTCCAAAAAAAAAAAAAAAAATTAAGAGCTAATTCTTTTTATTTTTCTGCTTTGTTTGCTTGCAAAGACCTCTTTCCCATTTTTCATCGCTGAAATTTCATTGCCAATATAAAAGTTTTCCTCATCACCTTCGAATTTCACAATATTTTTTACTTCCACCTTCAATCCCATCTCTTCTCGAATAGCCAAATAATCCCATTTTATTTCTATTTTTGCTGACAAAGGATCGTCCAATTTAGTCCAATATTCCTCTTCGCATCTTTCCCCAATAATAATTCCATTGGGGTATTTCACAATACCGAAATCATCAACTATTTCTGTTGTGATACATTCATTTTTAATATCCTCGATCACTCTCCTCTTATTTTCTCCTTCTTTTAAAAATTTAATATCTAAGCCTTTTAATGCTTCAGGCTCTTCAAAGGGACTTTTCTCAGATTTCAAGCCCTGATAAACAGGTAGTTCCAAAAAGCAATTTTTCTCTAAATGAATAGTTATTGTGGGTTTTTCTTTCAAAGGAAATATCAAAGGAAAATATTCAGAACTTATTGCGATTCGAAGCTTATTCCCGACACCTATTTCATATCCGAAATCATCCAAAATCATTGTAATTTCATATATTTTATCAACTTCTAAAGGAACAGCCTTTTCGAATCCTTCTCTAAATTGCAGATTCAAAACCCCATAACTTATCCTTGTGACTTCTCCAGTCTCATGAACTTCATTTAATCTCACAATTATTTGTCCACAGGTCTTATTTGAACTGACAAATAAATGGATAGTTGCAGCTCCTAAAAAAGCCTCTTTCTCAATAAAAGGCTTCGTTTCAAAAATTAATGATTTGGAATCATCTTCCCGTTGATCTGTTGGCCAATCTGGACCTAACCAAATGATGCAATATTCTCCCGAATGTTTCCCACAAGATAATGGTGAATTTATTGAAACCGGTTTGTCTAAATCAGAATTCTTCTCTTTTTCAAGTCCAGAATTATTTATATACAAGACTTTTTTCTTTATGCAATCAAGACTATTTTCCACTGCCCAAAATCCTTTTAAAAATGGATGGAATGGCTTTGGTTTATGACTTTCCAATATATAACAAGCAATTTTCTGTTCCTCCATAAAGTTATTTTCTTTGTCATTAAGCCAATAATCCCAAAATTTCACTGCTTCCTTTAGAAATCCTATTCTTGGCTCCGGCTTGGCAATATGTGGATATTTATGAGCCCAAGGACCGATTAAAGCTTTCCTGGGACATTTGAGATTCTGAAACATCCGCAAGATTGTGCTTTTATAGGAGTCATTCCAACCACCTACTAAATAAACTCCTGCCTTTATTTTCGAATAATCTTCACAAATCGAGCCATGCTTCCAATATGAGTTTCTCTCTTGATTGATTATCCATGGCTCAAGCCAAATAGATTGGTTTTTCAATCTTTCAAGCCAAAGTTCTTCCCATTTTGGATTGAAAATTGGGTCTGGTATAGTGGAAGAAAAACATTGCATACAAGCTGCCCATCCAATATTTTCTGATAACAGACTCCCTCCTTTATAATGGATATCATCTCGATATCTGTCATCAGTTGAACAAATAGTTATTATAGCTTTCAATTGTTTCGGATTCAAATAGGCCACCTGCAAACTGTTAAATCCTCCCCATGAAATACCCATCATCCCAATTTTTCCATTACTCCATGATTGTTTTTCTATCCAATCCATAACTTCTAAACAATCCTTCTGTTCTTGTTCAACGTATTCATCAAAAATGAGCCCTTCAGATTCGCCAGAACCTCGCATATCAACTCGAAGACAAGCGAAACCATGACTTGCCAAATAATTATGGGTCAAATAATCACGAATCGAAGTGCCTGAATTATATCCATAAGGGAGATATTCGAGAATCGTGGGCAATTTGGTTGGGGATTCAATGATAGGAAGCCAAAGATAAGAAGAAAGGTTGATGGAATCTGATAGGGGGATGAGAGTATGAGGGAAAACCTGCACTTGGAATAAATTTGATTTCATGGGATTTTATGAATTTTTAAGTTTTTTCAAATGGAAAAACATCGAGATCAAAGAATTAATAAAAAAATATTCTTTAAATCTCAAATTCGATCCAATTTCGCAAACAAAACTTCTCAATGGAAATGGAGATAAAAAATCCTGACTTGAAAAATTTTTCATTCAAGGAAAAACTCGGGAATGGCCCATTCAGCGAGGAAATCTTTAAAATCTATGACAATCTCAAACAAAAATTCTTCCTCGCCAAGGTTTTCCAAACAAATGAAGATACTCTTCCATTCCTCAATTGTTTAAAGAAGGAAATAGCAACTCTGAAAGTTTTAGATCATGAAAACATCATAAAAATAATTGATATAATCGAGACATCAGAGACTTACATGGTGATCATGGAAGATTGCAATGAAGGGTTTTTCTCCGAAAAACTAAAAAAACAAGAAGAATTGGTGGGCTTGTCTGATAAAAAAGCCAAAAGGTATGGAAGTCAATTGGTTGAAGCATTTAAAGTCTTGAATGAAAAACATGTCGTGGTGTGGAATTTTTCTTTCGAAAAAGTGTTCATTCATGAAGGAGTGTTGAAAATCGCAGGTTTGGGTTATGAAAGGGAACTTAATGATGATATGGTGACAGAGTCCACTGCCCCTGAGATTTTGAAAGGACTTGATAGTGATAAAACCAATATTTGGAGTTTGGGAGTTGCCTTCTATCGATTGCTTCACGGTGAGTTTCCTTTTTCTGGAAATAACAAAGAAGAATTGCTACAAAGCATTTCCAAGCCGAATTTATATTTTGAAGATCCAAAATGTGATCTCGATGAAAATTCCAAACAAATATTAAGAAAAATGCTATTGCAGGATCCAGAGGAAAGGGTTGAATGGGAAGAACTTTATGAAAAATTTCCGCTTGAAAAAATGAAAGAAAAATTTATTGAGAAATCGAAGAAAACAGTGTATTTTGACAAAAAAACGGTTCAATTTGGTGGTGTTCAGCAAAATTTCATGGAAAAACAGAGTTTTTTAAGCAGTAAAAGTGAACAATTTATGAATAATTTCAATCCTGAAGAGAGCAAAGAGGATATTAAAAAGAAAGCTAATTTGCATTTAGAAACTAGATACATGCATTTAAAGAACATAATTGAATTTTATGTGAAAGTGTTTTTAGAAGCCAAACCCTTCCTCTTAACTGATGATATTGATCTTTATCTAAACTTCGCTTGGAAAAAGCATGTTTTGCTCATATATTATGGCGTTTATAACTCCTTGAAGGAAAAGAAAAATATATTTAATGACCCAAATTTCGACGATTTTAATAAATCAATGATAAGTGACAGAATTGAACAATACCTCAAAAACCTGGGTCCATTATATGAAGAAATGCTTTTAGATGGAGCTTTGGAAATCAAAGCTTTCGGAACCGAGGATGATGAACATTTTTGGAAAGTCCAAAAATATTTAAAAAATGATGAATTTGAAGGGTTCCCGGTTGTTTATAAACAGATTTTTTTTGAATTTATTTTAAGGAAAAGATTCCAACAATTACAAATCCCAAATGAAGACATGAGAACGAAAAATTTGGTGCAACTTATGAAAATGGTTGATTGCTTTGACTATAGAAATGCCTTTTCTTTCAGAAACGAAAAGGAAGGTTTTGATTTTGAGGGTTATTGTGCTCAGTTAGAAATAAAAAAAGATGTTGATTTGATGAAAAGTCTTGACGAAAAATTTCAAAGAATATTTCCTGAAAAATAAAGAAATTTTAAAAAACCTTAAATAAAATTTTTAATGAAAACACACCACAAGGTGAAATTAATTTTTGTCTAATAAATTTCAAATATATAATTAAAACAACAAATATTCTTTCATTAAATTATATTAAATTTAAGTTATACCTCCTTTTTAAGAATAGGAGGCGATGTTTTTTAATTCATCTTGTTTTCCTACATGTTCTTCTTTATTATATTTTTCTTCGAAACAGTTCAATAAGTCTTTATCAAAATTTTCAAGGATTCTCTCATTTAATAACAAATTGTTCATTTTTTCACTTTGATTTGTCCAAACTAATTTAAAAGCTTCATAAAGGTCTTGAATTTCCTTATTTGCCACGATAACATGAGAATTGTTTTTGAGACTTGAAAACCTCATACTTTTTCTTAAAAACAGGAAGCTGGATCTGCTGGCATTCCTTGATTCTCTTCCCATTTTTGAGATTTTCTCTTTTGAAAAAAAATCAAATAATTTTTGTTGAATCGGATTTAAAAAAATGTTTTTAAATTTCGTGATTTCTTTGATTTTGGTAAGGAGCTGAATTATGTCTGTATCCTTTTGAATTGCGAGCAAGGCGTGTTCTTCAAGTTTCAATTGATGTAAATAAGGGTTATTTTGTGATAAGAATTTATTCAAACCGAAAAATGACGATATTTTGACTCTTAAAAAACTTTTGAAATCTGTTGGCAATTTAAGCCCCTTATCTTGATCCATGAGATTTTTTATTTTATCATCAACTAATGTTTTGCTTTTTTTTTCAATTCTTTCAACCTCAAATTTATTTTTTTTCACTTTTTCTCTAACTTTTGCAGGATTTGGGGATTTGTGTGAGTTTATTGACTTTATATCCACATTCGAAACTGTATACAAAGAATTCGCCATTTTTATCAATAATTTATATCCATTATATTTCTTCGCGACCACTGAGAAAAACAAATACAACATAGACCAAAATCCTCCAATATATCCGATAAATTTTCCAATTTTTTCAAATGTTCTCATTTGAGCTGTCCCTAATATATTGGATCGGAAAAAAATTCCAGCATATATGACTTCATCTGTGGTGTCCGTAGGATCAAGATTAATAATTGTCTCATCATAAATGTTTTCATAAGTGAAGGTTTCTAATTGTTCCTGATAATCTGTCGTCAAAACACTTGTATCTGTATATATTATATTCATAAATCCTATCATCTAGAAAAGAGCTCGCAGGATTCTGGAAATCATTAGGTGAAATTATATTATTAGAAATATAGAAATTTAAGTAAACTCTCCCCATTGTTTGGAAGGTATTCTGTATCACATCATCTGAAAAGCAGGTCAGGTTTGTAGTATTTTGGCATTTTGATAGTTTAATCCAAAAATATGAAAAAACTTGGGAAGAATATGCTCCTTGGACTAAGACGTTCGTATCATTTTTTAGGCATAAGAAAGTTGAAATATTTGGATTTATTTGGAGGAGATTAGCTGTGAGGTCAGGAGGAAAATCGGTTAAAGTGCATGGTGCTACTATTTGATTTATGTATTGAGATGTTGTTGATCCATCTGGATTTGTCGTTTGGAGAGCCTGAATCAGTTCTAATTTAAAATATCGAGGGTCATTAATGAGATAATTGTTGAAAGTAAGGGCAAGTTTTAGTTGTCTTGATGAGAAATTTATCAAAGGTGGTGATGAATAATAAATTTGTTGGGAATAAGCTGTAATGTTCGTCCTATTGACAAGATCTTGAAACCCTGAAAACGCAATGGCAATGAAAAATGTAATTAATAAAAAAGTCATAAAGCCTCCAAAGCTCGATTTTGAAAGATATTTGCGATCAAGGGAAAACTGAATTTGTTCACCAAAGACATCACAAACTTGAAAAAATTTTTTTATTGGCTTCATCTGATTATTTTTTTATAATTTGTTTTCTTTTTCTTTTTTCTTAAACAGAACTCTATATATATATCAAAAAAATGATGAAAATGACGTTTACGAATTAAGAATTATAAAAAAGTCGAAACAAAATGACGCATATCTTAAATTTGAGCCTTTTTAAAAAAAATTTGAAAAACAATAAAATTTTTATTGTAATAAATAAAGTAAAATATAAGACTTTATAAAATGAGACTTTATAAAAATGAAAAAAAAAATACTCTCCAATTCAAGGTGTTAAATGAAAGGAAACCATATTAAGAGGAAGGATAATAAAAAATATATTTTTTTTTTTTTTTCATAATAAATTAAAAACTATAATTATGTGCTGGAAATTCAAATAAAAAAAACAAAAAATTATTTTCGCTATTTTAATTAAAAATTGCCTTAGATAGTTTTTTTTAATTAGCATTCAATTCTAGATAGTTTTTTTAATTATCATTCAACTCTAATTTAATCGAAAATATCGCCGATCATCCCTACAACCAACACTCCTTTTTTTTCCATCTCATTCTTCCCTTCAAACTCTTCCATGCACTCATAAGATCCCATTTCAAACTTTTCCAGATATTTGAAATCTTGTTGAAACCCAAAAAACAAAACCTTCAACGCTTCTGGTGTAATTCTATTCTGAGCTAATCTAAGATCGTGAAACGGGAATCCTATTCCAGGCTTATTTTCCATGAATATTTTAATCGCTTCATCATCCAACCCGGTATCGCTCAGATTGAGAAATTTCAAATTTGGGAAAAAAGGACAATGAGTTAATATTTCAAAGCCTTTATTTGTGAAGCTTTGATTGCCTCGAAGATTCAGAAATTTAAGCGAATGCAGGTTTTCTTGTTTTTCTTTGAGAATGCAAGATATTTCATGAGATAAGGAACAATTTGCGCAAAACAAATATTCAAGATTTTTCGAGGTTTTCTTCAAAATCGCAAAAAGTCCTTTATCACCTAAATCAATATTATTATTTAAATTTAAATAACCCAACATTTCCATGTTGAAATCCAAAAATTTGTCTATATTTTCATTTGAAATTTGGCAATTTTCTAATCCCAAAACCCTCAAATTTCCTTTTCTTTGTTCCAAAGCTTTAAAACATCCGCTTGTCAGGAATTTGTTATTATTTAAATTCAAGGCTTTGACATTTTCGAACAAATTCAAGAGAATTCCTAAATCTTCATCTAGAACACAAACATTTTCGAGATTTAATTTCTCTACTTTAGCAAATTTTGCTTTATTGTTCACGAATCCCTTCACAATTTCTTGAAACACGGATTTAGCATCATAAGAAGCCAAATTTCCAATGTTCATCACTTTCAAATTTGAATGAAAATCTGATTTTATAATATTTTTCACGAAATCAGCTTCTAATTTGCAATAGGCAATTTCTAATTCCAATAATTTTGGTAAATGTAATTCTTGGAAAGTCTGGATTTCATGATTTCGGCTTAAATTCAACACTTCCAATTTAGAAAAACATGGATTCATGTTGAATTGTAATAATCCGATGTCTGTTATACTGCAATTGCTGAGATTGAGACATATAAGATTGGGTAAATCAAGGATTTCTAAGGTCTTATCAGTGATTTGTTTATTATTTTTTAAAATCAAAGTCCGCAAACTTTTCCGATTTTCAAGCTTATTAAGCTCAATTATTGTATTATCAGATATGGTGAGAGGGTTTGAACTAAGATTCAGCTCCAAAATCTCAGATTTAATGTTTTTCAAAAGATCAATTAAGGTTTCAGAAGGGATATTCGTATGTGAGATTCGGAGTTTTTTCAATTTTGCAAAAATTGGATGTTTTGCCGACATTTCCTTTAGATTTTGAAAAAATTTAGCAGCCCATTTTTTTGGTAAAAAAGATAAGCTAAGAGAAACAATGGGAACTTCTGGGTTTTGGGAAATCTTTTCCAGAAAATCTTGAAATTCTGATTCGTTTCTGATTAAATCATGTTCGAATGTTAGATTTTCATTTGGATCAGTTTCAAATAGCAGGTTTTGAAGGGGAGTTTCTAATGAAAAATCCATAATTTTAATCTGGCTTTAATTTCTTGACTTAATTAAATTAAGAAAAAATCATAAGTAAGAAATTTGAAAATACTATTTTTCCTAATTTTTTATAAAAATAAAATGGACAATTTGCAGATCATTGGAGCGATCAAAATCAAGGACGGATTGTTTATGGGGGATGAGTATTCTGCTCAAGATCTGGATTTTATGGTGACCAACAAAATCACTTATATTATCAATTGCGCTGGTAAACACATCCCCAATATTTGGGAATCGATCGGTTTGACATATTTATCGTTTCCTTGGCAAGAAACGGATTCACAAGTATTAACATAAAAAAACCTTTTAATTACAGAATTCCCAATAATTTAAAAAAATAAAATCTTAATCCGTCCCGTTTTTTTTTGAAAAAAAGGAATAAATCCCCAAAATTGTGAAGAAAATGAAAATTTTTCGTTCACCTCCGAAAACCCCAAATATATTGTATTTATTTAAAATTTTAGATAATTTTTGATGATAGAGATGAGAATCTAACAGAAGTATTTAATTTCATTGAGATTGCAAAATCGAAAGGAGAGGGTTGTTTGGTGCATTCGTTAAAAGGGTTAAGTCGATCATGTTGCGTGTTAGCTGGCTATTTAATGCGAAAGTTTCGTTGGACCCTATACAAAACATTGGAATTTCTTCATTCCCGGAGACCAGATCTCGAGATTAGAGCAAGTTTTTTCTCCCAAATGAATAAATTAGAAGCTAAATTATCATCAAAGGGTGGGATTAAATTCAATTCCTGGGATGAATTAAATGATGATCCGGTTCTAAGAGATGAAGAAATCATAATCAGAAACACATATTTGAATTCAAGGCAATTGAAACCATCTTTTGAAGAATTTATGGGGCTTGGCTTGAAGAAATATATGAATAAAAGTCCTCAAAAGAAACCAAACATTAATTGGATTGATGAAATTTTTCATGATAAATCAAAATTATCGATGGAAATCAAACCAAAACTATTAAATAATTTTTCCTACAAGCAAGCAAAATCCAAGAAAATAGTGTTGAAATCCATTCTTAAACCTTCAGTTTCAGATACAGGGCTTTCGAGCTCTTTCCTCATTAAAAACCCATTAAAAACCTTGAATAATTTCAGTGTTTTGGAGTCAAATCAAAATCAAAGTTCGAATTTTATGACAAAAACAAAAGGAAATAGACCATCAACTCCGAATCCAGAACACCAAAGGCAAGAATTTTCAAATAAAACGATTAATAGCTTGAAGGATAATGAAATGTTTGAGGTCAACAAACTGAAGATCAACAAACCTTCAGCTCCGAGCATTCAAAGTGAGAATTTGACAAGTAAAACCATGAATAATTTAAAGGAAATAGAAAATTCAACTACTTTGATTAACCAATTAATCAATAAAAACCCATTGCTTCTCAGAAAAAAATTAAATAACTTCTTAGAAGATAACCCCAATAACAAAAATGATAAACGATTTGGGGGGTCAGAAAAATGCATAGATGACGAAAAAAATTATACTATTACTAATAACAATATTAGAAGCAACAGCTTACCTAGGAAATTTGAAGGCCTGAATAATAATAATTTGTTGGGGAAAAGAGAAATCATTGGAAAGAAAGAAATTGGGGATTATTTAAATAAAAGTGAGCAGATTGGGAAGGAAGAAGATGAGAAGAAACCAATGGGAAAATCAGGCATCGGAAGCGCGAATTACCAGAAACTCCTTTTTGAAAATGGCAACTTAATAAAAAAACAGGTTCATTTAAAATATTTAAAAATTGTTTATATAAACCATCATCTAGATTCAAAGTAAGCTTTTTGAAGACAAAAATAAGAAAAAAGGGGTTGAAATTAATAATTTGCTTAAAGATTCAAAATTCAGGTGAATTTCTAATTTTGTTGTTGTTGTTGTAAATCTCTTTTAAATTAAAAAGCTTTATGAACTCAGGAATAGGAGTAGGATCTTTACTAGGGAAAAGAACCAATATTTTAGGCTTAAACAACGAAAAAACAATGAATCTGGACAACAATCCAACAACCTCGATCAACAATCTCTCAAGTAATCTTGATTCCAAATTCAACCCTTCTCAAAACGCTCACTTAATGTCAAATTTAATCAACCTGAATCTCCAATTAAATAGGATGGTATATTTTTTCTGAATCGACATTTTTAAGAGTAGTTTTCTTTAAAGAACCCAAAAAAAGAAAAAATAAATGACCAAGATCATTCTTCAATGGCACACAATATGCCCATTGATCGTATGATAAATATCAATAATTTTAACATTACAACAAATCAAGTCAACAACATTAACATAAATTTGCAAAAAATGGTGCCCATCAGGGCAACATTTGAGATAAAAGACCCAAATAATAAAGTAGGTTATAATCAAAGTATCAATATCGACATTGATAACCCTCATTCGACCAATAATTCATTCAGCACTAATAAATCTCCTAATAACTTCGCCTTTTCTAAAATCAATCAAAGTCGAATTTCAAACAACCCTCCTTATCAACAAAGGTCAATTTCTCCAATGACTAAAGGTATTTCATGATTGTTTTTATAATTCATCCTCTTTTAGATATTTTGAAAGAAGCTAATCTACAAAATACTTTGCAAGGGAAAACTCGGTTACGAAGCTCTTCACCTGCTCAAAATCAGGAAATAGCGAATAATAATGAAGAAAGGTATTGGGGATTGCAAAAACCAAAATGGAAATTTTGAGAATAAATGACCGGAAAGAAATATTTTTTTTATTATTAATTTAATATTTTGCTTTTTAAAAAATTCCTAAAAATAAAATGAAAGGAATTTTGAAAATTTTCGAAACATTTCCAA
>Ga0302186_10001323_pt1 | contig 20847 bp, 14 predicted proteins | sample II_Bog_E1_2_FD_198782 | JGI IMG/M metagenome (GOLD analysis project Ga0302186, IMG submission 198782) | Peat permafrost microbial communities from Stordalen Mire near Abisko, Sweden - II_Bog_E1_1 | ecosystem: Environmental > Terrestrial > Soil > Wetlands > Peat | place: Sweden: Abisko...
CTATAGAGTATTTCAGATTGCGCAAAACAAAAAACGACGTACTAGCCAAAGGAAATTCATTGTAAACAACCATAATCCATAATTCGATGAATATGGCTTAATTTTAGCGTAAACATAGTTTTCCAATCATTTTCTACAATAAAAAATATTTTAATTTAAAGGATAAAACAAAAAATATTTTACCAACTGTTGTATAAACCATCATTAATTTTTATATTAAAATCATTTTACTGATTTTTTCAGAGATTTTACTAGTGTTTTTGCTTAATTTACATAATCTTGTAAAATAATTTGGCTTTTTATAATTAAATTTATCATGCATAACTAAAGAATCGCTTCCGTATAATCAGTTCTGGTTCATATTGACAATTATGCTATCAGCGAAGATTTTATGGATATCAATAGGCACAAGCAAACCATCGATAACTCGCGTAAGTGTTCTTTATATTATGATAACATCTGCCTCGAATTTTAAAAATATTATCGACTGATATTAATGCTTCCAGAAAATATTAACCTCCTCCTATAAAATAAACCGTACAGAGAATAATTAGAAATCAATAACTTTAAAAACTTTTTAAAGGAGATGCTTGATATCTTCAGTATGGTATCCGATTTTCAAATTGACGGACTTTCCAAAATTAGGAATAGCTATCGAATTGACGATATTGATTCTGCCTTTGATAGACTTGTACTACTAATTCAGAAAGCGAGCTCAGACTTGCTATAATTGAAAATTAAATAGACAGAATATGAAAAATTATTAAATGATATAGAAACAAAGTTTAATGAACTCTTAAAAAGAAAAAAAAAAGTTGATTTTAATTTTAATACAAAGTTAATTAAGATGGAGATTTAATATTTTAAAGAAAGAAATACTGAAAAATCTCTGCTCTAAGAAAATACTAACATAATAGTCGAGCATATTAATGATATTAGCAACGATTTCGATAAAGAATTAATGTTCTATCGGCAAAAGTTAATAAGCTATAAGTATTGCTATATTGAAAAAATGACTAAAATTTGCAAAAATTCTAAACAATCTCTCATGGAAATGCTGACTTTTCTTTATTAATTTATAATCAGTAAAAAAAGCGTGTTCAAGGTTAATAAATTATAAAAAATAAATTTAGATGAACTGAGAAAATAATAACAAAAATCAAACATTACAGAATTTATAATTTCTTATACAAAAAAATACAATAGTATAATGGATGAGTATTCTATTATCTTAAATGGATTGATTAAGACTCTAGTGCAAGTCTCAGTATAGAGTAAAGATTTAAAAGCAAAGCAAGTTGAAATCGCCTAAAACTTAAACAAATATTTTGAGTACAATTAATTTAAAGTTCCAGAAATTCTTTCGTCCATGGATCTCTATAATATGTTCTTAAAATATTTGAGTTAAATTGCAGATAAGCTGACCTTTTCTTATAACAACCTAATTCAGCTTCAAAATACTGTTCGTAAGCAGACTTAAATAACTCTTTCTTTAATTAAATGCAATAATATTAATGAAATATTTTTTACTTCAAATCTATTGCCTTAATAAGTAAAAAAGAAAAATGAATCTCAGAAATACATAGAATCCCTTTTCCAGCAAATGAGTCCTATGTACATTCAGAATATTGTCTTTAAGATATATAATGACTTTAAGGAAGTAATCACTCGTACAAGAGATGATTTTTTAATTTACAATCCCGATAAAAGAAAGACTGTAGGAAATTCGATGTCAATTAGCTATATCTCTGAAATAAATACTCCAATTTAAAAAAGACCCTGTAAAAAGTAATTATGGCTTTGGAAAAATTGGAAAAAATAAATACATAAAAACTTTTGCTAATTTTAAGGACTGGAAAAAATACTGAAGGAACTTACAGGCATATTTTCATAATAAAAAACTGAAGAAAGATAAATTCAAGTCATTAATTGTCTTCTACTTCCAAAGAAAATAAAAGGTCTTTTGAAATTAAAGTCAAGGAGTTTACTTTTCGAATCAACAGACAATATTACTGCCTTACTTATCCCTTTCAATAAAATTTAATCGGTAGATATATAAATTTCCTTAATGTCTCAAAATTTTAAAATTTAAACTGTATATGGATCACTTTTATTTAGTAGCGAGGAATAATCGGATATCAAAAACTTTTTTGTCGATGCAAAAAAACATATTGATTTATATAATGAGAGCAGACAATAAAAAGGTCCTATACTGCCAAAGATAATCCTCAGTCCCGAAGATCTTGAATTTATTAAAAACAGAAGATAACAAATTAATAGTAAACTGGATAATATATCAGATTATTAACTGTTTAATACTGTCTTGCTGTAAAATGTCGATATCACTCTTTTCTACAAAGTAATTTACTCTGATGATCCTATTGTTATAAGGGGAAAATAGTACGAATGCTTTCAAGATTCATTAATGAAAAAGTATAATAATTGTAATCAAAAATTTGAAAAATTTACAAATATTGGTCCTGATTATTTTACTGGGAAAGAAGGGGTAACATTTAGGAATTGTCCTCTTTTTTCAGAGAGAAAAATCGATTATGATCATACTTTACCTAAAATTCCTTTTCTCCCTGATGCATGTCATAATACTCAGACTATTCAAATTTTTTGGCTCACCCACTAATAATTTCATGTCAAAGAAACTAATTTTACAAGCGGAGCTCCGTATACTTAAAACTTTTGTTTAACTAGCTACATAACAGTTAAACAAATTGGCAAAGATGTAGAGCTAAAGTTTCACATAAAAGTTGTATAACTCAAAGATTTTACTCTCAAAGGAGTAGTGATAAAAAAAGCTTTAGAATAAGCCAAATGGGGAACTTCTATTATGATTGAGGAAATAAAGAAGGTAATGGCATATAAAAGGCAGTTGAGTCAGTAGTAGTTGCCTATTAACTAAAATAATAAATCTCAAAGTTCTTAAAGCTCGTTAATTTTAAGATATAAAACAACTATCTCTTCTCTTGAACATAAAAATAAAATACTTATTATTGTGCTGGTGGGAGTATTATTTTTAAATGTAATTTTAAAATTAATATTTTGATATACATAAAATCTTACACCCTAAGTATTGAATTCTAAAAGATTCAAACATAAATACAATTTGATTCAAACATCGGTTATGTTATAAATAATATTAGGATTATTTTTATTAGTGATGATATTAATCAGTGTTGTTTGAATCATCTTATTAATATTTTGATAAATAGTTGTTTGAATAAAAAATGTCTAACAAAAGATATCCTTCGAAAATTAATACTGAGGCCAATCAATCATATCCTAAAACTTCAGCTAATGACTAAAAACTGATTAACTAATGCCTCATCATGCATGATCTCTTAAACAATCGAACATCAAAGTTGAGAGAGTTGAATGATGATGATTTTTGTTATATCCTTAGTGTCAAATGGCTCCAATAATGGAAAGATTATGTAAACTATAATAAGTTAACCGGAAATGAGGAGGATAGTCCAACGAAAGCAGATAAAAAAAATATTAGAAAATATCCAGGCAAAATTAATGCAGATATTATTGTTAAACGAGAAGAGCAACAACTGTTTTATAATATTCCAAAGGAAATGAAGGCCTATCAATATTTAAATCAACTTATTTAGGAGAACAAAAAAAAAGATGAGGACTACATCGCCATTACCAAGGAAATATGGAATCGTTTTTTGAATTTTTATCAGGGATCTTAAATTATGAGACCTATCAGGAGATTGCAAGGCACTACTTTTTATGAAGGAGACTCTCTAAAATGTGATGTAGTTTTTGTAAATTTGAAAGTTGACAAATTATAATAAAAGATAAATAAAATTCCTAAAAAATCATATTTTACTTTCTTTGGTAAAAATAAGATGCTGTTGCCTACAATTTGGAATATGAAAAAATTAAAATAATTTCTATGCCAATACTGTGATTTGATGTTCAAATGTTCTGATCTTCATATTTGGTTGGGATTTAGCTATTATCCCTCTGATACTTTGATAGAGAACCTTGTTGAATCAATAAAAAATAAAAAATATTAAATTCAAGGCAGAGAACTTACTGAAGAAAGATATGAAGATAGAGACATATCCAGCTACATCAAAACAACCAATACATTGATTATATAAATAGGAAATATGCTCAAATCTGATTAAACTTTTTAAGACACACTCATAGGACTCTGTTAATTTTGTGTTTAAAAAAAATAGCTTATCATCAGTTGCATGTGCCTTTAAGTTGTTTATTGCTCCCGGAAATGCCGGATTTATGATCAACCCTATCATTTTAATACATGTTCTGTTGCTTTTGATAGTGATAGTGATAAAGATGTCGAGTAAACATAGTTAGAAGATATCCCCAAGATTGGTTTTAAAAATTTAGGAAATACTTGTTATATGAATAGCGTGACTCAAGTTTTACTTAGTTTAAATTATTTCAGATAATTTTTTTCAAAAAATATTTATTTGAATCATTTGAATGAAAAGGAATTGCAGGAAAATAATTGCATACTTCTCCGAAAATTAAGCAAAACTATTAAATCAATGTATTTGGAAAAGGAAGATGCATATGTTCCTTGGCCTTTGAAGGGGCAAGTTGATTATAATATCTCACCAGTAATATTTTATTTACTTAGTTTAGAGGCGATAAGCAGCATGATGCGAATGATTTTCTCGTAAATTTCCTCAATGTCATTAATGATTATCTTAAAAAAGAAGGAGATAAAGCCTATCACCAGTTGCTTGAGCCGTTTATTGGTGAGTTTCATTCAAAGGTGATTTGCCCAACATGCAAGGTGGAAAGTGAGAACAATTAAATATTCTTGCAGCTGTCTTTGCCTATAAAATCTAAATCAAAACAACAATTTTATCAATATACAGTGATCGAATCTCCCCATAGATATGTGAAAGGAAAAGCCTAAATTCTTACGAGCTGGTTGTGCATGAAAAAGAAAATACAAGCAGATTAAAGTTTAATATTCGCTCTAAAATAGCCTGAAGGCTTAGTTTAAATTAATGAGTCATAAAAAACTCCAACCCAAGCCATGAGAGGAAGTAGGGGAGAGCTTCTTTATTATAAAACTATTTCACATGCAGAAGGTGAATAAATTTTTGTATTTACTCTTGTTACCACGAATGTTGTGGTCAAATAAATTAAGAGATCTCCTTATGGATTGCCAATTCCCATCAGCGTCGACTATATCCAAAAAACTTTGGGTACTTTTTGGTTGCAAATTATAAAAACTTTCTTTAGTTAAAATTAAGCAATATGCTCATAAGCCGATACCATGGAAAAATAATATTTTATAAAAATTGAAGATTTGTTTAAAAAGTAGATAAAATAAGGAGAGGAGCCAAGTGAAACCAAGACCATTGAAGAACAGCAAAAATAAGAAAGTGAACACCTTGCCAAAATAGTGACTATTTTTAATAATAAACTAAGGCTATTTTCGTAAAAAGTTGGAATATAAGTATATGTCATTAGCACTAAAAAATTCAGAAATTTGTGCAAATTTTGTAATACAAAATGCAACGGATGTTGCTTACCTAAATCATTCGATACTCCTTTTGAAGATTTCTTTAGTGAAAAATTCAAGTAAGTGAGATTTTAAGTATTGCTAAGAGATCCGTTGCATATTCAATGCAAATAAATTGATAAATACTCAACTGGAGAACCTTCTATTCATGAATGTTTGGCTCTTTTTAGTTAACCTGAACAACTTGATGAGGAAAATGCGTGGTACTGCAGTAAATGTGATTCAATGTGCTTGGCTCTAAAATAAATGCATGTTAAAACATTTCCTTCTTTGTTAGTCTTGCATATTAATAGATTTAAAAATTTAGATGGAAAAAAACAAAAAAATAATGAACCAATTTTATATTCTGAAGTATAAACGTTTGGAGATTTTGAATACCGTCTGATTGGGGTGGTTATTCATGAAGGGACTATGGATGCCGGCCACTACTGGTCTATTGCTTTAAGGGGAGAAAAATACTATGTTTTTAATGATTCAAGAGTATCTGAAGTGCAAAATGTTTTTAATCGCAATGCCTACATTCTATTGTACCAAAGATTTGATTTTGCGGATTGATTGTATGTGAAATATGGACATTCATTATCTGTTTAATTTAGGATAAGCCATTTAATGTATAACTATATGATCTATTAAGAACAATTTACTCTTAACTATTAATTTAAAGTTATTTATCTATTAAAGTATCGAGAATAATTTTGAGAAACTTTTTATTATGCTTGCTAATTTATGATATATTTATCCATATTTTTGTTGGCAGCCAATTTATATGGATCTCAGTAAAAAAATTATCACAGGGTTACAACGCCGCTGGGGGCCTGTATTATAAAAACAAGTCGTCAATATTATTGCTTATGGATCAGGAGCTATGCCTCAAACTAATGATAAGAATGCATTCAACAGTAATACTCTTGATTTATTGATAGAAGTTAGACAAGCGTCTATTTTTCATCACTAACTCATTCGTATTTGTCCTCAAGATTATGCGGGAGCTGCGTATTTTCTCAAGTGGACAGGTGAGACTATTTTCCCCATGCATTCAAATCACATTGAATTAGAAGGCAAGAGAATCAAGTATTCAATAGTAAGTATGCTTAAATTAAGGTAAGATTTATATGATTGGAATCTTCTTAGTTTTGCAGGCAGACTGCAAAAGCCTTTCCTTGCAATTACTCCTCTAAAAGACGGTTTAGATGCCGGTATTGCTCGCAATAGGTAAAGTGCTACTGCAATAGCTTTACTAATGTTAGGAGGTAAGGCTAGGAATCTGCCTCACTGGTAATTATTCTTAAAAATTTGCTAATTAAGTTATATAGGAGACATACGTTTTAGTGTTGCCGCTTAAAACCCCAAAAAGGTATCAAATATAGTACATCACAACTTTAATCTTTTTCAGTAGATTTATTTGCCAATTCTTAATAAGTTTAGTCAAAAAATAAAGCCCTCCTTGCAAGTGTAATAAAACAACATATCTTTTCTTTACACTCCTGAAAGTTTGTCTTTTCTATTACCGTTTATGCCCGTAGGAATTATTTAAAAGCTAATGGAGATATATCCAGGTTAAAAAAAAATTGCTGACCGAATTTTACTAGCAGGAGCTTCTCATTTACCTCTAGATTTGAAAGATATTATCTGTAGAGTTAATCGACGGAGTTCGTTTTGGATGGCTGCGTAAAATCTAATAACAGGCTCTCCTCTTAACAATATGGAATATATATTGGCCAAATTAAAAAAGAGAAGTAAATGATGAATTTATTGATTAATAAATATGTTATCAAATATGAAAGTAATGTGAGTATCAAACCTCAACTCTTTAAAGTTGATGATGTGAAAAAAAGGAAATTAGGTTTATCTTATTGAATGCTAAATTTGATGTTGATAGAATAACAATAAATTAAATTAAATTAAATTTTATGGATGGTGGAAGAAATAATGCTATAATTTCAGTTAAAATATATTTAGCTGTTAAGCTACCATTCCTAAAATATTAATGTAACATAGCTTTTATGAACGATTAAGCTTATTAAATTTATCCTGTATATGTATTGTGCTCTATTGAATATTCCAAATACTCATCTTCAATTATAAATAACTTCATATAATTTACATTCATAAAAATAATAATCATCCCTTATGATAAACAAATTCTTTTTATGAACAATGTACGCCACCAAAAATAACCATTCATTGTGAAGACCTTTTATCAATTTTGAGCAAAGATAGAGTTGGTATGATAGTTTTAGTTACAACTGTTTGATTGGTCATTCGACTTGATCACAAAAATACTGAAAAATATCATAAAATTGATGAAGGCATGCAATAATATTTCCAAAAAACTATCCCCTCATTTATACAGCAAGTATTAATAATTCATCAGGATACAATTTTAAAAGTTTTTTCTTAATTATGAAGGATTTGCCAAATCGAGTATATTTATTATCTACATGCTCAATAGCAAAAATGACATTGTAAAGATTATCGTAGATGACTTGGTAATCTATAAAATTGAAAAATTAAAATTACTATACTATTAATAAGATGAATTATGCTATTTACACAAACATATTTATTTCTGCACTGCGAAAAATTTTAAATTTTTAGGAGGAGTCTTTTTCAATTTAGGCAAAAAAATATCTATTGCCAAATAATTTGATTGTTTAATACGGGAAATTGATGAAACTACTTTCTTTTGAAGAGAATAATTAATTAATAAAGAGTCTCAATGAATAATGAATGGAAAACTCGGCTAAATCGATGCAAAGCAGTTGAGGGTGGCAATTGGTTTTATTAAATTGTTGGCCTTTGCTTTTGTTTTAAATTTGAATTAATATTTAGATTATTTAATTATTATTTTCAAATTAAACATTATATATATTAGGACCACCAAAAAGCTATATTGAAATTTAAAGTACTCAATACCATAAGATGATGTCCAGACTGGAAAATTTCTAAGAGTAGCCTCCCCTCTGCTATGGTAGTCTGCTTTGAACCTACATATAACAGATTCCAAGCTATAAAAATAAAGGAGGTGGACAGCCTGTATAAGCAAAATTTTGCCTTTCAAATTTTAAAACGAGAAGATGGTCTTTCGCATGGTAAAAATACAGCTACAGTTTGAAAATGTGAAGCATAATGATAAACAATTGAAAATTCTTTAAATCAAATTTAGATTTAGCAAATAATGAATTATTTGTTTTATGAGAATGAACACAGTCAGAGCATACCTTTTGCGTTTATTCTTTACGCAACATGGTTTATTTTTATATTATTTTATAAGTTCTTCTTTATCATTTCAACTTTATTTAAGAGCCCCACCATTCCTTTTTAATGTCAAAATAGAATTTTAAAATATGGAACTTCATCTACATACCTATGAAGTTATTCTATGAGAAATTGGATTGATTGAAGTGCAAAATTATTTTTTTCTTGTTAGGGGTAATAAAAGTTTCTAAATTTTAATACTTTGGCCCTCAGAAATGCTGCAAGGCTTCATATGCTAAAAATAGTATATATATCCTCTTCTATATTTTTAAAACCCAGCTTTTTATGGCTTTTTAATATAATAATTAGTAAAATATCTTAAATGAGCAAAGGCAATGAATATTCGCTGTATAAGCGCAGGTACGCCCAAATTTCAATTAAAGTATCTCAATTTTAATACAGAAGCGAATGGCCCTGGTGGAAATGGTGGTGGAGCAAGGAAAAACGTTGGCTGAGGGATCAAGGAAGTTAAGTATAAAACCTTCGACTGCGAAATTAATTGTTAAAAAATATGAATAAACAGGCAGCTTCTTCATGAAAAAATTGAAAAACTAGACCAAAATTGAAAAAATAGGGTCATCTAGGACTGAAAATCATGCACAAATGATAAAAATAGAGGATGACAGAGAGTTACATCGAGTATAAACTCAACTCACTCCATCTCAAAACCATCTTGTCCCAAACGGGTACTACTGGGTCCTTTGTGATAACATCTGTTGGATCAACTCATTAAACAACATATGAATTCAAATTCTTTGATTTGTTCTCTTCATAATTATTGCATTTAGTTTAATAACAATTTATTATTTTTAAAATTCATCAAAGTGCTTTAATGATTAGGTTCAAAAAATGATCGAGGAGTAGAGACGGAAGAAAGAACAGCTCAAACCTCATAGAAATATGCTTTGCTTAAAAACTGTTGAAATTATGCATAATTGTTTTAATTCGATAAAATTTATTTGGGTGTGGGCTTCCATTCTTGTTTTATACTTAATTCCCAGCTTTGATGAAGGAAATAACTAATTTGATTTTCTGTTTTTATTTCTATGAAATAAGTTATTGCGAACCTCAAGTTTAAATATCAACAAATTGTATCAAAATATCAACACTTTGGAGATTTATATTAATGGAAAAGGCAAAAATGCTGGACAGTCAGTTGAGATCATAGTTTATGTAGCTCTAGAAAGTATAATTTATGAAGAAGGAAAAAAGTAATGTAATTTGATCACGAATGCATTGGAAACTTATATTCCCTTCACAGGAAAAAATAGTGGAGTCAAATTAGTTTTTTATCTGTATCTAACGACAATCAAAGACAGCTCACTGACGTTTTTAAAAAGCGAATATAGAAAATGCAAACCTTTTGAAATTAAATTCAAAAATGGAATGCTCAGGTTGTTAAATCAGGGCTAACAGCACTATCTGAATCTTAAAATGATAATTTCAAACCTGTTTAGCCATTGATTTATTTTCATCATTATAATCTTGATGAAAATAATGATTCAATTTATAGTTCCAACAAAATAATAAATATCATTAAAATTCACTTAGCAATCTTTATTATTGCTATTTGCCCCTGAAATGATCCCATTAGAAGCTCAGACTCTGTCTACCGAACCAAACAGTTCCACCCTTCCTTGGCAGCGCATGAATAAATTTTGTCATCTCCTTCGTAGACAGTGCCAGTATCAGTTAAATAAAAGCTATCACCTTCAGGACTGATAAATGCACATGCTATCACATTTTTCTCCTTGAGTTATCCATTGAAAGAATTTTGATCGACGAAATTAATGGTCTCGTGATGCCCAAAGCAGCTGATAATACCAATTTTGCTGCTGTTCTAGCTGTAATGAAAGTCAACAATAGGCACACCGAAGTTGTATATCTTGCTTTCCACTCTTTTGCTTCTCAAATTGTATATCTTTATCATCCCTTTGTATCCTGAGCTGAATATACGATCAGAAATAAATTTTATTGAGGTAATTGTGTCAGAGTAAGTTTGATAGAGAAAGGATTCGCCTCGATATTTTCCAGACACGAATCCATCACAATACCCTACAGCATAATTTTAAAGATCAATGCATTCAAGGTAAGAAATATTTTATTTTGAAATCGTGTCAACAGTACGGACTGCTGATTCCGATACCTCGACAAAGCGTTCCTCCTTGTGAGTGATGGTTCCAAAAACGCTTTTGATTTAAGCATGCACAGTTTTTTGTCGCTAGATGCAGCTGATGAACTCCTATTTATTGAGAATATAAACTTTTCCATCACCACCAGCAGTCCAAATATCTCCGTTCTTGTCAGTTGTGATCCTTGCAACGAATTTGTCGTGCTTGAGTTTGACCATGGCTATCTATTAATTGATTAGATTTAATACTACCAACTCTCCTTAGGCACTTCCACAGAGAATATAGATGGAATTAATTCTGCATAAAGTTCTTACACTGCAATTTTTCACGTTAAAGCAGAAAGCCTAATAAGTGGGTTTAACTTCTTTGAATTCAGTGTGGAACTACTCCTCATAGACTCTTTCGTTCATTTTTTTGAATGTTCTGTGCTCATTTTTGTAGTTACTATCTGTTAAGAGGAACTCATTTTCCTCATTATTAAGTTTTGCAGAGTCCTAAAAAAGTTATGAATGAACAAGTTCTCTCCTAATCAAGTCTAAAAAGTCAGGTCTTTCCCGCTAGCCATTTTTTAGCATTTCATCCAGCAAAAAGGTCAGTTCACTGATGCTTGCCTTCCTCAAGTTCTATAATGACTTTGATCCTTCCATTTCTGGTCCTTTTTCAATCTTCTTTAGTACTTACTAGACCGTTACACCCATGCTATAGACATCATCCTTGTAGGGATCAGAGACGGGTTTCAGTTTTTTATCTTTTTTATCATAAAATCGCTTTAGTTGGGGAGAACTGTAATGCAGAGTACCAGCATACCCCTCTGGTCGCATCCCACTGTAACAGCTAAGTCCAAAATCAGAAAGTTTGAATTCAAGTCCTTCACCGAATATAATAACATTGGCTGGCTTAATGTCTCGATGGACAATTCCCTTTTCCTGAAAAAAGGCACCAAGCTGTATAAACCTTGCTAAAAAATTTCTGACATGTTTGACGTTATACTGATAAGAGTTGTCTTTGATGCATTTTTCAAGAGAGGAGTTGCCGAGCTCCATGACTATGCCAATTTAGCACTAGTATCTGCGTTCTGGATTGGAGATGTTGAGATCGTAATATTCAAATATCTAAAATGAGAGGGAAAATACTTTAACGACGGACTAATGCTCCACTGTGGTTTGAATTTGAATTTACATCAAGGTTTCTTCCCTTTCCCGCATGCTCTTGCATTTTATTATTTTTAGCGCATAGGGTCGATGTTCCTGTACATTTTCGATCAAGTATACTCTTCCAAACTGTCCACGACTAATTTAAATCCCTTTCTTGTATTTTTCTTGAAACAGTTTGAGGCTTATTTGTCTTTTAGAAAGCATAGGCTGAAATATCGATGCAAGGGGAGTCTTAATTATTATATAATTTGAGTCAATTTGAACTCAAATGAACTCAAGAAAGATTAATATATTTGTCAAAGAATGTTGTGTCGGAAAGAGCTAACCATTATCAAAATCTTCAAGAATTTATAGATATCATGGCTAAACTATAGGCGCGACATCTCAATAACTAGCCACAATTGATAGAACGCAAGATAAAAACGTATGGTTTCGCAATTAACTCGCAATTACGGCATGTGACCGTTAATCGTAATTATTTAGCATTATAATATATTGGTGTAAATAAAATTCAAATCCAAATCACTTGAAATATTCAAAAATATAATATTCATTGATGAGGCCAGAGTCTAATTTTGTTATTTGGTAAAGCTTGATAGTTTGCCTTCATAATTAAACGTGGCAATCATTGCGAATTCATGATTTTTAATAATTGTAATATACTTGCAAAATTTTATTGATCGGCAGTAAGTTCCATATGATATGACTATTAAAAAATAGTGTTTGGTGTCTACAAGTGATTACCTTATTCCAGCCTAAAAATATATTATAAAAAGTGATAATTTCTTGCATTGGTAGTATAATTTAAATTCAATAATTTATTAGACCAACTATCAATAATCACCATCTTCATATTTTCATCTCTCTCAATGACCACAGCAAATTCCTCCAAAAGACAACCTCAAGGTGTGAGAGGAAATCTGATTTATTGTGTCTTCCTGATAGTTGCCATTTTTTATAATATTATCATTTGATTGCAAATGGAGAGCTCAGGTAGAAACACAAATCTTTTCCAGTCATACTGGGAGATAATAATTACCATTCAGAAAGAAGTGCGATTTGGGGAAGCAGTATACGTTTGTGGGAGTCTTCCAGAACTGGGCATGTGGCAGCCACACCACGCTCTTAGGCTTAACTGGACGCAGGTATCACCATATCCACGCAGGGCCACAGGTGGGAAGGTGCCCTGATGGTTCCCAAGGGCACCACTCAGTCCATAGAGTTCAAGTTCGTAGTATCCGACTGGAATATCTTCGCCTGTAGTAATATCTATTGGTAATTGGGAAATTTTAACAGACGAGTCGATCTCTTCTACGCCCAGAACAGTCTTCTCTACAGTAACCATCGCTTAACGCAGCCGCTGAGTGGAACAAGTAAAGGGTAGTCATCTGTCTGCACACTCATCAAAATGACGATTCCCTTCCCAATTACTATATTGCAGGCAGTTTGAACTAACTTGGCCTTTGGAAAGATAAAAAACTTATGCGTGTCATTGATAAACCGCTCAGAGAGGCATTTGCAGTATATTTCAACAATGATCCTGACTTCACCAGCGAGGGCAGCATGGCTCGCATTGTTTCCTACAGTTTTACAGTGGGCAGAGAAGTATAATGGTTTAACTACTTCTATATTCGGGTTGGAGATACGATTCAAAGCGAAACCTACCCTGGCCGTGTTTTGCGATTAGAGAGTAAGCGATTCCAAAACGGGAGGATAAATGAGTTTGATTGGATGGGATGCAAGGTTGTGATTGACTAGACGAGTTTCGACCAACTCATTTTCGAAAAGATGAACAACCTAATCTATTTCGCGTGTCACCTCAAGAGTACCTCGCACTTTAACAAATTATTAGAAAAGAATATTACTGCCATCTTAAACCTTAATAGTCAGGAGGAAGACTTCACCATTCCCAACTATCACATTAAGAATCTATGCAAAGAGCACCAAATCTTGCTGTAAAATTGGACAATCCAGGATCTCACTGGCGTTAAATTCATTAAAGAGGCAGAGGAAATCATCACAATTATTGAGAATATGCTGGTTATTGGACATAGGGTGTGTATCCACTGCAGCCGCAAAGTTATGCGCTCAACCCCTATCAACATGCTTTACCTGACTATGTTTGTCGGTTATTCATATGGTTAGGCCCTGTAAATACTGAGTCGAGAAAATCCTCTCTCCGAGACTAACTGTCACGTAGTTCTCGAGGTGTATAATCTCGTCAGCACTAAAATACTGCGAGGAAGAACCACAATTCAGATGAGCTGATGATTATTTGTCTTAATTTGCACTTCGCAATCATAACAAAACTAAGTATTATCAGGTTTCCCTGAGTCTTTGCTAACGGAGTTGTGAACCCAGTTCAAGGATAACTAAATTCAGCCTCCGAATTTCTTCCTTGAGCTGGAGATTGGTGTTCTTATGGTTTCCAAGTATGCCAGCCATCTTCTAAATAGTACCCTTAAGATTGACAATCTGATCCGCGAGAGCTTTCTTGCCTTCGCTTTCGAACTCAAACATGGAGCCAAAATTGCTCATATTTTTGTGAATGCGCGTAAATTCCTCTGACAGACTGAACTGCATCATTTAAATTTCCTTGAGCTTTTTCATCTATACTCCTGTTATCTTTTCCAGGTCTGTTTACAGTTCCTTTATCTTCTCTTTCTGGGAAGTCATATCTTTTGTATAGTCCCGATAGCTGTAAGTCAACTCCTTCAGTTCGCGATCCTTCAGTTCAAGGGCATCTTCTGCAGCTTTCAGTTTCTCCTTCATCTCGACTATGTCCATTTTTTCATCTTTGCTGACGGCCTCCCTATACTTTCGCTCAAGCAGTTGATAGTTAATATGGGTTTGTTCAATCTCTCCTCGTAAAGATTTAACTTGATTTTAGTTTCTGCGGATATCTTAATTATTTCGTTGCTATTCGTTCAGTTCGGAGTAGTTGCGAACAGTATTGAAGATCTACTCCATCTCTTAGTCTAACAGTTTGAGGAATTCAGCAAGGGAGGAGTCTTAAACTAAATCAGGAATATTTTACCTTCTTGCTTGTTAAGACTCCACATTCCGGATCTGCCAAGATCAGGAAGCTCGAAGATAGGACGAGTGGGGGCATAGCGTTTGTTAGTGATATAGTCCTCCATCATCTTGGTAATTTTTTTCTTTTCTGAATGCACAAATCCTTGGTTGACGATGTTTAGATCCTTCCAAAGGAGACACTTGCGATAGATGAGAGAGCGAAGGAAATCTTTCATGAGTTTATCCTTCATGTTGACCACTTTAAACATTAGTTCCACAATATTGCTCTTGCTTTTGTCTACTTGTTCCCGCTCAATTTGTAGCAGACGTTCAAATTCATTGCGCAATTTCAGCCAACTGGTACGAATCTATAGGGTGAAGTATTGTTCTGCAGCGTTTAACAGCTAAGTCATTTAGCCTATTGTTATATCACAGATGCGAGCAACATACCGCCGAGACTATGATTCCTTGGAGCTTGGATCATTGGCCTCATTTCCCTGCAGAAAATTTTTAATATACTGCGTTTGTTTATTCATGAGCGGTTGAACATTGTTGAGTGTGCGTGTAATTTTGACCATGGAGCCTGATATATCAACATTCTTCTCCAAAGACTCCCTCGCCTCCACTAAGGATTGTATCTCGTGCCGCAATTCCTGAGAACTATTGAGAGTACTCTTCATAAAATGGACTATTATTAATCTGAATAATATTATTCAATAAACTAAACAACAGATCATTATTGGTGATTGGGCATCACGGGTGAGTAAACTTCAACTTCAACAGATAACGGCAACGAATTTGTTTTAAGTCATACACCACGTATTAGTTGTACTACAGACTGGTCTAAATAAGCACATTAATACGTTAGAAATACCAGTTTATACGAGTTTTCCATTGGGTACAAATACATCTTCAAGATATTCACCCCATTCCTATTTCGGAGCCCATTTACCCATGCCTTTTGTTGAGCTTTTGCCCTAAGGCATCAAATTTGCATAGTAATTGGCATAAAATTGTTCGTTACAATTACCAAGCGCAACCTAGCAAAGTAGAATAAGTCCTTGAGTATTGATTTTAGAGGTATGGCAGTAGTTACCTGATTTACTGATGATATCTGCGAAATATACTCCTTTTCCGAACATGTAGCCTGTAACTGGAGCTTAGGGAGGAGCAATTCTGATTCCTTGACTTAAAATGCCTACAAAATTAGTGAGACGGGAGCCATGACAAAGAAGTCGTTTGTTCGTTATATCTTTTGCATATCTTTACTCTTATAGAGGACTATAAATAGTATAAATAGCTTCTACTTCGAGAGCATACTTGTGTTTAGGTGCATGAGTATTCTCAACGTATTTGAGAATAGTCCTATAGACTGGGTCATCCTTCTCGAGAGGGGTGATTTCGACCTGCAATTTGAGGTAATTGGCATCAAGTTCGTTGATTTCGCTGTTGACATTTGCCTCATTAATGAGATTTGAAAATATCTGCATATCCTCCAATGATTGTAACATCTAAAGCTTATCTTTGATCTTCTTTTCAGTATCAAGGATGTAATTGCAGATATTTTTCATGCCGAAGTCGTGAGGAATCTGTGAGTAGAAGGCGTTGCTCCATTGACTAATATTCTCCTTGCGTCTCTTGCTCTTTACTTCTTCAATCAACTCCTTTAAAGCTTCATAGCCTTTGATAATGCAGGATTTCGCTATTTTTCCGAGAGGCATCTTGTTGGCGTCAATTCCAATTGATCGAAGCTGATTATTCATCATTTTCATGTCAAAGATGAGTCGAATTAAGCTTTGCAGCCTCGGCTCTAGAGTTGATTGAACTTCAGAAATGTTCTTCTCCTTTCTGATTGGGTAGTAAAAGTTCCTTCGTTTTTCTTCGTAAGTAATTTCAATGATTTTATAATTCTTCTTAAGCTTTTCCTCCATTTTGCTGTGATAGGATTTGATTGCATCTTCAGGTTTTACTGGTCCAGTTTCTGAGTTCTGCCCTTCTAATCCTACTCGTCCATATCTTGTGTAGAAGTAGCAGCGGTCTGGATCTTCGTTGGATTGAAGAACCTGCATGATATAAAATTTATTAATATTCCTCTAGACACTGGTATGATTGAAAGTTGCAGAATAAGGACCATTTTTGTCGATGTATACTTTGACTAAGTTGGGACGAGGGTAGTATTGGTCGACAAGAATTCCTTTGACAGGAGGTCGAACTGCGTTTACAGGAGGCGGCCTTACTTCTGTTGTTAACTTTTGATTTTTGATTTTCTTTATTTTTTATAGAAGTGCGAAAGTTTTTTAATACTTAATTTATTTTTACCTTTACTTATTATGTGTTTGTTATAAAGAAATGGGGGTTGCTTAGGTTTTTTACGGAGTCTATAGTATATTCTTTTAATGCTCGACTTTTGCTTATTATAACTAAGGTAGTGAATTGTTTTGCATTTTTTATTCCCTCATTTAATTAGGTCGGTGATCATGCTTTTCCCTTCTATCTTTATTAGGTGATTCATAATGCCTCTTTTTTCTTTATTTTTCTTAGCTCACTGATTATCCATGCTTTTTGGGCCTTTCTCTCTTACGCTATTTCTCTTCGCTGGCCTAAATTGTACTTTCTCTTAGTATTTAAGAATAAATTTAGCCTACGCATTATACCCTCTCAACTCTACCTGCAGACCGAGTTCTCGGTATTGAATTCATTTCTTGTGTTAAAATGTAGAAGGGTTTGATCTAAAGATATCGTCATAATAAAATAAGCATATAAGCCGTATGAATATAAGCAACATCAGGATAGTATGCTCATTTGCTATGTATCTTCGCTATAAATTATATAAATCAATAATAAATTTCAAAGTCGCCTTCCGACTATGCCATTAATTTTCTTTTGCTGCTCCTGCCTTGCCTACACAGTCTATAGCAGTTTGGTCACCTTGATGACCTCCTTCTTATTTCTTGTTTATTTTCTCATTCGAACAAGCCGATTCCGTTCCTATATATTAGGTGGGCATTGATAGTCGACATCAATGAAGCTGTTCAACTGTTCCAGCACTCTCCTTTTGATCTGCTGATGCTAATTTTAATCGTATATGGATTTCCTGAGCAACTAAATTTATAGATTATTCTGATCGTTTATGGATTGCTGTCGGGAAATGATTTGCTTTTCGTATTTCTGGTCTTTGGGCTACAACTTTTGCTTCCAATATTCATTAATTTCATTAGCATTCTGCATCTCATTCTTGGTCTGAATCAATTTGTTACAGGAGGCGTCCTTGTAAATTATTTCAGATTCGTCTTCTATTGAACTATTTTCTTTCTCCCTGCCTTTTAGTTTATAAATATTCCTATAGATAGCTTTAGGAGTTAACTGCCCAGCAGCTACGCTTATTATATCCTAAAATGTCAGATGAGAGAAATCGAATTATACAATTTAATGACCTTTTGGCTCTATTACTTTTCTGATGATAGTCCTGGCTTGCCTAGAGAGATCTTTGTCAAGATGAATTTTGTTTTTGGAAGAAATAAGAGAACTAAAATCAAAATAACACTTATCCAGGATGTTTTTCTGCTACTGCTCGAATAAAATTTTGAAGACATTAAAATTGTTGCCCCTCTTCCTAAAATAACTGACTTACTGCATGGATACGATATCTTTAAATTGCATTCTATTTGAGCTAAATATCGTCTTGTCCTATATCTTCAAAGCCATAGACGATCTTCGATGTTATGGAACATCCGCTGCAACATTTCTTGGAATGCCTAGATGGGCAACACTCTTTTGAATGACATTACTTAGACGACAAGCACTTTCTTGATTTTTTATTAAATGCTTACTGTGCTTTTGCTGACTTAGTTTTCTATCTCGTTCCTTGAACTTACTAAATTCATCGATTAAATTTCTTCTACTACGTCTACCAGTCTAATCTCCAATAATAGTGTCAGACGAAATATTCATTTGGCTTTTAGCATGTTGCTGATTGACTAGAAAGGGATTATTTTAGTAGCCCAAGTAGAGCTGATTGCGTTGCAGTCTATCTTTGACCCTTAGCTAAGCAATCTTCTCAAGATCTAGCTTCGCTTTTATATTCTGTCGTTTGATTTAGGTAAAAACTGGTCCTCGAATTTTGCCATAGGATTCAATTTCTGAAAAATTATACAATTTAATGCCCATGTACGATCGGCTAGTGCTTTTACTGTGGCTCTTGCTATGGCTTCTATTTTCTTAGACATTGGATACGCTCCTATTCATTTAAATTATTAATTTAACTGTAAAAATAGGCATATGTCTATTCATAGCGAGACGTTGATGGCATTTGTTGTTAGCTGTTTCACTGTTAATTCGAAAGATCGTTTAGTAAATATAAGAAATTTAATACTAATTTTAGGTTCAGCTATGAGAAAGAGATCAGGAGAGGCAATATGATTCATTAATGGTTGCAAATAATATTATAGAGTGTTTCTATCTCTGAAATAACCAAATCAAATATCAACGATTATTTGTAACAATCTGTAGAGGTCTTAATACGTGCGCACGTGAATTATAAAATATTCATTCATTGATCGACATGACCCTACACCGCAAACCAATCAGGACCTTAGTTCCCGCCTATCTGCTCATACTCGCAGCAAATGTGGGAGGCGCCCTACTTATCCTTCCCATCTCTATTCAACTGTTGATTAACACCTGCTGCTGTGTCTATATCGGATGCCTCCTTTCAACATGCCTCGCTAAGGATGACAAGGGGCATCTCGTGACCTTTTCAAAATCTCTTGGGGAAGACGAATCAGTGATCAGCATGTCTGATGCGAAGCGATTCCCCCTCATGGCGTCTGCCTTTTTATTTGGATTCTACATCCTCTTTAAGTTTCTTCCTAAATAGGTGTTCACATCCATAATCAACGTCTACTTCTCTCTGACGACTGTCCTTTCAGTATCCTCAATTTTTGTTGATTACCTCCCATTCTCGTAATCTCAAAATCGCATCCTGTTCAGCACCAAAGTGCCCTCATTCATCTAAAAGATCTTAGAGATTAAAAAGTTTGAACTTTCACCGGCAAAGATAGTCTGCCTTATTGGAGCCAGTCTACCTGTTGGTTTCTACTTTTTGACAAGACATTGGTCCTTAAACAACATATTCGCTATCCTTTTCTCGCTTGTGGGTCTCAAGAGTCTTAGTCTAAGTACAACTAAAACTGGACTATTCCTGATGTGGGCTCTGTTTTTTTATGACATATTCTGGGTTTACGGAACTGATGTGATGGTAACTGTGGCAAAGAACTTGGACATTCCCATTAAAATAGTGTTCCCCTATCTAAACGCCTAAGGTGATTTCAAAACAAGTATGGTAGGTTTGGGAGATATCGTTATTCCAGGCATATTTATTTCTCTATGTCTCAAATTCGATATTGAAGCAGCCTTCGAAAAGAATAAGTAGATGAAGGAATATAGCCAAATTGAATTGCCATACTTCAATATGTGCTTGGTTGGCTATTTCTATGGAATCATCTAAACCTTCCTGGCAATGTTCATCTTTGAGCACCCTCAGCCAGCCCTCCTCTTTTTGGTTCCCATGTGCACCATTCCTGTCTTGATACGAGCCTTTTTCAGAGGATAATTCTTAAAGTTTGTAGAGTATGACACCGAACTCAAAGCAATTTAAGACGAAAACAAAGAAAAAAAGCAAGACTGAGCAGTCTAATGAGTTATATATACTCAATATTTTATACTACCTCATATTCAATAATTGAGCTTAATA
>Ga0302186_10001324_pt1 | contig 20831 bp, 19 predicted proteins | sample II_Bog_E1_2_FD_198782 | JGI IMG/M metagenome (GOLD analysis project Ga0302186, IMG submission 198782) | Peat permafrost microbial communities from Stordalen Mire near Abisko, Sweden - II_Bog_E1_1 | ecosystem: Environmental > Terrestrial > Soil > Wetlands > Peat | place: Sweden: Abisko...
CAATGAGATTTGAATTTTCATAAAACCCAAAAGCACATGACCCTACACACGAGTTACTCTCAAAAAGAACACCTAATGGGCATGTTAGGCAATTATTCTCGTCGCCCCCCCAGCAAGTAGCGCAACTAGCAGGACAAGCCATACATTCATAATTATTAATATTTTGATAATACCCATCAGGACAACCGACTTTACATTGGCCATTAATCATATATAATCCAGTTTCACATGTTAAGCAATCTGTTGATAAACCCCCTTGACAACTATAGCAAGAAACGTCACATATAGTGCATACTCCATTTACAATATCAGAATATGTACCAACTGGACACTCCAAAATGCATTGACCCAAGATCAACAATGAACCTGAAGGACAACTGGCACATTCACTAGCAGTGAGTCCAGTACATGTTTGACAGGAGTTGAAGCAATTAGAGCATAAATTAGTCAAATTATTGTTATACGTTCCAGCTGGACAAACAGAATTACAAGCACCTTCATATAAAAAACTACCAATAACACATTCAGTGCAAGCGGATTGTAGTTCAGAAATACAATTTAGGCATGAAACATAGCAATCTAAGCATTGCTCGGAAGAAGAATCATAAAAAGTTTGAATAGGGCATTCGTTTACAAAACAAGTTGTTTGGTAGAGATAACTGCCGGAGTTACATGAAAGACAAGTAAATTGACTCGCACTGCTGCATGTTAAACAATTGGAGTTACAGCTGTTGCAAACATTTGTATCAGTGTCTCGGAATGTGCCAGCTGGACAATTTGTAGTGCAAGTGGACTGATAAAGAGCGTAGGGAGTAATGCAAGCGCTGCAATTATCTATTGTTGCTCCATTACATATTGCACATCCTGGAAAACATGGAATGCAAATACTGGTATCAGAATCCGAATAAGTTCCATTAGGGCAGATATCATAACATTGATATATGTAATAAAACAATCCTGGTGAACAGCAATTTGTAAGGCAAATTTGAGTACAGTTAGGAGAGCAAAAACTACAAACATTGCTTGTGTTGTCATTTAATGAGTTACCACTATCGCAGGATGATTGGCATTGAGTGCCTTGCAACAATAAATTCTTAGAACAAGTAATGCATTCAGTAGAAAGAGGTCCAGTGCAACTAGAACATGTTGGATCGCATGGTTCACATTTCATAATTGATGTATTTTCATAAAAGCCTTTACCACAAGTCGCCACACAGCTTTGATCCTGATAATAAATTAACGGTTTGCATGTCAGACAGTTATTATCCAAAGGCCCGAAGCATGTCACACATAAAGATTGTGGACATTGTGTGCATACTTTCACTCCCGTTGAATTGTCTCCAAAATAACCATCTGGACATTTTGATAAACAAATCTTATTAAAAAAGAAATTTGCGCAACTTAGACAATGATTTGGACCTGCAGCCTCACAAGTCACACAACTCAAATCACAATATTGGCAACTATTAGTGGTTGAATCGTAATATTGATTTGAATCACAAGGATCAGTAGTGCAATAATTATATTTCAACTTCAGGTTCAGTTGAGATTCGCATGAAGTACAATTATTAGGAGTGCCCCCATTACATGTCAAACAAGATGTATCACAAAGCTTGCAGGTTTGGGTAATATCATCGCCATAATAGAACGTAGGACATATGAAATAACAAGAACCAGAGAACAGATAGGCATTAGAATAGCTGCATTGCAAACAATTTACAGAAGTTCCACCTGAACAAGTCAAGCATTTATCATTACAATTTTGGCAGATCCACACAACAGAATTTTCATAATAACCATCTTGACAAGTTGATACACATGCATTTGAATCAAGAAACAAGTTAACGCAACTTAGACATTGATTCCCTGAAGGGCCACTGCAAGTGTTACATGTATCATTACAAGGATTGCAATTATAATTTGAATCCCCGTAGGATCCTGCCGGACAATACTGCACGCATTGGACCCCATTTCGATAGAAACCAAATATACATGTTAAACAATCAGAATTGGTAGGTCCATTACAGGTCTGACATTGGAAATTGCAACTTAAGCAAGATTTAGGAACAGTATCTACTTGATAATAATTATCTGGACAACCAGAAAGACATTGAGAATTGTAGAAATAATATTCAGATTGACAAGTGAGACAATCGAGATTTGTGAGTCCTTGACATGTGAGACAGGAATTATAGCAAGGTTGACAAATATAGTTGGCATCAGAATAAGTTCCATTTGGACATTGTGTAGCGCAAATATTATTGGTAAGATAATAAATCAAGTAAGGGAATTTCTGATAGCAGGAAAGGCAAGATATTTCTGTGTATGAAAAACAGGTCTTGCAATAGGAATCACAAGTCCTACATGTTTGGAAGGTGGAATTGCCATAAAAGCCATTAGGACATGTGCTAACGCAAGTATTTTCATAGAAAAACAAGGGGCTTGAACAAATTGTGCAATTTGTGGGAAATATACCTGAGCAAGTTTTGCATGTTGAATCACATGAGCCACATATGCAGTTCTCATTGTCGGCATAAGTGCCACTTGGACAAGATGTTATGCACATTGATCCTGAGAGTAAATTAGGAGCAAAGCAAGAAGTACAATATGTAAAACCATAAGCGGAACAAGTCCTGCAGTCTATGTAGCAAGCCAGGCACATCAGACTAGTCACATCTAAGTAATAGCCAGGAAGACAATCAAGATAACAGACTCCTGAGATCAAAATGTAGCCTGAAATGCATTGTGAACAAGACATTGCATTTATGGAGCAGATATCACAATATGTTGTAGTGCAAGATTCACATTGATTAGAGTTAAGGTCAGAATAATAACCAGATGGACATGATGAAAGGCATTGTTGAGACAACAAAAAGTTGTTGCCCCTGCAACTTTGACACGTTACACCATCGAGACAGGTTGAACAAGAAGATGAACATAGAGCACATTGGCCTGAACATTCATAGGTTCCTGGAATGCAAACACATAAATTTGATTGAAATTGCCTATTGCTGGAACAAGTGTCACATTCTGTATCTAAAGGTCCATAACAAGTTTCACAAGAAGCATCACAAAAGAAACATTCATTGGTTGTAGAATCAAAATAATAGAGCATAACACATGAAAGACATTGAGATGTTGCAGCTCCAAAACATGATGCACATGGTGAAGTACAGTTTTGGCAATTTCCATTGGAATCTGAATATTGTAGAGGATCCTGACATATACATTGGGAATTTTGAAGATTTAGATTCGGGCTGCAATCTAGGCAATTATTATATGTTGTCCCATTACAAGTAGCACAAGAAGAAAAACAGGCTTGACATTGGGAGTTGGAAAGTGTGAAACCATCTGGACAGGATTTACATTGGAAATCTGAAGGGCCGATGCAAGATTGACACTGATTTGAACAACTAAGACAGTTGCCTGAGTTATCAGAGTATTGATTTTCTAAGGGACAAAGACATTCATTGTTCAATAATTGCAAAGATTGATAACATGATTGGCAGTTGTTGTATTCTAACCCATTGCAAGTTTCACAAGAGGCGAAACAGGTGAGACACTCATTATTTCTAGAAATAGAAAAGCCGTCTGGGCAGGATAAACATTGAGAGTTTAAAGGTCCTATGCAAGTAGCACACGAGGAATCGCAGTTAGAGCAAATACCATTAACGTCAGGAAATTGAGCTTGATTCGAACAAAGGCATTGTTGATTTGATAAGGTCAGTCCAGAAAGGCAATCCAAACAATTGTTATAGTCAGTTCCGTTGCAGATGTTGCAAGATGGGAAACATGGCAAACAAGAAGAAGAATTTGAAAGGAAAAACCTATTAGGACAGGAAATGCAATCAGTTTGACTTGGTCCTGAACAAGTTTGACAAGAACTATCACATGTGTCTATTACTATGCTTAAGTTATTAAATCCCCAATAATTAGCATTGGCATCGCTATATAAATTTAAGGTGAACCCTAAAAAATCGGGAGTATTTATTGCAATTGTGTTAATATTTATTAAACTATCATATTGATCGGGTGACCCACAAATATTTTCTAGACCTTCTGTTCCGAAAACCATCGAATATAAGGAAACTACATCGGTATTTTGAGAGTTTATTATATCAATGTTAAATGTTTTATTGTTCCAATCGTCGATTTTCATTATATTAATCAGAATTCTCATAGACCAAAAACCTTGGGTTGTTAAAATTGTTGAAACCTCATTGCATAAGGAAGAACCTCCAAGGATTTGATATCCCCCAAATAAATTGTTGGATCCACAAGTAGAAATGTTAGGATTTGGGAAAATGCAGTTTAAAGTCCAATTTGATGTGTCTGAATCAAGAAATGTATTTGAATAAGCATTATCAACTAAGGTTAGTTGAGCTGAAGAAAAGACGATTAATTGTAGGAAAAAAGTAAAAAAAACTTGAATAAATGTGACGGAAGTTGAGAATTAAGAAAATCAGAACTTTTAGCATGAAAAAAAGAAGAAAAATAGTTTTTTTAAAAATTATTACAACTTTTCCTATTTAAAAATTAAAATTTTTTTTAATTCAAATGAAATTTTTTTTTTTTCATTTGAAAATGTTCAATTTTAAATTTCTTTCGCAAGGAAAAAAATCTCATGCATTTTTTTTGTAATTTAAATTTCAAATTTTTTCGAAACTTAAATTTAGTAATTTTGAGATTATTAATTCAAAGTTTATTGATAAAAAGAACACTTAATTGGAATGACTGAAAATAGAAATCACTGTTTAAAGGTTTTTAAAAGTAGCTAAAAAAAAAAAATTCAAAATAAAAAAACTTGAAAAAACTATTTTCTTCTCTCATTCCTATTTTTTTAAGGATATTTTTAGTTCAACCCATCTTGATTCAAAGAAATACCCATCTTTTCTTTCTGTGGATGACATTCGCGATAAAACAAAATCAGATGCAGCAACAAAAACCCCAAAAACACTATAATCCAGCCTAAAGCCAACATTCCTAATTCGCCGCATGAGTTTTTAGAATACATAACAATCAGACCAAAACAAGAAAGGAGTCCAATTACTGCATGGGCAATGATATGAATCATGGCATATCTCATCGAGCAAAAATAACAAGTAGTCTCTTGACAGCAGCCAGCCAGTATATAGCTCGAAAACAACACAAGTTCAAGGATGAAGGAAACCAAGAGGAAAATAAAAGTAGCTAAAGAGATCGCATAGATCCCTGCTGAAGTGTCACATGGGGAATAGTAGGACTCTTCGCTTGTTAGAATCCCAAAAGCGATTGTAAAGGTCAAAGAAATGATCAAATTTGGGATATGGACAGAATAATATAGAGTATATTGGGAAAGAACATAGCTGAAATCTGACATAATTTGGATTTTATTAATTTATTGAAAAAATATGTGAGATATCTCTCTTAAATATTTCTTTAAAAATCTTTTTCAAAATTACATGAAAATAATTTTTTTTAAGGGACTTTGGAAAAAAAAAATTTAAAAAATAAAAATATTCGTGTGTTTTTTATTTTTTTAAAAAATCTATTTTTGAAATGCATTATTGAATTTTTTCCTTCAAAAATCATTTAATTTCCTTCTAAAATCTAAAAAAAATTAATTAATTTTATTTCAACTGAATTACTTAAGCAGCACCCAAAGGATCAACATAACATCCCCTCCCGAATCTTCATTTTTTTTTACTTCCGAAAAACACAAAATCTGGCAATTAAAAAAAATCAAAAAATCTCAATTATATAATTATCCAAAATATAACCAAAATTCCAAGATCCAATTTCCTGAAATGCGAGTTGTGAACAATGATTCCTTCCTTCAAGGATTTCGTAGTATATGGAGTTACGAACAGATCAAATACTCCAAAGCGAACCTACCATACAAATGCCTAGCCATTTTGCTAATCTATCTCTTCTTAACTTTGATCCCATGGATTTGGCGTCATTATCTTTGGTTTTTGTTCGATATTTTCCCCAAAACCTTAGTGATGTGCTTATCCTTATTTCTCCTTCACGTCATATTTCATAGCTCAGCAAATTTCATTTATTTCTACCTCTACAAAGCAAAAATTCCATTTTTCGAGCAGTTCAGAATAAATCACGATAAGTTATGGCCATGGGAGAAAAACCCGGAAAACTGGATCAAGGTCTATAAGAAGACAATGAAAATGTTGTTCGTGCAACAATATATCCTTTTCCCATTGACAACTGTGCCTTTTGTGTTTTCAAATTTTTGCAAAGCAAGGATCGATTTAGAAAGTTTCCCCACAAAAACAGAAATAATCGGACAACTCATCATTTTAATGCTTTGTGACGACTTCTATAATTATTGGATCCATCGGCTCTTCCATTTCAAATTCTTCTATACCTGGATTCATAAACAACATCATGAATACATCATTCCTATTTCAATTAGTGCGGAATATGCTCATCCTATTGAAGTTATTTTTTTGAATCTGGCCGCACCTATGATAGGAGTGGTTATTTTAGGGGATAAAATGCATTTCATGACATTAGTAATTTGGACCATGATCAAATCAGTGGAACCGGTCATTGTTCATGCAGGATACGATTTCCCATGGGATTTCACAAAAATTTTACCCTTTAGCGCTCCCGCTTCGTTTCATGACTATCATCACACACATAACATTGGGAATTTTTCGTCGTTTTTTACATTTTGGGATATCATGTTGAGCTCGGGGATATTTTTCGTGGATTATTTGGAGAAGAGAGATGAAAAAAAGAGAAAAGTTAAAGGGAAACAGGAAAGACGAGAGTTATCTTAAAAGAGGGTTCAATGTTGGGATTTAATTAAGATGCTTAATATTATTAGATTTTTTTGGAAATTGAAATGAAACAAAATGCAAAATACAAGATTTTTAGCTTAACTAACAGAGAAAAATTGAATATTTTATATAGAGTTGTTTTAAAGTCAATAAATTTCATATGATTAAATTTAAGAAATCTGAGGTATTTTCTTCAAATGGGTTCTCTTTTCCATTTCTCCCAAAAATAAATGTTAATTTTAAAATATTTTATTTTTTGGTTTTTGTAACTTATTCTTTCCAAATGAAAAATTTTCGTTAAAAATAAGTTAGGATTTAAAAAAAACTCCCATAAATGGAATTATTTGAAAATTAATTCATAAAATATCGTAATTTAAATAAATGAATACTATTTTCCCTCTTTTAGTTCTTTGGGTTCTTCTTTTTCTCTCAAACTCCCAACATTGTGTTTCCGATGTTGAGGAACTTGAAAAATCAACTCTTATATGGTCTGGCTTTGTTCTTTCATGGTTCCTAGATCCTACAACCAAAATATATCGTTCTATTTGTTTGGAGAGTTTTATAGAAAATATGTTTCAAAGCCCTTTAAACGAGCTCACAAACATCACCTTTCAAGAGATTCTGGAAGCATATGCAGCGAACAATTGTCCTGTTTATTTACATGGAGGTTTGTTGAGAGATATTTTGAAAGGTGATCCCAGTCATGATATTGATCTCTCATTCTCATGCGACTCTGAATTGGCCGTAAGTATTTGCAAGAATTTGTTAGGAGAAACCGAGCAAAGTAAGAATGTTTCCTTATGTTATGGGAATAAAATGGGTTATATTTTCATTGGAAGAAGAAAAATTGATACAGGATTAGAGGGGAAATATTGGCATGAGTCGAAGTTCTATCAAGAAGAATATACTCCAAATATGTTATATTATGATTTAAAAAATCGAGTTATTATTGATATGAACACTGGAGTGGAGGACATCAGAAAGCAGCAAATCAGAATTCCTGTCGAGCCACTTCTTTGGGACCTTTGGCTCTTTACGCCTAATAAAACCATTAGCCTTCCTGAGGTCCCATTTTTAGAAAAATGGTTTGTTTTGAGAAAGGTTTGTAGATATTGGAAATTAAAAGTCAAAGGATATACTGATTCTCCTGGAGATGACAAGTCATATTTAATAGGAAAAATCAATGATTTATGGGATAGTCCAAATTACCCGATGAGACATGTGTTCCATGAATTTTTATGTGAAGCTTTGGGCGGACGTTTTTATAGTAGTGATTTTACTTGCGTGGTTCCTGGGGGATTTCTGACAGTATCTGATGATAAAATCATGTTTTGCAAGAAATATATGCATGAATTGTATATGGACATCCAAGGATTACAAGATGGAAGAATCTTCAGAGAAATAAACGAGATGGTCTCCTATACCAAATGCCATGATTATCATAATAATCTTTATAAAGGATCAGCGAATTTTATTGGAAAAATTGAAGGAATGAGCCTTAAGATGATTTTGATAATATTTGTTTGGATATTAAGTTGCCTTGTTGAAAGGATTTATTAAACGAATAAAAACATTCTTAAATAAAAATAATTATCACTGAGATAAATTAAAAAAAAGTTTTTTAAAATATTTCACAAAATTTTTTAAAAAATGTTTTTTTGATGAGAAAAATAAATCAAAAAAATGCAGAGTTTTTTTTTAATTAAAAATAAAATTCATCCAATTTTTTATAAAATAAATTTTAAATTAAACATATTAAGAAAATTTCACCACATCAAAGTTGGGAGATAAAAATATCAACAAAAATTCGTTAATTGATCTTTTCCAATTGTGTATTGGCTAAATCGATTTCTTTCCAATTAAAAAAAATAAAAATTAAATTTACCATCGGTGTCACCCAATTTAGCTGCCTTTTCAAAGAATTCTCTTGCTTTTTTAAGATCTTTTTGGCATCCAAGACCATTTTTATAGTTTATTCCAAGATTATACATAGCTTGAGAAAATAAGGAATATTGCGGATATTGTAAAAGGAATACTGAAGTTTACCTGAGGCATCTCCCATATCAGCTGCTTTTTGATATAATTCCATCGCTTTTTTCTCATTTTTATCACATCCGGTCCCATTTCGAAAACAAACCCCCAGATTTGTAATTGCTAAAATAAAAAAAATAAAATAAAATAATATGAATTGAAAAATGTTAACAAACATCTGAATTCATATAATAATTAACCAATTAAAAAAATTAAAATAACAAATTGATAACCTGCCACATCTCCCAAATTAGCAGCTTTATCATATAATTCTACTGCTTTTTTCTCATTTTTTTCATATCCTTGACCATACTGAAAACTAAACCCCAAATGTCGAATTGCTTGTAATATATCAGAAAATAAGTGGAGGTTTGAGAAAAAGTTATTACCAACAGGATTTCCCAAATTAGCAGCTTTTTCATAGAATTCCACTGCTTTTTTCAAATTTTTGTCACAGCCATCTCCATGATAGAAGCACTCTCCAAGTTTATTCATAGCTAAAGCAAAAAATATTTGTTGAATAAATAAAATTAATTTTAAAAAAATCAACAATTACAAAACTACATACGAGCGATAAAAATAATTACCTTCTGCATTTCCCAAATTCGCAGCTTTTTCATAATAAAGCATTGCCTTTGCATAATCTTTTGCTTCTCCATCCTTATAATATTTCTCACCAAGATTGAATAAATCTATCATAAATTAAAATTAATAGAAAATAATTACAAATCAAGAGATGCCCGAGGAAAAAAATACTTTTTTCATCAGATTCATCAAAATTGTTTTTGAATTTTATTATTTCATAATCAACCTGTTCAATTCGAGTTTTGATGTTTTGCAAAGAATTTATTACTTCTTCTGTTTCTTTAAGGTTTTCAAGCTCCAAAATTAGATCAAACTCTTTAAACATGAACATCTCCTCGTTTTTAGAATCAGCAAATTTTTTTATTTGCAGTAATTTATTCGGATGCACTGAATTTCTGTTCTCAACATCTTGGTAAAAAGACAAAAGTGACGATCTCATGAGAGAAATCTGAGATTCCCTGAAAATTATTTCAGCGTTGCTTTTTTCCTCAATTTTTTGTTTTAAGGTCTGAGCCAAGTTGATTATTTGATCGAAATAGAGGATCGATTTCTGTTTATAACCTTCAATGGTATTTTTGATATTTTTCATCATATTTTTCTCAAAAGATTGAAAGGATATGAGCAATTTTTTCAAGTGATCTGGTAAATCATCTCGAATTTCTTCAGGTTTTTGGATTTTCTCATGGTTTTCATGTTCCCATTTCGCACAACATTTGCAGATCCATTGTTGATCCTTCTGGCAAAAAAACATCAGATCCATCTTCGCAGAACAATGGCAAAGAAATTTTTTGCATCCTTGTTCTTTTTTATGTTTCAAAACGATATATTCCTCAATGGTACAAAGTGGATGATTCTCATATATATGAGAAACCTTATGAACATATGTCAGATCCTCATCGCAAAACAGTTTTTTGCATTCGAAACAAAAATTTTTGGCATCATTTTCATCACATATTTCACAAATTTCTTTTTTGGGAATAGTAGAAAGTGTGTTTTCGTTGATTTGGTTTTTCAAGTGAAAAAATTGTTCAAAGGAAAGGAGACTGGACCCTTGTTGACAGAGAATGCAATTTTGAGGGTATTGAATTTTGGAATAAAATGACGCTTTCTCTGTATTTTTTGTACGAATGTTGTCAATTATAAGGAAGCAAAAGCAGTTTGGGCAAAGTTTGTGACCACAAGAAAATGTGATATGGCATTGGTCAATGTGGAACTCAGTGCAGAGGGAACAAATAATGGTAGGATGAGGTTCCATTAAAACAAATTTAAATTTTTTTCTTCAAAATATTTTTAAAAATTTTAAAAATGTTTTTCTCCGATTTTTTTTTCACCAAAAAATATTTAAAAAAAATCCGAATTCCTGGAGATAAGGAATTGGGATTTTTTTATATTTTGATTTGTATTTTCCATCAACTTCTGAATATATTATTTCTTGTTAAAATTAACAGAAAAAAACATTTTTTTTTTAAAAAGCAATAATTTTTAAACAAAAAAGGAAAAATTTGAAAATCCAAATTCAATAAAACTATTTAAAAAACGAAACTTCTCATCTTTATAATTCCAAAATACTTAAATTCAAATTCCTAACAATATGAACATAGAGTTCTCATTAAGGTAACTATACCCTTTATCTTTTTATCTCATCTAATCTTCTCATTCCCCATAGTGAATCTCTATCCTACCATGGTCAAGAGTTCAAACTAATCGATAATAAAACCATTGGTTTTATCTCTGGAGCTTCCATCACGCTCTGGAACCTCCAAAACAACAAAAAGCAATTCATTTGGTCAGAACGTAACGGGTTTCAATTCTTCACTGTCAACCACAAAAGAGGTATCATTGCCGCAGTGGAATGCGGGCTCAACCCTAAAATTTTTGTCTATCAGTTCCCAAAATTAAATGTGATCTTGGAGCTATCAGGTAATTATTTAAAAAAAAAAATCATAACTAATTCTTCAAAAATCAGGGATGGTGTCTTTAGAAGTCTTGGATTTGGATATCTCAAGAGATGGGACTAGACTGTTAATTGTTTCTGGTGTCCCCAATTTTGAGGTAATAATATACAATTTTGGCAAAAAGGAGAAGATCGAAGGGAAGAATTGCAAAGTGCCGGTGAAGCAGAAGTTCCTCAAGGCGAGGCTGAACCCAGCAAATGAGAATGAATTCTTCATTTTATATGAAAATGGGTTGTATCTCTATAATGTGTTGCCTTCCTTTGAATTGGCTGCAGAAGGCACCTTAACCAAAATGGGGAGAATTGAATCAAGACAAGTTAACAACTTGGATTATCTGAGTTTGATTACCGCAGTTTGGGATGAAAGCAACCGAATATATTTAGCATCTACTTCAAACGTGGCGATATACAACTCCGAAGATTTGAAAGAAAGCTTTGCGAAGCCACTTTATGCTGTGCCAGGTCAGTTGGTCCTGACTCAAAGACATTTGATAGTGTGTTATAAAAACAATTTGATTGAATGGCTGTTTAAATTCGACCCTGCTCTCAACGATGATGATCGGAAGCCTTTGGTTGTGGATAAATATTATACATTGCAAGAGGGAGTTGTTTCAGAAATAATGTACGATCATTACATGCAGGAATTGTTGCTCGGAACTGAAGAAGGGTATGTGTTAATGATCCCACAACCAGCAGAAGCAAATGTTGATGATTTGGATGATGATCAGGCTGGTGATAAAACTCCGAGCGATGATGAAAACAAGAAAGAAGAGAAACAATTGGAGCTCGAAGTTAAGAAGGTGGGGCCATTTCATACTGCAGAGATAGTCTATCTCAAAGAAATGAAAATTTTGGACATTTTGGTGAGTGTCTCTAGGGATGGGATGGTGTTTATTTGGAACTTGGTTGAAAGTAAATTAGCTTTTTCTTTATATATTAATTTAACTTTAAATTTGTTAGAAAATGTGATCACATCTTACCATTACCACTCAGAAACCAACAAAGCTCAAATTTCCAATGATGATAAGCTGTTAGTCCTTGGTTCCTCACAAGGTTGTGTGCGTATTATAGATATAACAGACCTAGCTAATTTCCAAGTCCGCAAAATATATCGTTTTTTCAAAACAAAGGAAATCTCTTCCATTTGCATCAATTCAGAAAAATCTCTTATATCATGTTCGTCGCAAAGATCAAAAAAAGTCTTTTTCATCTCAGCGAACCAAGACCATGATTATAAAATCATTGGTTTCTCAATGCTTCCAGATAAAATCAATTCGGTGAGCTGGCTTGAAACACCCAAACATCCAATCCCAACTAGTTCCAACGTGCTTTTGGTCGTGGTGAATTATCTTCTAATCGTGGTGGTCCCTCCAAACCCAAACAACAAATATAACAATATCAAGTTAGAACTTGATCAATGTCCACAATATGGACGAAAAATCGACCCTGACCTGCATCTCATTGCTGTAGATCCGACATCAGGTGACATTTTCTTGACTGGTAGAGATAAAATCCTGAAGAAATACAAGCAACCTGATGAATTGATCATAAAAATGGATTTGAGAATTAAAGTGCCAGGCTCTATCCCTATTGAAGAACTTGATGGTCATGCTTTGTCAACGAATTGCTTGCTTATCGCGCCTAACAATGCTTTGTGCGCGAGTGGAGGAGTAGATGGCTCTATATTCTTGAGGAATTTAAAGACGCTTTCGAATGTCACTGAAATCAAGGCACATAATTACAAGTCCAATGGTGTTTCAGCTTTGACTTTTAGCCACAATTCTTATATTTTATACTCTGGGGGAAAAGATGGATCACTTTTCCTATGGGAATTGTATCCTTATGAATTTAGTGTAACTTTTTATTGTTTTACGTTTTTTTAATAATTTTTGTTAGAAAGGGGTCACTTTCGCAACCAAAAACCCAACAGAATACGGAGTGAATGAGCTCAATGCCATGGAAGACTCTAAGGTTATGTTTTATAAGGTCGTTCTTGATGAGGAATACAATAAAACTCAATTGGACAACAGGAACAAGCAGAAGAAACAGATGAAGGATTCTGTTTTAGACATAAAGAATAAATTAAACCAACTGCTCAGAAATAATAAATTAGCAGATGATTTGGAAAAATTGCCGCGAGATGATTTTGTCATTGACATTGAGGCCAGAGACAAGATTTTGAAGGATGGAGAAAAGTTTGATTTTTAAAGAAATTTTTTATGGAAGGAATTTTGTTAAAGTAAAAAAATGGATTTGAAAGAAAACGCAAAAAAAGCCATTTTGAAAGAAGAAATGTTGCATAAAAAAATCAAGGAAAGGACCTGGGACACCATGGACATTCAACTCAAGGCCATCAATGGACTTAGGGAAAATTATTTGGTTTATAATTATAACGTGAGGAAAAGACAACCGGAGGAATTAAGACGGTACTTATTTAATAAATCTTTTTTTGACAATTTATCATTTTTCATTATTTTTTGTTGATAAAATTTTCAGATGTTATAAAATTTCCTTTTTTTTTTGAGAATTTCAACTTTTTTGAAAAATTTTCACAAATTTCTAAAATTCTCAATTTTTTCACAAACTTCTCTTTTTTTCAAGCCTCAAATTGATCTTTGAGCTTCGTCGTCAGGAAATCAAAGAAAAGATCCGTCGCGACGAAAACAACTTGAAAGAAATCATCCTCCTTTCCGAGATCTTCAAAAAGCCAGAAAATTACATCATCAACGTTATATCTGGTCCCCCGACTTTAATTCTCAACGATTATGAAATTCAAGAAGAAAATCTTGAAAAACGGAAAGAAGCAGCAGCAGGTGGGGGAGCTGGGTTTAAATCAGGTCAGACAGGCCAACCAAAGAAGGTGGGATTAAAGAAACCAATGGCTCAATCGACGAAAAAAGAGGAGGAAAGGATAAAAGAAGACGAAGAGAAGAAAAAACAAGAGGAGGCGTTGAAACAAGAAGCGAATTTACAGGTTCAGAAAGCTAAAAAGGGTCCTGATGATTTGGGGGATTGGGATTATTTGTATGGAGCTTTTGAACTGTTCACGAACAATAGGAAGAGAAATCAGATTTATTTCATTCAAAATGTGATTTATAGAATCAAACAGGAGTACAATAAGGAGTTTGAAACTTTGGTACAATTTAGAATGACTCAGGTTTGAATTTATTTTTTTTATATAAAAATTATTATGATTTCAATTTTCTATCATTTGCTAATTATTTGTTGCTTTTTTTATTCAAGATTGAAAACATCCATGAAAGGAGAAAACGCATCAATGAAATTATCATTGATCTTCAACGTGAAGAGGAACTATTCGAACCAAAGAAAAACCTGCTGGAAGAGTATGAATCTTTTTTAATAATTTTGAAATTTTCATATGATTTTTGCCTCTTTATGTTTTTTTCATTTTTCACAATTTTTTATGATCATTTCATCATTCTTTATTATTAAAAATTAAACAAAATTGTATTCGTCTTTTTTCTCATTTTATAATTTTATATTCTTTATAATTAAAAATTAAACAAAATGTTTTAGTCCTAACATCATTTTGAAAATTCTCGACTCTGAGATAAAAATTGAAAAATTCCTCTCAAAAGAGGAGCGAATCCGTCTTGAAACTGAACGAATAAAGGAAGAGGAGCGTATCCGTGCCCGAATGGCAGATGATTCGGGACAAAGGGCCCTCCGTGATATGATGGGGGGTACCTTGGAAGAGAAGAAAGAAACGGCACTTACCGAGACTTTGCAACGAGAAGAATGGATGAACAAGCCAGTAGATGAAATGACAGAAGAAGAGAAATTAAAGATGCGTGAATATGAAGTGAAAGAGCAGAAGATGAACGAGGAAAAGGAGAAGATGAGGAAGAATTTGGAAAACGAGTTGAAGAATCTAAAGAATCAAATAGATGATATCTGTTTTAAATTTGATGAGAAATTGTTGGTTTTATTCAAGAGGAAATTGGAATATGATCAAAGGATCTTTGAACAGGAATTATATATTATCAGATTGGTGTTATCAATGATTTGGCAATATAAGTCTTCATCAGTTTTGAAAGAGTTAGAGACGTCGAAAACTCAGATCATGGATAAACAGGAAGAATATAAGGAATTGCAACAAAAGTTAGAAGAATTGAAAAATGAATTTGATGCTCAGAAAAATCAGGTGCAAGAAAGTTTCAATAATGCTTTTGAGGGGAAAGGCAGAAATGATCGAAATGTGGAACCCACGAAAATTAAGAACACTTATTTGCTGGTTTTTGAAGATACGAAAAATGATAAGAAAAGTTAGTTTGAGAAAGGATAAAATGATAAATTCTATATTTTTAGAAAAGAAACAGGAATTAGAGTTGATGGAGAAACAAGAATATAAGAAAATTCTGATAAAATTGGATCCTTATTTGGAAATTGAAAAGAGAGGTATATTTTTCTTATTTTTTAATGTTTATTAATTATTTTTAATGATTATAATAATTTTTAATGATTATATATGGTTTTTAATGAGTTTTAATGATTTTTAATAATTTTTAATAATTTTTAATGATTTTTAAAGATTTTTCATGATTTTTAATGATTTTTATGATTTTTAATGATTTTTAAAGAATTTTAATGATTTTTAATGATTTTTTTTATTTTTAATTATTTTTAATTATTTTTCTAATGATTTTCATGATTTTTTAATAATTCAAAGAATTAAAGAAGCAAAGAGACGAGGTTTTCGAAAATTACCTCGACGAGATAAAAGAGCGTATCCAAAACTTCGACGATGAAAATTCCAAAGAATTCGTCCTCACTCAGCTTTCCAACAAGTTCCAACTTAAAAAGGAGCTTGACAAAATTGAAAACGAGTCCAAAGACATCACAACTTATATCTTCCATTTCGATCAAGATTTCCATTCAGTTCAAGAAAACCTTTCAAAAAATCTCAAAGAATATGAAAACGCCACATCTTTCCTTTCAAAAAATCGGTCTAACATTGAAATTCAGGTCCGAATGAAACAAGGTTTAGTTGAGATCCCTCAGGAAATTCCAGTGCCAAATCTTTCTGAGGCAATTTTGATCCCGAAAGCCATCATCGAAAGCAGGAATACGGATATAAAGAAGCAAGGTGAGGCGAAAATAAAGGCGATGGAGGATATAAAGGAAATTAAGATGAATGTGAAAAAATCAGAATATGATTTGAATTTAAAGAATTTGATCATCAAAGAAACGGAATTGAAAACGAAGGAAGTCCAGATGTTGAGAGTTACAAAGGAAATGCAGATTGCCTTGAGCAAACAAGACACCAAAATGCACAATGAATATGAATTGAAGAATTTACAGGATCAAATTGATAAAATCAGACAAACCACAGAAAAAAGGATTGGGATCTATATAAAAAAAGAAGAAAAACTGGAAAAAGATATCCAATTCATCAAAAAAGAAAACGAGCAATTGAAATTGCAAGGAGCAAATTTGATGGTTTTTTTAATTATTTCAATGATATAATTTTTTGTAGGCGACTGTTAAACAAAGAAAAGAAATCCATGATATGATGTTTCATAAAAAGGCAGCCACTGCTCCGGGAATGGCTGGAAATAAAACGTTGTTGCTGGAATTGAATGAAAAAGAAAAGAAGGAAAAGGATGGATATGATAATGAATCGTTCGAGAAATTCCAACAAATTGCAAGAAATAGGAAATTGTTCGATGAGGCCAAGAGACAAACTGAGGAAATTGAACTGTTGAGAGAAGAATTGAACAAGTTGAAATCGAAGACGTTCGCTAATTTTTCAAATGCGAAGAGGTCTTTCATTTAAAAATAAAGAAATGAATAATAAAAAATTAAAATTTTATTGATAAAAAAAATTAAAAAAAAATTTGACATTTTTTGAAAAATCAGAAAAGAAGAAAAAATAAATGAAACAATATATAATAAAAAAAAGTAAAAATTTTTAAAAATGGAAAAAATTCAAATTTAAAAATGATTAAATTTTTTTCCAAAATAATAATATTATTTCCTCCCTCTTTTTTTTTCTCTCATAGCCAACTAATTAATAAATTAAAAAAAAAACTTCCAATGAAAGGTCAACATGTTTTATTCCATAACACTCCTTCGGAGCAGCCCCAAAACTTCCTGATCCGTCTCCTGAGCTACAACATTTTTCTGCGTCCTCCTCCCATCAAAAACAATGCCAGCGATCATAAAGACGCCCGTTGTCTGGAATTCCTTAAACACATCAATAATTATGACATAATTTGCCTTCAAGAAATTTTCGGCTTTCTCAATAAAAGAAAACATAAAATTGTCAAGACATGCTTCAAAAACGGATTCCATTTCTACTCAAGTTCAGTGAGTCCCTCTTTTTTCTCAACTTTTCTCGTGGATGGCGGGTTATTGACCTTATCAAAATTCCCTATCGTGGCCACTGAATTTAAAGCTTATAAATATTGCATTTTGACGGATTCCTTATCACATAAAGGGGTTCTCTATACCAAAATTTTAATCAAGGACCAGGTTTTGCATTTATTTAACACACATACACAGGCTTCATATATGGGGAAAGAATCGGATAAAGTATTTCCTTTAGCTTTTGTTTTATTTTTTGTTTTTAAGAAATCTAGCTTAAAGACAAGAATTGATCAATTCCAAGAGATGAGGACATTCATTGAGGCGATGTTGAAAAAGCACAATTTCGAGGAGAATCATTTGGTTTTGATTGCTGGGGATTTCAATATAGACTCTAGGCATTGTATCCATCCTATTGAGTTCGTCAATGATTTGAAAATAGGAGAATTATTATTGAAGGAAATGTACAATGAATATGAATATCTCCTTTTTGATGTTCTAGCAGGCTCCAAAGACGATAAAGATAAAATAATCGACATTTTAAAGGTAAAGTTTCAAATTTTTTCAAGTTTTATATAATTTTCAAGCAAAAAACTGGAGAGCCAAGACCAGCAACTTATGGGGTTGTTACCACGAATGAAAAAGGGGTGAAGATTGCCAATGAAACTGCGTTGACTTTGGGAGAAGATCTGATGTCGGATCAAAGCATTGATTATGTGTTGCATTTGATTCCGAAAGGAATTTATGACGGCTTTGATAATATTGTAGTTTATTGAAAAGATGTAAAGAAAGTGATTATTTTTAATATTTGACTAGCCTAGCAAAAGCTCCATTTTAGAGGTCCAATATTCAACAATAAAAGTGGAACAGTTTTTGATTGAAAATCAACCTTTTACACAATTATCAGATCATTATGGACTATCGTTGATGTTGGCATATAGGCATGGACCTGAAGAAAAAGAGGGTTATGATGGAAGTGAGATGAAATTTGCGAATAATTTAGATTTTAGCCATATCGGGGATGGTGGTGGGGAGAATAGGGACTCAATTATCATTAATATTTCGAAAGATGAAATTTAGGGAGAAGGGGGTCTTGAATGAAACTCAGGAGGAGATTTGGGGCATAAAATTAAAATTGATAGAATTAAAATAAATAAATAGTAAAAATATAATTTTTTTTATGCGTCTTGCTTGAAAAATGTACGAGAAAACGAGAAAATTTGATTATTTTAAATTTTTTTTTTGGGGGACTAAATATTTGAAAGGCCTTAGAACAAATTAAATTTTAAAAACATTCAACAATAAATAAAATGGAAAAAAAAAAATTTTGTTTTATTATTGTCTTTTTAGAATAAAAATTATTATTAATAGCCCTTAAGTAGTAGTTGAAAGGAGCTAAAATGAGTCATCCATTGTTCGAAAGTCATTTGACATCCTATATAAAAGATAATCCTATAGAAAACATTGGTCTTCTCTATTTCATAAAATTCATTAATTTTCCCTCTATGATACATAAATGCGATGATAACACAGCTTGCTAACACATCCACGAGAATGAATGTTATAATTGAAGACTCTTGGAAATTGATATTTGTAACTTCAAAGCTGCATCCCACAGTAAAGAGATAAAAAGGCTCTGGATTTTGCCAAGATTTATACAGCCATAAAAATAACAAGGTTGGGACATAAATTAAAATGAATTCAATTTTTTGATAGATCAACATAATCCAAAATCTGTTCATCGGAATTTTATTAGGAATGCTTCTTTGCGACAAATTATTAATGGAAATATTCGAGATTGTTTGAGAATTTGGAAAATTTAATTTCAAGTTCTTAAAAATTTTCTTTCTCCCGAAAGCGGAAACTCTTTGCTGAGCATTAATCCATCTCCTCCATTTATTTAGAAGCAGGTTGTTTTCATTCAGATATTTCATAAACGAACTTTTGGTTTTCAGGAATTTTGTTGCTAATGGACAAACCAAAAAATAGGAAATCAATGATATTCCAGTGGTATGATGGTATATGAATAAAAGAAAAGAGAAGAATTGCAAATAAAACCCCCAATCTGTGAATTTTAAAAACAACATGTTTCCAACTCTCAAGGAATAAAAAATAATATAATAATATTTCGCAATGACAATCAAAGAATTGTTGTTTCCTACCGTTGTTTCGGCGATTTTTTTGAAAATGTAATTAAAAAACAGCTCGTAAAAACCAACAAACACCAAAATGATAATTTGGAAACAATTTTTTGTTTTTTGCCCAGCCAAACCTCCAAGATAAAGATAAAAATTAGGCATGCCATACACCATAAGAACAAAATATAAAAAAGTACTAATATTTAGATAATAGAAGTATTTCATTTTGGTGAAATAAGTCTTCAAATTATATTTGGCTCGTTTTCTCCCATAAATTAGGCTATAAAGAGCTCCAGAAATTAAAATTATGACATAGGTGTAAAGTCTCGGTAAGCTGCTTTTATAATAAAATGCATATAAATAAGGAAGAAAAAGCGATAATATGAGTTGAAAAAATAAAATAATTTTGGTTGCAAACAATTTCAATAGACTTTGATCCAGGAAAAATATGATACCGTTAAAAAGACATAATGGACAGATTATCTCAAAAAATACACCAAAAAATATATAATAAATTGCAATTTTCAATTCGCAGGTGCATTCCAGTTTGGGTGACCAACAGATTACCTTGATATAATTATCTCTCAATATTGTCAAAGCAAAGCTTATCCCCAAAGAAAGGCAATGAATTAGAATGGTATTTGCAAAGATTTTTTTTAGCAAAGAACAATTTGAGGAGATAGATAACATTTCAAAGAAAAATGAAGGAAAAAAAAAGTTTATTTTAGGTTTTTTGCAATTTAATTTATTTTCTCTTAAGTTTTATCAGGCCAGTCAATTGTTGATTTTGGTTTTTTAAAAAAATTATTTATTCTTAATTTTGATAAAATAATTTTTTGATATTTAGGTTTTCACCTTTGTTTAAATTTGCAACAAATAAAATGTTTTGTTTTTTTCATTAAATTTTTCTTAATTTTGATAAAACGAAATTTGAATTAATTTTAAATTTTCAAAAATAGCACAATAAAAAAAAAAAAAAAATTTTTTTTACTAAAAGAGCCTAATCAATTTATT
>Ga0302186_10001325_pt1 | contig 20808 bp, 23 predicted proteins | sample II_Bog_E1_2_FD_198782 | JGI IMG/M metagenome (GOLD analysis project Ga0302186, IMG submission 198782) | Peat permafrost microbial communities from Stordalen Mire near Abisko, Sweden - II_Bog_E1_1 | ecosystem: Environmental > Terrestrial > Soil > Wetlands > Peat | place: Sweden: Abisko...
TTCTTTAATAAATTAAATGAAAATTTGTTGAGATGATTAAAAATGATAATATAATTTTCTTTTTTTTATTTCATCAAAACATTATAAAATTTAAATTTTTTGGCAAAACAAAATAATTTCGTTAAAAACCTTTAATTTCGTTTTCCAAATCAACATAAAATGGAGGATCTAGAAAACAGCGAAATTATGGAAGCCTACAATAGGTTATCCCTTCTTTTAGATCAACAAAAACCTTCTTCTCCTGAAATTGAATCAAATATTCCATTCAAAAGTGAAAACAATAAAAAAAAATCAACCACACTCGAGAACAAAATCGACATTTTAACCAATTTAATCGCAGTTGATCACACCAAAGAAAGCCAAAATCTCCAAACTAGCTATCCACTTTTGAATGAAAGTGCCCATAGTATTGGGACTCATCATTCTTTCGGAGTTGACAAAATGGAATTCAACGGAAATAATGAAAAAAACATCACATCCAAAAACATTTTGCCTCACATGGATGATTTAATAACAGTTTTGGTTGATAATAATATCGCTTCTCATGATATTAATGACCTGGATCAAAATAAAATATATAATTCACCATCAAAACCTCAAGCAGAGAAAAATGGTGGAAAGAAACTTAAGATGCATACTATAAAAGCAAGAAAATATGATGCCTTTGCAATTTTCAAGGTAAATTTTGCAATTTCAGTATCTTATTATATTTTCACAAGAAAGCGAACCCAGGAGAATTCAAGAAAACTCTCGAAAGATTCCTTCTTTTGGAAAAACTCAAAAATGAAAAGATCGAAAATATCAAGAAAGAACTTGAGGAAAACGAACAAAAACAAATCAAGCCCCATCCAGAAATTAACCACGAATCACATATTTTGGCAGGACAGAGATCTAAGCCACTACATTTAAGGACTAATGATATACTTTCTGCTAAGAAAGAAAGGCAAAAGCTTTTGAAAGATCAATTGCATATGGAAAAAGAATTGAAGGATCCTACTTCCAACCATAAACCAAACCTCGAATGGACTCAAAATAGATCTTTTTCTTCAGCTAAAAAACACCGAAACCCAACAGAATTTTTAAAAGATATTGAAAGCTGGTATCAGAAAAGAAATGAGAAAATTCAGGCCTCACAGATCAAAATTTTGAAAGATGATTTCGAAAAAATGCCATTTCATCCGAAAATCAACAAAAAATGGAAAAATTTGACAGTTTTTTATTTTATTTTTTTTTAAATTTATTTTCATCAACAAAATAGAATTTGGAAGATTTTCAAAATGTTGAAGAAAGATTACTTGAAGTTGGAAAGCAATATAAAGAAAAAGAAAAAGAAAAGTTGTTATCATTAACACCAACCTTTACTCCCAAAATTAATAAAAAATCATATAAACTTGCGGAAAAAAAAGAAGAGTCAAAATCTCCGAATATAAATGAATTCCTATCAGTATCTGCTGATAGAAAACCTAGACCCTCTTTTCTCGAAAACACGATCAGTTATTCAAGCAAAGGGAAAGAAAAGTTTGTTAAAAATTCTGATGAAAAAGACTTGAAACAAAAAAGTAAAGGAAATGATGAAAGTTTTTTTGAAAAAAACAAGAAGAAGCATAAAATAAATGTTGTAGAATATAATGACTCGAATAAATTTGTCGTGGAGGCGTTGAAAAGCAAGAAGCAGCCAAAAATAATGTTGAAAATCAATTAAAAAATAGAAAATTTATCCTTTTTTTTTCATTTTTATTTATGTTAAGATTGATTTTTTCTAAATAAAAATACTCTAATGAAAAATAAATATTGTTGTTTAACTAATCAGCATTTGCAAATTCTATTAAAAATGTAACTTATGGAATTAATTATTAAGTTTTAAAAAAAGGTTGAAAGATAAATGAATTTTTGTTGAAAACGAGATAAAATATCTCATACACTAATGGCGATCTCTCATAGGTATCTAATCACGATTTTCCTATCCTTTCCAGCGCTAGCTAAAATCTTCGAATTTTCATCCCATTGGCACGTCTTCACAAAATCTGAATGATCTTGGAAAGATTGTATTAATTTGTTCTCTTCCAAGTTCCATATTTTTATGGTTTTATCATCACTAGCGGAGGCCAACATCTTATAAGGGTTGAGGAATTTGATCCCATAAACATAATCTTCATGTTGGAATTCATGAATTGGTCCTTTCCTAGATAAATCCCATATTTTTACTTTATTATCCTTGGAACATGAAGCCAGATGGTTTGGGGAGTAATTTTGGGAATAATCAAGTTTGGTTATTTGGTTTTCATGGGCGTTTTTTATCGTCATTTTGCAAATTTTGGGGTCTCGTTCATCGAAAAAAAAAATACTGTTTTGTCCAGCTACGGAAATCAATTTTTTGTCATTTAAATATACCAAGCCATAGACCTTCCCTTCCTTCACAGGCACTTTAAATAGAAACTCATTTTTCCCTTTTTCCAAATCCCAATAACGCACTGATGAATCAAAACTCGAAGAAATCATCTTTGTTCCGTTTTGGATAAATTGCAAACCCCACACGATATCTGAATGCGATTTTAAATCCTGAAGGAAAGAAAATTCCGTGTTATATCTCCATAATTTGATTATATCATTGGAAAGGGAAGCTGCCAAAACATTGCTATCAGGACAATATGCTATTTGGTTGATATGATGAGGTAAATTGCAAATAGTATGTGTGAGTTTTCGGGTATTGATGTCGAAAAAACGAATGGACTTATCTTTCGAGCATGAAACCAAACAATTAGAATTTTCCGAATTTTCAAGAGGTAGATTGATGAATTTGAGATCCATGATTTCATCTTGATGGATTAGAGGAAGCATTTCATTTTTTTGGAAAATTGAAGTCAGGAGCGGTTCATTTTTTTGGCTGAAGAATGAAAAACTTTTTTTCTCACTTTCTTCTGTTGGCTCAGTAAAAGTTTTGTTATAGGTTTCATCCATGAAGGAAACGAACTCTTGAATGGTCTCGTTGAATTTATTAGATAATTCAACAAGCGAAGCAAAAACCTTTTTAAATTTTTCAAATTTTTTAGAGAATTCACGATAAAACAGATTTGCGTTTTTTAATTCCAAATTTCGCATGCTGTCTTTAGAAAAAAATGGCTGATCCATCTTTGTCACTTTGAAGTCAAGACTATGGAAACTGTGGAAACTGGTGCCTGAACTCTCTTCACTTTCACAGGACAATTTCTGGAAGACCCGTTCAAAAGACTTCATGAACTTTTTCTGGTTGCTTTGGCATTTTTCTATCATAGATTTGGAAATTATATTGATAATCAAGAGGATTTTGCCGTTTAATTCGTTCAAACAGGATAAACATGCGGATGTATCGGATTTATTGAAGTTCTCTCTTTCCAAACTCATCAAATTGCTATAATCAACTTTAAATAATTTCAGCAAATGATCCTTATGCTTGATTTCCAAGCATTTTGAACAACAAAAAAATAGGCCCTTTTCTAAACAAGGCTGATTCAAGCAAATGTATTCTAAAGGATTTTTATGTAATTCGCAAGAAATGGAAGTGGTGGAGAAAAGACTGGCTTCCGTATTGGCAAGGCTTTCCATAGAAAAAACAAAAAATTATAATAAAAAACAAAAAGAATTAAAATGAAGCACATAATATCTTGGGGAGGCTTATTTTTTAAATATCCAAGGAGTTATACTTAATTAGAAATTTTAGAAAAAATTATTTATTAGATCGATATTTGAATATATTCTTTGTTTAGTTCGAAATCTGGACACTGTCAATCCAATTCTTACGAATTTTTTAATTTTATTAATTAAAAAAACTCCCGATTTTTTTCCAAAAATTTAAATACATATCCATCTAATGAATATTGGTCAAACTGTTCCACCAAACTTTAGTAGTGCCGAACAAAATATTGGAGATAAACAAAATGATGCCCCTGATACTGTAGAGGACCCCTTTGGAAGCATGTTGCCCTCAACCGAGAAACTTTTTAGTTGGGCATTGATAACTTTGAAACTTTGCTTGGTGATTTTCGCGTTTTTGGCCTTAGTTTTGGAATGGAGATTGTCAAAAAATTTTTTGATTTTTTAATTGAAAGTAAAATTATTATAGTGCTATACATATGATAGTTCTTTTTGTGTTGTCTTTGGGTTTGCATATTTCGCTTCAAATGTATCTAATTTATTTGGAGAAGAAATTAATATATTTGTTTTTTTTTTTATTTAGAGTTGGAAAACCTTTGTTTTCATCAAGCCAGACTCCAGAACCGAGCCAGGAGAAGATCAAAAAGGATGATCAGAAAAATAAATGAAAAGGATATTTTTATGGTTTTTTTTTATTGTTTTGCTAATTTCTTTCAATAAAATAAATGAAAATTGTAGTTTTTCTCAAAAAAGAATAAATATAATAGAATTCTTTTTAAATATTTGATCTCAAATGTTTCAAAATGGAATTAGAGAATTGAAGTTAAGACGCCTCCCTATAACAACAAACCTTTTTCTTTTTTTTTCTCTAAGATTTCTCAAATTTCCTTTATTTCACCTCGTTTTATTTTCTTGATCGAATCAAATTTTCTATTGTTCGAGTCAAATTATTTTACTAAAGATTTTTATTTGTTTAAACAATTCGAAAATAATCCTAATTTAAAATGCGATTCACCAGAGCCGCGCTGCGAATTCGACTTCAAAAAGTCAAACAAACATCTCATTTAAAAAATCTTTACACTTATCTTCAAGAGCGAAAAACCAGAGTGTTCGTGTTATCATCAACATTTTTTCTCCTTTATTGTCTGAACAAATTTTATTTCCGCAAATTCAAAGGATTGAATAAATTGTGGCAGCGCTTTTCAGTCCAAGATTCACCCAATCAACTAATATTGAAATCTGATCTAAACTACATCAATATTTTTTTCTCCAACAATAATTATCCTTGGGCCATTATGTTTCCAACAACCTTAGAAGAAACCCAAAAAATCATAAAATATGCTATAAAATACGGTTTAAGTGTAGCCTGTGAAAATGTTGAGCATTTGGAATCCTCCTATCTTTCACCATTGACCCCATATATAGTGATAAATCCAAAGAATATCAATTCTTTTGTTCTCGATGAAGAAAGCCAAACAATTACAATCGGCACAGGCCTGAGCATCAAAGAAATCAATGAAAAGCTCATGGAGAAAGGTTTCTATTTACCAATAGTTGATTCGCAAAAAGATTTACGTTTTTATGAATTGATCAACCAAGATAACGCTGACCTCGTTCATCATTCATATGTTTCTATTTCAGAATTAATCAATTCCATGAATGTGGTGCTTCCGAATGGAGAAGTCTTATGCACCAATATGGCTTTTAAAAAAACAGGACCGGGAACATCTTTGAATGAACTGTTCATAGGAAGCAATTCAACAATTGGAATACCAGTTGAAGCCACTGTGAAGATTTTGTCTCTGCCAAAAAAAATTTACACGGTGAAGATAAAGGGTGATTTAAATAGGATCAACTACAAAATTTTTGATGTGGTCAATGATTTCAAAGACATAATCAAAGACAATAAAGAAAACTTGAATCGGGGGGTATTTAAAATTGAAGATGAGAGTTTCATCATGGAGATGGCTTCACGCTCTAAAATCCATTATGACAATTTTTTCTTTAAATATTTCTCTGAGTTTGAAATTCATGAAGAAAAAATTGATATTTCAGAGAATCGGAAGAAAAAAATCTGTCGCCAAGCGATTGGTTATGATAAGAAAAAATATGAAGAAATATTCAAATACAAATATGAGGAAAAGGAGTTTTTAAATTTATTTATTAATTCTAAGGATGAATATTTGAAGGAATTTTCAAAAATCAATAAAAATGTTGCTTTTTCCTTCTCATTTAATTGCTTGACTAATACTTTCGCTCTTGAAATTTTAAAGAAACATGATGAAAGATTTCTGTTCGATGAGAAATTTGATGAAATTAACAAAAGTATACTTAATTATATCATCAATAGAAATGGGCTGCTGATCAATTATTATGATAGAAAAAAGCTCAATGAATTTAAATCTTTGAGCAGACTGATAGAGTTTGGAAAAAACAATTTGCATATGCAACATTATTTAAAAAGAATGATTGACCCCAAAAATATATTCATCAATAATCATTATAACCATGAGATTTTGGATAAATAAACCTTGTTTTAATGATAAATAAAAAAATTATTTGGAAATAAAAAAAAAATTAAAAGAAAAAAAATATTTTTTATTTTTTATTTTGTTCCTTTCTTTAAATTTTTTTTTTTTTTTTTTTCCATGAGTTAAAAAAAAATTTCTCTTTTTTTGGTGTTTGGGGCGGGGTCATCTTAAATTTTTTTTAATAAAATTTTTTTTTTCAGTTTCAATTGATGGAAACATGAATTTTCTGTTTTTTTTCAATAAAAAACTTAAAACTGAGTTTTAAATATGATTTTTTATTCTTCAAACAAATAAAGGATTATACTCTAAATCATAAAATATCATTTAGTATAAAATTTTTGAAATATCTTATCCCTTCTATTCTATCATCCACCACAATCTGTCCCTCTTTTAAAGCAGTCTACATTCGAATGAACAATTGAAAAAAAATTTAAAATTACTTCTAATTTGAGCCTTGAAACAATCAAGGAAATTTTTAACTTTTTTGACAATTGCTCAGCTGTTATTCCGTTAACATTGTCGATCAATTTCATGATATTCTCTTCAAAATCTTTCACACTATCATAGTTTGCTATAAAGAGTCAATGATTTTTTAAAAAAGTTTTTTTACATGCTTCGATCACCTTTACACCATTGTCAAAACTTATCAATTTTACTGGGAGATTTAACTCTTGGAATTTTTCACAAGCCTTCATAATTTCTGTTGGAGCCAATAAACCTTTCAAACAAAATTATTTAGAATAATATGATTATAAATGATACAAGTTTCTCTTTTTTTGTTAAAAAAATAATAAACATCAATCAGAGATATGATTCCACCAAATTTTGGAAAAAGATCCTTTTTCAAGAAAAGAGGAATGAGAAAAAAAAAATCTGACATTTTACATTGCACATTTTAAAAATTTGCTTTGCCAATTCATTGTAGTAGTTTTTCCCAGCTTCATCTCTAAAAATTAACCAATTCCATTTAATCTATTAAAATCTAACTTTGTAATGATATTGAAGTATCCCATGTTTTTTAAGATGTCATCAGTTTCATCTATAAGAAAAAAATTGAAAAAATAATTTAATATCATTTTTCAAAATTAAAATTTTTTTTTTCACTTTTATTTTGGGTCTCTTCATAAACTGTCATATTTGTATTGATGAAAGAACTTAATTCTTTGAGTTCAACAGCATTTTTAAAAAGATTATCGATGTTATCAAAAGAAGACTTCATTATTTGATTTTTTTCTTGAATGTTTCCAATCTCGGAAAAATATTTTCCCTCTAAGAAATTTCATAGAGTTTTTAATAGGAAAAGCAATACTAAGTCCAAAACTTTCCTCCTTTTTTGAAAATTTATTAGACTCTTCTTGAATTTTCCTATATATACATTTTTAGATAAGAAAAATGCCGATTTCCTTTTTTATTTTTACGTCCATTCTTTTTTTTCTAAAACAGCTTGAATGTTTAATAAGGGGTCTTCAAGATTTTTTCCTGAAATAAGGGCACTGTTTGAATTATACAACACCAACTCAATAACGGAGAGCACTTTCGAAAACATTCCCGTTTTCTAAATTGAAATTTATTAAAAGGAAATGGAATGGCAAATGGAACATGTGCTTTTATATTTGTGACATTTTCAAGATTAATGAGAAAACAAAATTTGGCATTTTCTGTCTCAAAAATAATTCGATGGGACATTATTTTCATAATAAGTTTTGTGATTTTGATATGAGCTTTCCTTTTTAAAAAAAAAAATCAAAAATTGACTTGTGTTTAAGTCTACTTGTCTTCTAAGTCCATGTTCGGGTAAGCAGCAAATTCCTTTTCAGATTTTATTTCAGGAATGAATTCTTTGATAGTAAAAAATTGACTCTTATCGACCATTTATACAAGGAATTTTTATTTTAAATTAATATTTGAGAACACAAAACAAAAATTCTTTTAAAAAAAACTTTTTAATTTTGAAAAAAAAATAGCATTATGCTTCTCGCTTCATTTATAATTATAAAGAAATTTAATTAAAAAAATTAACAATTTTTAAATTTTAGAAAAAAACAAAGAAACCATTTTTTGAAAAAATTCCATTTTGTTTTTTTCAAATTATTTTTCTTCAAAAATAAGAATATAAGAAAGCCCTTCAAAACTAAAATATAAATTAACATATCTTCAATTTTGTGTTAAAAATTCCCGAAAGTATTAAAAATAATATTTTTTCAAAAATGAATCAAAAGACCGAAATTCTTCCTGCAAACTACCAAAATTCAGAAAAGAAAGAAAAGAAAGCTGCTAACAAGCTTAAGGCGAGCAACTTTTCTCTGAATTCTTGCAATTACCTCCTTGAACAGCTTTCCTCGATGAATTACACCTCTTCTTCTAACAAAGTCCCCATCAAATTCACAATGGGAAACCTATCCGCCTACGGAAGACCCGAAATTTCATTGCCTTATGAGGGTTATGATTCCATCCGAAAAGCCATAGGTTCTCAAACAAATCATGGATATAACAATTCCCAAGGAATTCCAGCAGCCAGATCTGCTCTAGCCAAGGTCTTTTCAGGTCCAAGCTTTCCCTTAACAGAAAAAGATATATTCATTACCAATGGAAGTGGCATTGCATTATTGTATTGCCTTTTGGCGTTTTGCGATGAACTTGATAATATTTTGGTGCCAGATGTGGGATTTCCTTTTTTCATCAACGCGGGGAAAATTTACAATGTGCAAGTAAAGACCTACAAGCTTAACCCAAAGGACAATTGGAAATTGGATTTGCAGGATCTTGAGACAAAAATCGACTCACGCTCAAAATTCATCTTCCTCATCAACCCTACCAACCCTTTGGGAACAGTTTATCCAAAGGAGCATCTCATCGAACTTTTGGCTCTTGCAAAAAAGAAAGGAATTGCCATTGTTGCTGATGAAATCTACGCACATATGGTCTTTAAAAACACAGATTTCATTTCCATAGGGCATCTCACTGAAGAAGTACCAGTTATCACGATGTGTGCCTTGGATAAATTATTTCTTGCAGGAGGATGGGCCATAGGATGGCTTTGTTTTTATGATAGGTTTGGTATTCTGGATGATGTGAAAAAAGGGATGGCTAATCTAGCGCAAATTTACCTGCATCCCACCACTTTCATCCAGGCTGGGTTACCTGAGTTTTTGGAGAAAGTGCCTTTGACCTATGTGAAAGAAAACATCATGCCATTTTTGGAAGAAAACAGAGATTTCTTAAAAAAAGAAATAGATAGTATCGAAGGATTAGAGATGATTGTGCCAATGGGAACACCAAATGTATCGATTCTAGTGAAAATTAAGGAATTTTGCATCTTCAAAAATGATAAGGAGTTTGCTCAGAAGTTTATGGAGGAAGAAAATGTGGCGACGGTGCCTTTATCTTGCTTCTATTATGATGGTGAATTACAAGATGCGGAAAGCAAAATCCAAGGGTTCAGGATACTCAGCTGTGCAAAAAAGGAAGATTATGTCGAATTAGTTGAGAGATTAAAGGATTTCACAGAGAAATATAGAAGAAGAAAATAAATATTTATTTTCTGATAAAATATTTGGTTTTTAATTAATATCATGCTGAAAAAGACTCGAAGCAAATTTTAAAGAAGTGAATTCCTAAAAAAAAAAAAAATTCCTGAAAATCATACAAAAATTGAATTTATTTAAAAATTATTTGAAAGATTTTTGTTTTTAAGTATTTTGATTTCTTTTTCTTAAAATTAAAAAGCATTAAAAAGCTAAAAAATGAAATTTGGGCAATTAATTTTGTCAAGAATGGCGCCCGAATGGGCGGAAGCATATAGTGATTACAAAGTGTTAAAAGCCTTATTAAAGCCATTGAAATTTATGGGTAAAAAGTTCTTGAACGTCAATTTGCCGAACTCTTCCAGTCAAAAGAATCAAGCAAATTTGGGATTTCCAAAATACACCATCTCCAATTTTTCAAAAGCCGATATAGAATATTTGAAATCTTTTAATGATAAATTTGAATTTATGATCCGTTTTGAGTTCGATAAGATCACTGCTTTTTTTAAAACGAAGTTCTTGGAAACCATGAAAAAATTCCGCCTATTCAAAATCAACGTTGCAATCATTCAAAATATGAAAGGCGATCAATATTATGATTCTTCCAAAGGGGAATTGAAAAATTGCTTTCATTTGTTTTATAAAGAAATTTCATTGCTCGTAGATTATTATCATATCAATTATGAGGCGTTGAGGAAAATTGTCAAAAAACAAAAAAAATTATGTGCTAGCTTCCAAACCAAACTACCTTTCTCAGCCATTAAATTCGACTCTTTTTTTAATGAGAAATGTTTCCTTGTGAAAAATCTGCCCAGATTGCAAAAACTCAAGCAAGATTTCGAGACGCAATACGTGGATTTCTTTTATTCTAACAATCGCAAAAATGAAGGCAGAACAGAACTTTTTAAAATAGCTCAAGGCCGGTTGATTTCACATTGGGAAAATTTTTATTTTGGGCTGTTTTCAGGTTTTACGATTTTGTTGTTATGGATTATTTTGATTTTGGGTATTAAGGGTGATTTAGATCCAGATTCAGATTCTCAATTCAATCATGTTTTCCATATTTTCCGAGGGTCTCTTTTATTAGTTCTTTATATCTGGTTATTGGGTTGGAATGTCTATGGATGGACACAATATCACATCAATTACAAAAATATCTTCAGATTTAATTATCATTTTAGCACATTGAGTGAAATTTTGAAAAGGGGTGCTTCTTTTACAACCATTATTCTTTTGGCATTTTTATGGTATGTCCTTATAAAAGAGGAGATGACAAGCTTAAGCCCCTTCCTTTATTACCAAAAGGAATTTTGTCCATTGATCGGTTGGTTTTTATTGATAATATATATGTTTTATCCATCGAAAAAATATTTCAATGGAGAGGGCCGCTTCTATATGTTCAAAATAATGAAAAGTATGCTTGTTTCATGTTTTTTTGTTGATTTCACATTATCATGGGCCACTGATCAAATTGTCAGTTTTGTCATTCCGATCAGAGATTTAGAATATACAATGTGTTATTATGTGAATAAGATCTTTTTGAATAACAATGCTGAAATTTGCTTAAACCAAGAAAAAATAACTATTTCTTTTGTAGCCGCATTTATTCCTTTTACGCTTCGAATCATCCAATGTTTAAGGGCAATGTATCAAAAAGAACATCGATTTGCCTTTAATGTGGATTTTTTCAACATGATAAAATATTTGATTTCATTGATCACAGTGTTCTTGAGCTTATTTTTAAGTTTATTTCCAACATACACTTATTTCTTTTACATTTGGATTTTCTTTGCAGCCCTCAGCACATGTTATTCCTATTATTGGGACTTGAAAATGGATTGGGGGTTTCTTGATCCCAAAGCGAAATATAAATATCTAAGACCACAACTTTCTTACACAAAGGTTTATTTTTATTATTTGGCAATTGGCATAAATTTGTTGTTCCGTTTTGCTTGGATTTTGAGTCTCAGTTCAGCAGTTGTCGATAAAACGATGAGAAAGGAATTGTATACTTTTTTGTTAGGATTCATTGAAATGACTAGAAGATCAATTTGGAATTTCTTCCGTGTGGAAAAGGAACATATTGCTAATTGTGGGATGTTTAGAGTTGTGGAAAATTATAAACTACCATATGAAAACATCAAATATAACATCGATGAAAAAAAGTTGACCTATACAGAATTCGAAAATTATGATATGACTTCCGCTCTAAGAAAGAAAATAAGTTTTAAAGAAAACTCCATTCTTGTCAACAATTTGGAAGACCTCATCAACAAGTTGAAAATACCTCCTAAATACACCTTGGAAGCTGTTAATAAAGAAATTCATGAATTTAAGAATTTTGTTGACAGAGGGTTTCAGAATTGCTTTATAATAAATGAAGATGATGATAAATCATCAAATCTGATGATAATGGGAGGAGGGGTTAAAGGAAACACATTTTCCACTCACAAATCTAACAACGAAGAAAATTACTTGTTAATGGAAAACCCATCTAATATTAATTATGATGATACGAAACTGAAGAAAAGTTTGACGAAATTGATGAAGGAGTCTTCATGGAAAGAACCAATTATGGAGAGTCAAGATGAGAACGAGTTTAAACTACAAAAGAAAGGAAATCAAAATACTAAATCCAAATTCAACAAGAACAAGACATTTTCAATTGAGCTGAGAAAAAAGAAATGAAAAATTTCAATTTATAAAAATTTATAAAACCTTAAAAAAAAATCCCAAGAACAAAAATTAATTTTTTAATGTAGAGATTTTTTAATTAAAAAAAAAACCATTTGGTTTTAGAGTAATAAGTCTCATTTCAATTTGGAAAATTTACAAAACATTCAAAACAAAATCAGAAAACAAAAACAAAATAAAGCTAAGTTTGCTTTCTAATTTTTAATTAAAACTAATCATATATTAAAAAAAAAAAAAAAAAATCACTTTTCTCAAAATCACTTCTCAAATGATAAAGTAACTTATTAAAAAAAAAAACATATTTTTTTCCTTATATAAAGAACACCATCGCTATATTCTCCCCGCCAGCAGCAAACACCACAAACTCCTCTTTCGAAAATCCCAAAATCATCCAGTGCACTCAAAGCATTTTTTAAGTCTTTTACCAACCTTTCAGATTTCAAAAATGCAACTTCAGATATTTCCACTCAATTAAAAGTCGTTGATAAAAGAGCAGGAAGACTAAATAGTCATCAAAATAACAAAAATTTTTCAAGTGCCTCAATTTCTCAGTTGACTTTTATCAAATGTATTGAAAATAAGAATAAAATTTATTGAGAAGGCTGGAGCTTAAAGAAAAAATTAAGGCGCTAAAGGAGGAAATACTAAGATTGGAATATATCAATAAATATTTCGAGGTTTCTTTGCAAAAAAGAGATGAAATGTTGACACATTTGATGGAAGAAAACCGAAAATTGAAAGAATTGACAATATTTTTAGAAAGGACGATGAATGGAATTAACAAGACTCATACTTTGAACCCACGAAAGGCAAATCAAAAAAAATTTAATTTTATATTTTGAACTTTGATCTAGAAAAACCTTGCAACAAGGAAATCTGCAGTAGATTCTCTTACGTCAGCTAAGAACATTCCAAAACCAACAGTTTCTTTTGATGAGAAAATTCCAGGGAACGCTTATAAAAAACGATTTGACCCTCGAGAAAAACGCAACATTCAATTGCTTCTCAATTTAAACACAAGTTTTTCATAAATTTTTCGACAATTTCATTGTAAAAATGTAAAATACATTAAGGTCTGTCGGATATGCATGTGCTTTATCAAAATGATGAAAATATTCAATATGTGCAAAGAATATTAGAAAACGAAGATGATTTCGTCACTACAATTTCGAATTTTGACTACCAAACCATGCTCTCCTTTTATGACTCTTTGAAATCTATAGTCAACGATCATCGATCTTTGTTTTATCTGATACATCAACTTTTGAAAATAATTAAGGCCGCTAATTCAATGTCTGAATCTTCAATGGTTTTAACCGAAGCGATGGAAAAAATTGTCGATGAAACATGTGAATGTTTAAATTGTGACAGAGCCAGTGTTTTTTTATTAGACCATGAAAAAGACGAGTTATGGTCGAAAGTTGCTAAAGGCTATGGGTATACACTCAGAATACCAAGAAATGCAGGGATAGTAGGTAAATTCACATTTATTTTATTTTTTTAATAAAATAAAATTATTGCTGTGTTTAGGACATGTTGCCACCACAGGAGAGGCTTTGAATATAGCAAATGCTTATGCAGATGATAGATTCAACAAAGAAATAGATAAGAAAACAAGTTACAAAACCAACACAATCCTTTGTGTTCCAATTTTTAATAAGACAGGACAAATTCTCGGGGTGAGCCAAGCAATCAATAAATTGGATGGGATCTTTACAAAGGAAGATGAAGGATTATTGAATTTACTTTCACATTTGGCTGGAATAATTCTGAAAAATTCTTTGCAATATGATGAGCAGATGCTTTTGCATAATAATATGCGTCATGTTCTAAGGAGTGGCATTTATTTGAATTCCTTTCTCGATTTAACAACCTTATTGATAAATGCAGAAAAAAGACTCCGTGACATGTTGAATGTAGAAGATGCCCGTATATTTCTAGTTGATTTAAAAGAACAAGTCTTCACAAGATTCGAAGATAATGGAACTATGAAAAAATTCCAATTGAAAACAGGTCTTGTAGGACATACCTTTGACACAGGAGAATATGTTGCAGTTCCTAATGGTTATACTTCAAGTCTTTTTAATGGAATTATAGACATTGAAAGCTCAATGCCTTTGATTTGTATTCCTATTGTTCATCCTTATAATTTAAGCGAAATCATTGGGGTGTTTGAAGTAATAAATCCCAAAGGAACTACAGCTAATAACTTAAATAAATTCAAAAAAAGCCACGTTAATCCAAATGATCTGGAGATTTTAGAATATTATTCGCAACAGTTGAGTCAAATTATAATTAAAATTCTAGAATGGAGAAAAATGGCAAATGGTGATGATGGAAATGAATTTAATGATTTCGGATTTTTGGATATTTCAAAAAGTCCACGCTTCAAAATTAAATAATTCTTTGGTTTTATGTTTATTTAATAATTATGATAATCAAAAACGCTTAGAAAAAAATTATTTTAATTTTTTTATTTCGAGAAAATTTTAGCTTCGATTTTTAACAAAATAACGAATTTGAGTTGAAATAACTCTCCCAAAATACATTTTCTTAATTTCTCGAGCTTAATTCGATTTCCGCTATGTCTCTGCTGTTAGTTCTTCTATTTTCCCATCTTATCAATATTGATTTAATTTTAAAAATCTAACTATTAATAAGTCTACCTTGAGTATTCTTGGCTTTGAGTTCTGGCATAATATTTGAAATAATATGTAATGCAGAAAATGATGAAATATATCTAGAGAAAAATGCTTATTTCCCCCAAAAAATAACAAAATTTACGAAGGCTGACAAAAATAACGAAACATATGCATTGTATTTATTTGATGTTCTCACATACAATGTATCCGAGTCGACAAGTACCATGAATCCCCAATAAATCTGATTAACATAATTTATTTATTTTTTAAGTTTTAATAAGTGAACCATCAAAATGACGCCAATGAAGGAAACTGCCATGCAATAGTCATTACCTTGACAAAGAATATTATGAGGTTGATAAAAAAATAGCAAAAAATTACAAGCTGCCATAACTCAAATCTTTAAATGAGAAAACAAAATATTATGAATTTATTTTTAAATTTAAGTATGAGTAACTAAATGTAGTTTTTTAAAGTTTTAAATTTTTTTTTTGTAAAATATAGTTTTTATTCTTTCTCTCATAATGCTCAATTGCATTTTAAGGGAAACCATTTTTATCAATGAGAAGCTTTTTATTTTAATATTTTGTTCAAAGAATTTATAAAAATAATTTTTTGTTTCAATGTTTTATCATAATAATAATTTTAGCTCAAATGAAATCCTTGTTTGAACTCGGATTTAAATAATAATTCTGCTCTAAGTTTTCTAAAGTCATATGTTTCTTTAAGTTGGAGTTAGTGTCCTTTCTGTTATTACCCGAAGTGTTATCCACCAACTCCTTCGGAGTTGGATTTTTGCTATTATCTAAGCTAAATCGTCCACTTTTCTTGATTTTATTTAATTCCTGTAACATGAACAATCTTATAAATTCTTGAATAATCATAAACCTAAAAACATTGTTGTTTTAACTAATGCAATAGATAGTAATAGATACCCTCCCCCCATTCTGATAGCGATTTTATCTTTCCAGATTTTGGCTTGGACTATTCTTGTGCCGAATCTATACTGTCCATCTGAAAGTTTCTCAAAACTCAGAGGGATCTGTTGATCTTTGACATATTGATCTAATTTGTCATCCAATTCGTTTCTTTTCAGAGTTATATTCGGTATTTCAATTTTCTCAATTTTTTCAGGCAATATCTGTTCCTCAGAGGTTTTTGTGCTGTTGTTTTTTTGCTTGGAAATAATTTTCAGCTCTAATTGTTCTTGGGCTGCTTGTAAATTTGCTTCTAATCTTTGAATTTCGGTAGAAAGTAGATTTATTGTATGGGATTGATCTATTGTAACGTTTGTTTGTCGGATTAATTCTTGAGTGACTTTATACAGTCCTTTGTGCAATTTCTGTTTGTCAATATCTAAAATCTCAATGGATTTTTTGAAATCCTTTATTTTCTTCTTTAATTTTTGCTTTTGAAATTTATTTATATATCGTTAAAAATCAATTTTACCACTAAAGTACTCCAATAATTTTCACAATTAAGCTTCGCATTCTGCTCATTTATTTTAAATTCCATTTCTGATATTTTCCTGTTTTTTTCAAAGATACTCTTTTCATTTTCTTCTATTTGTATTTGTTTCAGTTTATTGTCCTCTAAAAACCGCTAAAACAACAAAAAATATAAAAACTATAGGAAATATTTTTTTTGGACATTTATAAAGTCTTCTTTTATTTTCTCAACTTCCTTTAATTTTTCTTCCAATGAACAATGAGCTTCAATCCATTGACTTTGTAGTTTTTCTTTATAATTCTCATTTTCAATTATTTGTGCCTCCAACATTTTAGTTTTTTCCAATAATTCCTCTTGTCTTTCAGAATGGTAGTTCATTTCATTGTTAGTTTTTGTAATTTGCAAATTGTTTTTTTCTTTTTCTAATATCAAAATCTTCATTTCATATTCTTCAACTAAATTGTTGAAACGTTCCATGCTTTCATTTTTTTCTTTTCTCAATTCATTTATTTCGTTTTTCAGGTCCTGAAATTGTTTTAAATTGTATGCTTTTTCCTCCTCCATTTGCTTAATCACCCAATCTCTTTCATGTAAGTTTTTTGTCAAATTATCAATTTCTTGTTGGTAGACTTTATTTTGTTTTTCCAATTCGACTTGAATTTTTTCTATATCAAATTTTGACTTTGTTTCTAAATCTCGTAAACCCTGTTTGTCATAAGAATTTTGCTCTATTTGCTAATAAGAAAACGTAAAGTTAAAAAAGCAGTGCGAAATGATTTTACTTGTTTATATTTTAGAACAAGTTCCTTTTGCTCAGTTATTAAAGAAAGTTTCGATTTTTCTTCATTCTGCAACTTTTCCTTTAGTCGCTCAAATTTTCCTTTGAAATCTTTCATAAAATTTTCGAAATTTTGATTTTTTTCCAAAATTTCCTGCTCTTGAACATGATTTAAATCCGTTAGGTTTCTGATTTCTACAGTTAATGAATTGTTTGATTTGCTTAATTCTTCAATGTTTTTATTTTTTTGAGAATTTTCTTGCTCTAGGATAAAAGACCTATAAATCTTTTATAAAGATGCCATTTTTAATTTAAAAAATAAAAAATTAATTCACTTTTCAATCAAAAAATTGTTCTTCTTGAGAAGTTCTTTAACTCTTTCTTCCATTGAAATAATGGACTCTTGATAAGATTTCAACAAATTATCATATTTGTCTTCGCAAATCTTCTTTTCATTTTTTAGTTGGTTGTATTCACCTTGGATTCCTTCCAATCTCTTTATTTTTAATTTTAACAAACCAATCTCTTCTTCATATTCTCTAATAATTTATTTATAATAATTTACGATTTTATAAAATTGAGCCATACTTGTTGAATTTTTCAATTATATGAAATTCCTCGCTTTTTGGTTGAAAACTTGAGCTTCTTTTTATATATTGATTGGCCATTGGATGTTCTAATTCATCTCGAAATTCATTGATCTTATGTGTCGCAGTGATAAGATCCTCAGGAGTGTTGATATGATTCAACATTATATCAAAGTGCTTAATCAATTCCTCAGGTTGATCATCGAAATTAACATCTTTGGGATTGAATTTTTCAAGCAAATTTGAATCTCTGATGTTAATTTCAACCTGGTTTGAATTATTCAATGACAATGCTCCGAAAGAGTCAACCATATGATTTTCTTCTTCTAATTTAATATTCGACATATTTAGAGAAAAAGTCATCAAGGCTCGTGGGTGTTCATAATCATCCTGTCCCAACTCCCCATCAAACATATCATCCTCAGGGTCATCGAAAAGTGTTAGCCTAAAAAATTGCTTTTTTATGAAAATCAACATTATTGATTAACCATTGAGAAAAACTTCGCGGATCTTGAAATGGAAAAAATAATTCGTAAGGAAGAGATATCGACCCCAGATTTTTTGACTCAGGGGAGATGAAAAGTAATTTTAATAAATAATGATCTGGATTTGTAGGAGCAACAATATTATCAGATTTTTCGGATATTTTCAAGGTATATGAAAAAATATTTTCTTTGTCCATTTTGTTTTTCAAAAGAACTGTGCAAGATGCATTCTCATGTGAGGCATCCTCGTTTTGGGAAATTTCAATGTTTTCAAAGCTCAATGTCAAGGTTGGAGTCGTCATCACTATGTTTTGGGTTTTGAATTTCAAATTTTTATGAATTTAAATATATAAAAATTATATATATTCCATTTTCATGAAATTTTAGTTTTATTTTTTTATTATTGCAATTTTACTTTGAATTTTAAAGTTTCCGAAAAATATTCAAAATATGTATATATTATAACCAAAAAATATAAATATATATTTTTTTCTTCTTAAAATTTACCTTTAATTCGTCTTAATTTTAAATCATAATAAAAAAACGCTTCTCCAAATATTAAATATTTCCCATATCTTAATAATCAAAAACAAAAATCAACTGTGCCACCCTTAAAATGCTCACAAATACCTCAGTGTCACAAACTATTCTTTTTGTAATAGCTATGGAAAGGGAAGCTGGTCCTTTAAGGGAATTCCTCAATCTAAAAAAGGATCCTTTATTTGAGAACCATCCTATTGCAGATTCCTGGATTGGGAATTTTGAAGGAATGCAAATGGTCATGATGCTTGCGAAGCCTGATCCAAAATATGGATGCGATAGCATTGGACCTGAAAGTGCTGCCGTTGTCACCTATATAGGTGTGGAAACCTACCAGCCAAATTTGATTATAAGTGCTGGCACCGCAGGTGCATTTGAAACGTACTTTTTAAAACAAATTCAAGGTCAATACATATTTTTTTAGAGAAAAAGGAAGAGGAAACGTTTTGAATTTGGGAGATGTTTGTTTTGCGAAAGAAAACGGCGTGAGTTTTATAGATCGAGAGATAGTTTTGGATGATTTCAAGCAATATTTGGAAGGGAAATATGATGTTACAACTTTTGACAACATCTTTCAGAAACTTGGATTCAAAGAAACTGCTATTGGGACCACATCTTCGTTCTATGATTATTGCAAGGATTATTCTCTAAACAAAAAGGTTGATATCCAAGAAATGGAAGCCGCCAGCGTTGGAAAAATGGCTTATTTACTCAAAATACCCTTTATGGCAATCAAGGTTATTTCAAATGTGGAATATGAAGACAAAAATAAGTGCGGAGCGCAGTTTTGGCCTGAATTAGATAGTGTTTCAGAGCACATGGGGAAGAAAATCATGGGCTTGCTGCAAGAACTAACTCAGGTTGACCTCAACAAAATTCAAAATCAAGCATAAATTTGAATTTATAATAAATAATCCCAAAAAAAATTTAAAAAATGAACCCATTTAAGAGAAATAATAAATTTATTTAAACAATGCAACAAAAAACTTTCTTTCTCTTGGTTTTAATTTTGTGTTTCAACAATTTTTTTTTTAAATATTCAAAAAGACTTTTATCCTAACTCGGAAGATGAAATATAATATAAATAATAAAAAGCATTGTTCAGTTTTGTTTTAAAAAGCAGAAATGTATTTGTCTAACAGTTTTGACTTGATTAATTTTTCGTAAACGAATAATGAGTCAGGGGTAAATTTTTCTCCCTTTTTGAGCATTCTCTCCACTTCCTCTTGTGATCTCAAACTAACTGAATCCACTTCTTCATATTGTGCTTTGATGCTCCCATTATAAATAGTCAAAAAAACTTGGCACCACGTTTTGGAATTGCTTGGGGGATCATCGAATAATGTCTTAAAAATAGGCTCCAAATGAACTCTTTCAATATTCAACTCTTCTGATAGCTCTCGATAAGCATTTTCTTCATAAGTTTCGCCATATCTAACTAACCCACCAAAGGTCAAATCATAATAATTAGGACACCAAGATTTCGTGCTTTTTCGCTTCTGAACATAAAATCTGCCTGTGCTATTTACTATGAAGACAGAGGAGAGCCGATTGATTACAAGGTTGTTGTATTTCAAGCCACGGAACATGAAACCTATTTCATTGTCATTGAGGTCAACTAAAGCAACCACTTCATCATTAAAACGGGAGGTGAAACCGAAACGAGGAATGGAGAATAATGAACGAGGGACCGGCTTTTGAAAAGGATGGAATTTTAAAAATAATTGTAGCATTTTGATGATTTTTTTTTAATGGTTTTGAAAATATTTAATAGTTCATTTCGTCATATGGGTTATTTGAAAGTTGAATAATATTTGGAATCAGAAATGTCGAACTCAAAAATCTCGATAAAGAAAATAAAAAATGATGTTTTTTTTCATAAATTTAATTTTTTTTATTAAAAAATTTTTTCCTTCACGGGACTTTATCACACTGATTTTGGAAAAAA
>Ga0302186_10001326_pt1 | contig 20807 bp, 12 predicted proteins | sample II_Bog_E1_2_FD_198782 | JGI IMG/M metagenome (GOLD analysis project Ga0302186, IMG submission 198782) | Peat permafrost microbial communities from Stordalen Mire near Abisko, Sweden - II_Bog_E1_1 | ecosystem: Environmental > Terrestrial > Soil > Wetlands > Peat | place: Sweden: Abisko...
ACCCCAACCCCAAGATTTTTTTGCACAAATATTATATTATGTTGATCTATATTGACCTGCAATTTTAATAATTTCCGAAGAATAAACATCGCTATTATTTAACCAGAGTACTATAATAGTTTTATTTGACTCATTTCTTTATTTGTTTTGACATTAGCGTTTAACTGATAAGATAGTTATATACTGATAGTCATATGGGTCAGCAGAATAGTGATGGGCATAAATCAAAGGCCATCCTTCTAAGTGACTGGATTGAAGCAGTCGAAGATAGCAATAACTCCCTTTTCGCCAACGTCAACCCCTACCGCAAACGACTACTCATTAATAGAAACACACAATAACTTATCGAATAATATGAACTGCAATTCCTTAATCAGGAGGATTTCAATCGGCACAACGACGAGTTTGCATAGCGTAGAGAGGATGTAAAAGTCGATAAAAAAATAGAAATGTTGTGTAGCGGCACAGGGGAGACCATCAAATAGTCACCCTATATCTATAAAATACGGTATTTCACTAACACGTCTATCGAAGAGCTGTGCTCGACTATCTATAATGGACTCTTGTATGTGGAGAAAGTGGACTTAAGATTAAAATAAATTAACGATATCCCTTTTTTAGATCAGCTCTATCTTTATCAAGCATGTTTGGAGGGTTTCAAGATCCTTTATGAGAAGGTGGGCTTTTTTGACATCACATAAGAAATGATATTCTTCAATCAGTAGGGTGCAGCCAAGGTATGGATGAACCCTAATCTATCCAAACATCAGCCAAACTATGTATCAGAATAGAGTCGAGGAATTTTTAATCCGCTTGAAGGTCAAGGCTCCCAATCCTAAATGCTAAAAACGCTGATTAGTTTAATCGAATCAAATACAGACTCGCATGTCATCAGTAATATCCCTCATTTTATTGAGTATCTAAAAGATCGGGGTTTGATCGAAAGACTATCTTTTTATAAGGCAATTGATGAATTTCAGCAATATTGTGAGGAGAATCGGCTCACTCGCAATCGGTACATGAAATCTATCTATGAACTATATCACACGGATGATGGAACTCTTTATCGTAGTCAAGTCCATAGAAGTTATGTGCAAAGAGTTGGAGGCAAAAAATAGTATGAAAGCTTGAAGAATAGTCAACTTTAGCAACGATCTTTAAATGGATAAAATCAGCATAGAGATAGATCTACTCCAAATGTAAAATTTAATAAAAAAAAACTAAGTGGAAGTAAAGTATCCAAAAACAGTGCTTTAATCTAAAAAAATCCTGTTAATGGCAATCAATATCTAATAGTCCATTAAAGACCTTCTAATCAATTTTCACCCTAAAGAAGAAGTTTAATTAATCACATCTCAAATCAATCGCCTTACATTCTTCCTGAAGGAAGAGTCAATAATGCCATTCCATTGAGTTTAAACAATGACCCCAGCTTTCAAACTTTATCAAGCAGGAAAACTATCACTTATTATGCCCTTTAAGCTCAGCAAAACTCAGGTCATCCATCTTTAATTACAAAATATAAGTCTTTATAAAAAACACAGAGTGGAACACCTTTTTCCTTAAATCCAAACAGGCCAATAACTTTTAGTTATCAATGTCAAGGAGCCTCTCTTCCACCCCGACCACCACAAGTGATCTCAAATAATAATTGCTCACCCCAACAGCATCAACAAAAATAATCGCTAATTGAGAAATTAAGCACTCCTCCTCCAGTGATAAGAACAGTGGATTCAATTAATACAGATCGTGGAAGCCAAGCAGTTCAAACCCAAAAATAAATGTAGCTCAAGAAAAAGGATACTAAATTAACCTACTATACAACGAATGCGGCTTATACTCTCGACAGTGAGATCGCAGATGATATGGAGCGATATTTAGGAGTAAATCCCAACCTGATTTGATTGATATTTCCAAATTCATTCATCTATTACAAGTAATAAATTGTTGATGGATATTATTTCATCGAACGATAATTGATGCATGAGCGATCACTCACAGGAAGTAGTCCGGAACACGCTTTTTTAATACTTCGTCTCCTTTTCGGGGAGCGGGGTCGTACTGGATGTAGGTTTGCTTCAGATTCTCGTCCACGTCCATTATTGCAGCTAAATTGCCACAACGGTAGCAGTAGTTAGGAGCAGAGAATATTGTCGCCACATTTTTATTGTGAGTGTTGGTATAGCCCTACATAAATAATCAGATACCTCCATCATTAGCTGATGGGCTCTTGCAATCATTTTTAGATTGTTTGCGTGGTTAAACTGTTCTGCAATGTCCTGTCCAAAAGTATAGCCAGCTCCACGAGGGTTCATTCCCCAGCCTGATCGGTCATCAGGATCAGACCAAAGCAAGTCGCACATAGGGCCTTCGTGCGGTACCTCTTGAAATCTTTTTAAAGATCGAATATTATCCAAAGTTTCGATACTTGGAGAAAGTCCTCCATGTAGGCAGAAAAATTGATTTTCTACAACGGCAGTGAGTGGTAAGAAGTCAAATAGTTCAGTGAGACACTTCCAAACATTAGAGTTGCCGTATTTGCGGCAACATTCATCATAAAACCCATAAACTTGAGTGATTTGTCTAGATTAATGATTGCCTCTTAGGATTGTAATTCGATCTTTGTAACGTACTTTAAGTGCAAGTAGGAGGGTGACTGTTTATACACTATGATGACCTGACTAAAAAATACCTTACCGCGATCAACATAATCTCCCATGAATAGGTAGTTAGACTCTGGCACTTTGCCTCCGATTTAAAAAAGCTACATTAAATCATGGAACTGGCCATGAATGTCTCCGCAAACTATGACTGGAGCCCTCACAGGTACGACGTTCGGCTCTTCTGTCAATATCTCTTTAGCCTAACTAGCAAGAGCCTTACCTTTTCACAGAGGAGTTTAACTTCTGCTTCTGGGAGGGGTTTACAGGCAAGCATGTCTTAAATTTGCTTGTCAAGATTTGTGTAATCAGATGCAGTTTTCATGCGGTGGATAATAATTAATTGTGAGGCGTTATCAGATGCATAATAGAAGCTCCAATTTAAAAAATATGCGAATTGGACCGTTATTATCAGTGATATTCATGATTCTGAGTTTGAACATTGTATCTTCTTCAGCATAAGGAAATTAAATCAACTTTCTAAAGGAAGAAAGGTGCCAAATATGCAAAAATAAACAGATCTGTTGGTCCCTAATACTGAGGATTAAAATATCAGAAATCCATCTCAATAGTTTAAAAACATCAATAAATATGACATCCCTCATAGCATTTTTTTGATTATTCCTGCACTTCCTCGAAGCTATAATGACGTTCATGATGGGATTGACTTAAAGAGTTTATTATTTTGGTAGGAGATTCGTTATTGCGTATTGCTGATTATCGAAAATGAAGTTTTCTCTTGTTGCTGTTTCCGATCATCATGTAGACTTTGCTGCAGATGGCAGTGGTTTGTTTGCTGCTGGAATCAACTGAATTTTTAATCTATGACATCTTATTTTTATAAAACATAAACTATTAGACGTTTCTACTGAAAATACAATTCCAAGTTTATTCAAATTCAAGCCATTTATCAGTTAATATCTATTTGGATTGATAGTAGCATAATAAAGAAAATATAATTTATTTCAAATCATGGGTTGCGATCAATCTAAAAATCCAAATAGGTTTCCTGGTAATGAAGAGGAAAAGGCAAAGATGACTGAACCCTACTCTTTTGCCAGGTGTCCAAAGCAGTAATCAGTTTTTTATTGAGAATAAATTTATAGGTGGGAACATAGTACTACTACTGCGCCTGCGGTCTTTCAAGAAAGCAACCATTTTGTGATGGATCTCACAAGGGTACTAAGTTTAGTCCCATTAAATTTACTGCACAAAAAGTTGAGAATGCTCTTTGCCAATGCCGAAGGAGCAAGACTTTGCCCTACTGCGATGGAACACATACTACTCTTGACTTTTGATCAATATTATCAGTAAATAATAGGCTATTATTCCTTTTCGATTTAATGAATTTGAGTAGATCATTGATGATAGCCTACAAATAAAATTTCTGGATTATTAGCTTCAAATGTCCAAAAATTTTATTTTTATGTGCATGCCTTATTATACAAATGATATAATTCAATTGATAATAATTTGACTGATTTGAAGTATGTCTGAATAATTTTAGCGGGAAGAAGAACTGCTGGAGAGAGTAGAGATAGTCGTCGACTACTTATTTGATCTTTTAGCATTGAAGCAGTATGGAGAAGTGTCTCAAAAACAGTTTAAACTATTTCTCAAAGCCAATGCCATCAAATAACAAATCACTGCTCAAATATAAAAAAGCAAGCCAAGCAAATAAGAATCAATCATTAAAACCATTCAGGACAATAAAGATCAACTCAATGAATTTAAACAAACGAAGGAAATATAAAAAATATTTTTGCAAAAGGATAAATAGAGGCAAACTCAACTCATAAAGCTCATTCAAACATTGTATGTAGCCACATGTTAAATCAAATATATGGAGTCTTTAATCAGGAGCAATATTATATTGAAAAAGCAAATCAATTAGCTTCGACAAATTTTTTCTTAGATGTAGTAGTAGCTGGAACTTGCAAGACAAAACAATCACTAAATAGCTATTCAAGAGTCAGATACCATTACTAAAAATGTTTTAGAGGAATTTTTAGATAATATGAAAGAGAAAAAACAGGAAAAATAGCATTTTGAGTAAGAAAACAGGAAGATAAAGATCTAATATAATAATTTGATGGATTATTACAAAGATATTTTAAATGAAAGGAATGAAGAGAAGATAATGGATATCAGAAATAACTTGATATTTGCAGATAATTACGAAGAAGCAAGAGATTCACGAATTCAGATTAACAAGAGAGAACCTAAAGTCAGTGATGGCATCAGCAATCAAATGCTGAATATAAAAGTGATACCCTAACAGTCTAATTTGCGTATTGAGCAGATAGCAACAATGGTCCTCCTGCTTGCCACTGTATTTATTGTAATTTCTGTTGGATTTAAATGATGATAGATGTATCTTATAACTCTGCTTTATAAATAATATTTTTCAAAAACAATTGATGAATTTGACAAAGAGACCAAGAATTATAAGTCTATAATTGACATCATTGCAGAAATAATAAAGAGTAATCACTCCATCAGTTTGATATCGAAGTTTTTCAGTGTTTAAACATACTACAGCATGTTTCCCTATCGTAGTTTGAATTTTAGGCAATCCTACTCTGAATCAACACTTTCGATGTTGATCTACATTACCAATTTTTAGGATGTTTCACCGTTTATTATTTTTGTCAGCTCAATTTGGCCATCTTTAAAATTTAAATCACCCTCGATAACTTGAAGGAGGGCTTATAATTCACCATAGTTTTTTAGGGAAGGAACAAATCTATCCGATATTTTGGCTGTTTATTGATGATACACCCTTTTCTCTATTCCATTATTAACATCAATAGTTTCTGCTAGACTCCTATTTGCCCCATTTTTATGTGGGTGTAATTGCCTTCCTTGCAGATTTTTAAGAATGGCCTTTCTTTTCTTCTGAACTGTCTCTATTTCTATTTTTTTCATTTATTTTTATAACTCATCATTCATTAATACATCACCAGTCATCCAAGGGTGGCTAAGTATCTAGGAAATACTTAGCCTATGGGTTGGATCGAACGCTAACATCGAGTTGAGCAGGTCTTTTAATTCTGCTGAAAATTTTACTTTCTTTTAGTGGGAAGCCCAAAATTTTTAAGAGTAGTTCAGTGCTAAAAATTTATAAAATCCATTATTAGGAGTGGCTGAAGCAAAAGGCGCTTTGGAGGAAACAAGAATAAACAGAGTAACTCCAGCAGCGAACAGATCATTCATTACTCCATTATAATTTTTGCGCATCAGTACTTCTGGAGATTTGAAGGCATCTGACCCACAGATGGTCTTGGGCTTAGATTAATTAGCTACCTTCACTGATAGACCGAAGTCACAGATTTTGAGGGTGTAATGTGAGTCGAATAAAATATTTTGATGTTTGATATCTCTATGGATAATGTTTTGTCCGTGAAGGTAATTAAGACCATCTAGCATTTGATGAAACAATGTTCTTGCAATTATCTCACTGAGAGGACCAAACTAAAGAATTTCTCCCAAATTATAAGGGGCATATTCAAATATCAAACCTGATCGAGGCTACTCTCTTCCTTCTTTGCGGTAGGACCCTTGCTTGATAGATTAGTAAAGTTTAATAATATTAGGATGTGATAGCTCAGATACAATCTGAGCCTCTTTGTCGAAGATGTTGCTTAAGACTTGTGGCGAATAGGCGTTGTTGCGAGTGGTAAATTTAATGGCAAAATATTGTCCATCATGTGAAGCCAGTTTAACTCTAAGTTATGGTGAATTTACTTGCCAAAGGTGCCCTCCCCCAAAGTTTCAATGACCTGATACTTCTCGTAAAAACACATTTTATATATTTTATGAATTGAGATGGAGAGTATAACTGTTTAATGGTTAAAGAATAAATTCTAATCAATACCTTTCTCTTAAGATTATTTTAACTAAATGATATTGTTGATAAATTGTCTTTTCTTTTTAAATTAGTGTTAAAAATCACCTTCTAAAAAACGGCAAGAGATTATTTAAAATTTGAAAATTATTTAAAATTAAAATTAAACATATTAATTGGGATTATTAAAATAATTTGCGATTTGAATACAGTTTCAAGTTTCAACTCAGTCATTTGTTTTGCATTTTAGTTAAAAATCAATGATTTTTGAACTGTTATCCTTGCCGTCAAAGGTTAAATCCACTTACTATGATTGCAAAGGCCGTTATTTTGATAACTTTAATATAAGGTTTTATTAGCCATCTTTTATTAAATGATTAAATTAATAAGCAAATAAAGCGAGGCATCCACCTCTTATTTCACCCTTAAAACTCAACTCCACACTCCCAACGCCAACAAACATCCCGTCACCCCCATCTATCTCAAACATAATTCAAAGAAGAAAAGATTCAGCAGCAGTCAAAATGACAGAGTTTCAGATCAAAAATTCAAAGCACTCAAATTGACGTTTATCAACTCAGCCAATAAATCTGAATAGAACAAGCACTTGGATAATTTATCATCTATGCTGGAAGGAAAAAAAAACGTGAAAAGGATACAATTCGACGTTTCTCATCAGGAAACGAAAATGATCAATTAGATGGAGCAAACTCGTAGTATTTTTACAGTAGGTTCGAGCTATATTTGCCCAGGTTAGGACTTCATCGAAGATTCACCCCGCCTTGCTGACAAGCGTGAGATAATTAAACTAAAGCATCATCGTAAGCGTGCTGTCTCACCTATCGATAAGTTGTTTTTTAATGAAAACAATGACACTTAATATACTCCACTTCAAGGAAAGTCATGAATTTTTGATGTTTGTCTATCTTTAACAGTACAAAAAATATTTTGATTGACAGCTGATTAAAAATTGTTTGATTCATCGTGAACTAATATATTAATGAAATGAATCTGATGACTGATCTAACATTTTTAAAAAATAAATTCTACCAAACATTGATTGAGCATAGTAGTTTTTTAAAAATAAGATATGAATATTTACGTATCCCTTGAAGACATTAAATGCCAGCGACAATTTTATGGTTCTTGATTCTTATTATATCTTATATTTATCTTACACATATTAATGGAGGGTAGAGTCATAGTTATTTTTACTCTGCTGGCATTGTGCAGAACCAATCTTCTTCATGTCAACTTAGAGTCTTCGAATAACCCATCAGAAGGTTTAAACTTTAGCTATTGCAAGATAAAAAATAATTTCGACGCATTGACAGCTAATAATCAACAATATTTTCAATAAATCCGGAGTGTGATCCCTCAAAAAGGGTAGCTATAATACTATTCAGATAACACTTTGTATCAAAAATGGCTGAATTTTATCTGAGTACTGGTCAAGATGAAAACAGTCACAGTTTTCTTTATGATAAGGTGGGGATCTTTAAATTTTCCGCAGCTTCCGCAATAGGAATTGTTCTACTCTTATTTTTTGCAATTCAGTTTGCGATTGGGATCATATTCAGCGACGAAGGCTCGTCAGTAGACAATAAAAAAATATAATTCTGCTTATTGTTTATTGGTATCATTGGATTCGGAATATGCTCTGCTTTTGTTATACTTCACTCAGTGGAAGGTAATTTCAAATTTATCTAGGACTTTCGCATATACCCAAAATTAAGGAAGGGTTTGATCAACTAGCATGCTCCAATAATTTATTGACAAATTTTCACACTATGAACAATCGGACTTACTCAGTGTACTAACTTCCCGATATTATTTTAAAACTTGAGACTACCGCTCTGGGGTTAAGAATGAAGGCAAACAGACTAATTTGGAATTCAAATAGATTTCTCCAAAACCCAAAATTGATGAATTAACTGAGTGAAAAGGTGAAAAACATACACCTCAATAATGAATTAGCTCGTAAAGACAAGAATTCGTAATTTATAAAAACTTTAACTAAATTCAATAAATAATACTCAGCTTTGAGCAATGGAATGACAAAAGATGCCTAAGATGACGGTATCAGTCACTGGGAAATTCAAAAGGTAACATTCAGTTTGTGGCAATAAACTTAAGCCTACAGAACGAGTTGGCTTTATATCAGAGAAATTCTCAAGAACTCCATTACAGTTTCAGCTGAAATTCTTTCAGAATAAACCAAATATCAAGTTATTGAGTGGCTTAAGATAGTGTATATAGTCCTTATAGTTATTGTCTTCGTATCGGCATCCGGAATCTATTTCATTCGCCGCCATAAGAGCAATTTTCTCAAAAATATTTTGATAGTTATCATAATAACTGTCAGCTTAATCGCTCTCGTCAATGCTCTTATCCTCTCTGCAATTTTGCCCTATATCGCTTGGGGATGTGAAGGCAGCAACTTCGCCCTCACCAGCCAAGACAACTTTATCGGTATTTATCTCATGATTTAGGCGAAATAAGTCGCGGACATGCAAGTGACGATACATCGAAAACTATGAAGTTATTTAGCCCATATTCAACTAATAAGCTTGCCAGCATCATTAAACAAGATTACAAAAACTATTTCTTTTCACTAAACAAGACAGTTGGATAGTTTCTAATATGGCAGTCCACTGCCCCTAAACTTCTTTAAAACTTAAAGGAATATTACTAAAAGTACGACAACAGTTAATAAAACAAAAACAAAATTAAGGCAATTGCCTTGGGACTTACCAGTGGCTCTTTTTAAGGTTTGCAATGGTTTCATGCAAAACTTTAATCATTATTATAAATTATCGATCCCTAAACAGGGGAATTTGGTAGTTTGAATCCTTCAAGAGTAGCAGGGGTTTTACAAAATAATGTTGATTCAATATGCGTTGCGAACTTTAATAGTCTGTATGAAATCAGAAAAAGAATGAACCAGATTGGATACGGACTACTTTGCGCTCTCCTTTTTCTCTCAATTATCACGATCAGAAAAGCATCGATGAAAGACTTTAAATTAGATGATCTAGATGAATCTAAAATTGAGAATATGAGTTAACAGACTGACGCAGAAATAAAAGCAAGCCGCATATACGATCCAAGTGATGCTGATAATTGAAAATATGACTTTAAATTAACTTGCTTCTCCATGACAATGCTGTTTAAAGTATATACTTTTTTACATTGATTGCAAGGCAAGTAGCAATAACTCGCTTTTATCAAATAATTTGATAGTTTACTTTATTGAAATCAAATTTAAATGATAGGACCGCATTACGAGAGGTTGGCGGAAATTTAACAAAGGATGACGGCCAAGCAAATGCTGGAAAAGATTAAAGGTCGTCCTGATAACCCCTTGACGCGTGTCATCGACAAACTTAAAAAATAATTTAGTTAATATGAAACAGCCTATGATGACCCAATTATGGATCATCAAATTACTTCCTTAGATCGCATTCTTTCAAATGACAGCAAACTAGGACCTATCCTTGATGCTCTCGAGAAATAAAATTTGTTGTTGAGAAGATAATTAGGTACTTTAGAGGGACAACTTTCAAACACAGTTGGCATTTGTGAACAGATTCTTAGCTAGAACAACGAACTGAAGATCATTATAAAAAAGAAGAATGAAGATATTAGCAAAATTATTGAAACTATTGCTCATAACCAAGCAGAGGGTATGGATTAGCTTTAGTAAAAGAATGGACTTCTCTTACATTAAAACTCAATGCTCATGAGTCACTTGTAGTAAGCAAGAAAATAACATCAGAAATATAGTTAAATGTTTAAAGATGGTGATCAAGAGAAGCTATTTCTTCAAAAGAGATCTGATTAGATGAAGAAGCAATTAAATTAAAGCATCAGTCGAGAGAGGGACCTTTCTCGAAGGATATCAATGTTATAACAAAACCTTTATCAGCAATCCGATGAATTGTATCAGCTACAACAGACTAAACAAAATTTAACATTTGAAAATAATTAAATCAAAAATCAAATTTTATTAATTCAAGGAAAATCAGAAGCAAATGGCGGCTAAACTTTGAGAAAGAGGATGCAAAAGGAATATGAACCAATTATTGAAGAGCATAAGTTGTTTAAAAAATAGAGAACTCAACTTTTAAGAGAGTCCGAAAGACTAAAACTTGAGAAGTAAAAATTGTAAGATACGCAAGCTCAGTTTGAACAAAAAGCCAATAAATTTCAAGGAGATCTTGAGCTGACAACCTCATTGCTGATTGAGCAGAAAAACAAAAATGCTTATCTCTAAAATGCAATCTCTAAATTATAGGCAAAGGTCAATGAATTAAAATAATAAAATAATCGTTTTCGAGCTGAAAAATAGGCAGCAGATACTTACGGCAGCAATCGAGAAAAAAGACTTCTTCAGGAAATTGATGAACTGAGAACAGCTTTGGAGGACAAACAGAGAGAAATAGAAAGGAGGATGAAAGAGATTAGATAGAGTATGCAAGGCTTGTTAGAGTCGAAAGAGGCTGAATTGAGGCAATTGCGATAGTAAAATATATCCCTTCAGCGCTTATTGGATCGGAGGTGATTCAATTTTATAACTTATTTTGATTCAATCGAAAGCCATAGTAATTTTATCTCAAACAGTTTCTTTTTTTAATTTCTCTTCCATAATCTCGAATAATCAACTATTTAATAATTATTTCTTGTTTGATATATTATGCAAAATGGAAGACGAATCAAATCAATACTGGATCTAAGCTGAGATCAATAATATTTTGGGGTTTATAGATTTCTGCTTAGATTTATTTTATCATTTTGTTTAAAACGTGCTCCTTGGTCTAAAATTATTCGGAACCTTCAAGGACAAACCCTTAACCGAGCCATTCTTCATGCAAATCATGGATTTTACTCAAGTAACTGAGCTATAAGTTTACTTATTCATTTCGTGCTCTTTTAATAATACGTTCTCTGCATTTTTAAGGATCTGTTCTAAGATAAATGTGCTTAAAAATAGGAGGTGGGGTATAGAGATTGCTCAAATCATCAAACACTTTTAAGTAGAGTTGATACTCCAATTAACCCATTTTTCCTTAGCGATGTAGAAGCTTAGCGAATATTTATTTGTCTGCCATGACACTTCTTTCAGAAAATAGCACATGAGAGTTATGAGGTTGTTTATTGATTAAGAGGTAGAGTTGGTTCATCCTAGTAAGTAGTGCATAATTTTGGAAAGTATAAGCCCATCTGTGAGGCTCAGCATAATAGGCCTCCAATAGATTATATTTGGATACATGCTGCCAGTCACCAATCGGTTCAGGAGATATGACTATTCCCGGTATTTTGTTCCTTAGCATTTGCAGCAGAGTTGTTTTGCCGCTTCCTATATTGCCTTCAATTGAATAGACTATTTTCCTCATTTATCAATTGTTTATATTTAATCATGGTAGTTTTAATTAGCATATGATTAAGATCATTATTAATATCTTATAATTTATGATTAGATAGAGAGTAGCATTTAAAGCTCCAGGAAAGGTACTGATTGCTGGAGGATATGGAGTTCTTTAGGAACAGAATCTTGGTCTTACACTAGCCGTTAATAAATACTTTTACTCTGTTTCATCAGCAAAATACGGGACAACTCACAACTAAGGCATAAAAATATTGGTGAAATCAAATCAAATAAAAGGAACTTGGTCTTATTGCTATTATCCTTAAAAGCGTTAGATCGAAGAGATTAACAAAAGATCAAACCTTTTTGTTGAAAATGCTCTTAAGTATGCCCTAGCATACTGCAACTCCTTGAACAAAATTTTATAAATTCAATCCATTGACATCGATATACTCTTCGATCGAGGATTTCTATCAGAAACAAATAAAATAAGCCAATAAATTAAATTTATTGACTATACAAATTAATCTACAAAAACTGGGTTAGGAAGTTCAGCTTGTGTCACTGTGGTAGTCGTTGGAGGTCTTCTGAAACTAATACTCGGACATGCAGAATAAAATGTGGTAAATTGCTTGAGTCAAGTCTCTAATTTAGCAGCTCAAAATAAAATAGGAAGCAATTTTGATATTTCCACGGCAGTTTATGGTTCTCATCTTTATAAGAATGTGCTGCCAAGAAAAGCCTATGAAGTTGTTAGCAGTATGGACTTTATAAATATCATGAAAATAGACTCTCAAGTCTAAGTTTTATAAAAAATGCCTCCTATGCTTAGAGAAGGCCGCTGCTGGCTTTTAGATCTAAAAAAAGGTTCCAACACTAGAACAATGGTAAGTAGTTTCATAAAGCAATTAAATTTGCTCAAGAATGATTTAGTTATTGACTTTTACCAAAAGAGTAAAAATTTTGTTAAAGAGATATGGAATCATTTATCAAGTGAATAATCTTAAAACATCCATTAGGAGATATTAAAAATAAAATCATTAAACAAGCAATATCGTTAGTTTTTACAATTTTATAGCAAACAAACTAATATTCCCGTATAGCCACATTAATTATCAGAATTTCTGGATTAAATTTGTGCTTTAAAAGAAGTAATATATGCTATCTGTCCCGGTTCTGGAGGGTACGATGCAATATTTATTTTGTCGATGGCCAAGGAGAAAGGATAGACCTTATCCCTTCAATAAAAAATCAACAGGTTAAGTTTAAAATTTGGTTTGGAAAGCTCACTAACTGATATTAGCATTGAATATAAAAAAGAGTAAATTACAGAAGAAGAGCTTATTTAGATTGACAAATATTTACACTGATAAACTTATATAAATATTATTCCTTTTTCTTTTGATTTAGCAGTTATTTAAGTTGAAATCAACTCTTTAAAATTACAAAGATAATCAATATACTTTACCATATCCTTATTTAGCAGGAAAATGTCATCAGAGTGTGTTTCAAGCAGTAAAAATATAAATTCAGCTTGGTAAAATAAAAAAAATAAAAAAATAGATTAATCATTCTTGAAAACAGCGAATTTGATGATTTAGACTCGTATTGGAAGGTAGTAACTCTTATTATCCGCAACATATTATTTCTCTTTGAGAAAAGTGATTTTTAAAATTCTTTATTTCTCCATTATATTGATAAATAAATTTCTCCTAATCCATGATTTGAAATCATATATTTGAAATGATTATTTTTTAAAATTCAATAGAAATCCTCACCATCACCCTTTGTAAAAGAATATCCTGCTTTTTGGAATTTAAAAATATTCTTAACTGAATTGTTTTTAAAAGAGTGGCACTGGTTTTATATCAAATTGTAGAGTTTAATATTTGTCAGCCAAAGTAGACGCTTTTCGCGTTTACACCACTAAATATTTGGTAAGTATGACTATATTTTAAGTTTATATTTAATGAAAGTTGAAAAAGATAAAGTCAGCTTTTTCGTAATACAAATTACTAAATTTTACTAATGTTTTTCGAGACTCATCAAAAGACCCTTTTAGCAAAGTTTATCTATCTACTGACCACTAAATACTTTCTTTTTGTTCAATTATTTACGTTGGCAGCAAAGCCAATGCTATTATATTAATAAATTTGAAAATGATTGAAAAATACGTCTTCTGGACCGAACAAGTACATTTTTGAATGACAAAGGAAGATGAAATCCTTCGTGAACTCAGGGAGCAGAGGCAGATAACAAAATGGAGTGTGATCTCATAGATTATGAAAAGATAATTCGATATTAAGGGTAGAAACGGTAAAAAATGTAGAGAAAGGTTATTGTTTTTTTATCTTAGATATGAAAATCATTTGAATTCTTCCATGAAGCGTGAAGAATGGACTTTATAGTAGGAAAAGAGATTGATGGAACTGCATAACTTGAAAGGCAACAAATGGGTAGAAATATCCCGTTAACTTCAAAGGTACTCATAACATCATCTAGAACCGATAACTCCGTCAAAAATCACTATCATTCTAAACTTAGAAAAGCTTTTCGGAAGATCAACAAGTGTATAACTGATCATCTTCGGCATGATTTTAGACCTTTCAAGGACAATTTATTATCTAAAATCATTCAAGCAGCCGAGGAATATTACTCCCAAGATGTAGGAGCTCCGAGTGACAAAGCCAAGACAGCACTCAGTACTTTGTATTTAACTTAGGATTAAAAAATAAAATTTTATAACAAGCCAGCCTAAGTGAAAAATAAAAATTTACTTTACCAGAAATTCAATAAATTCAAAGCATGTCCCGATAAATTTTTGAGTTTAATAAGCATTATCATAAAAGTAAAAACAGCGGATCCATTCAAAAACCACTTTCAAACAGATATAAGGGAAAATAAATCATCAGTCTTCTCCAGGAAAATGCAAATCAAGCTGAAAATTAAAAGGCAAATCATCGTCATATTGACGCTGTTCAATCAGAAGTATAGTTTAGTGAAACTCCATAAAGAAGTTCAATTGTTGAACAAAATTTAATGTTGGGTTTGAATCATAACGAGAAGATTCATATTGAATTCGAAAAGATTGACAGGAATATTCTTAATAATGTTCAAGCACTTTACTTTTTTAACTCTTTTTAAGCATGTGATTTCCCCTATCTTCAACAAAATGAGTCAGTACCTATTTTTTCTGGAAAAACATCATCCTTTACATATTACAAGTCTTCAAGCAGTAATAGCATCTAGTTAACAATGGATGGAGAAAATGATCCATAAATGGCAGAATTTTGTGAAAGAATAGTCAATAAATGCTAACAGATATGATTGTTTTTAATTTTAAATAAACCAAAATATTTTGAAGAACATAGATAAAAGGTGTGAAAACTCTTGAATATTACCTCATATGACATTATAATTTGAATCATTTATAGAAATTAATGACTTAAAAAGTTCAAATAGAAGCCTACCTCGAGCAAAAAGTTAATCCTCTCCTTGAAGATTTACTCACTCAAATTATTAAAAACAAGCCCAAAAATGTCGTACCTCATTTTGCATTCAGCTTAATTACTGTCGGACATGGTTTGAAAAAAAAGTTTAAACGATGCCAATGCTTCCAGATCTATCGGATAGTGATGAGGAGGAAGAGTAGGCTCACGCTTTATAATTAATGGAAAGAAGGGGAAGAGAGAAATGGTATCATCAACGCAAGGGAATATGCGGATAAGTTTATGGCAATCATCATCTATGGGAGGAATTTGAGGTGCCGATCGTCAATAAGAAATCAACAGTAAATAGTCGTATCCTCTTTCGATTGAAGTCTCTATTTCTTTTTAAAGATTTTGATGATAGTGATATCAATCGATTAATCGCTGCTATGACCTAAATTTAGTGCCCTCCCAAAAGTTATCTGATAAAAGAGGGTGAAACAGGGTCTGATATGTTTGTTGTAGACAGTGGTGAACTAGAATGTCTTAAAGGTTCACCAAATGAATAAATTTTGATAAAAACCTTTAAGGAGGGATAAATGTTCGGATAAATGGCGGTGCTTTACAATATGCCCAGATGGGCTTCTATCCGATCGAAGACAGCTTGTGTTCTCTTCCGTCTTGACCGTAAAACATACCACTGCTTGATTAACGATCGCAATTTGAGAAAAAGAAAAATATTCCAATCGGCTCTCCAAAAAATAGAAGTGTTAAAATAACTGGAAATGTAATAAAAGTATAAACTGTAGGATTTGATAAAGGAAATTCCTATTCATCTCAACCAGTATATCATCAAAGAGGGCAAGGTTAACAAAAGCTTTTATATTGTAGAATCTGGAAAATTTGTATCTCTAAAGAAAGAAAAAAGCGGACATGATAAAATTTTAGAACAATACAAGGAAGGAGATGTGTTTGGAGAGGCCTGCTTGGTATCCAAGCAGCCATCGACTGAAAGTATTATTTCATTGGTAATTTCTTCTTAATTCAGACCAATGGCAAGCTGTTCTAAATTGAAAAAGAAGGTTTCGAACGAGTCTTGGGTCCAATAACCAAAATAATGAAAAGATCAATTGACCTTTACTAAAGATTCAAAAATTATGATAATGCGTGAAGTAATTCTAAAATTCCCTTGTGATTTGTATTCGTGTAAGTCTAAGAATCTTGGTTATTAAATTTTTCAAAGCATGAGATATTTAAAAGCCTATTTATCATAAATTCATATCAATTAATAATATCGTAAAAGTATTCACTATACAAAAAAGAAAAAGAAATTCAAGAAGCTCATATTTTTCTTCTAATTCTAAAACCCATCTCTCCCCTGAGACTTTTTCCCTTGACTAAATTATCTTCTGCTTCCTCTAAGATATTCTACTTCTAGCACAAAGCTTTTTTTCTTTTGTCCCTATTTTCTTTCTTCATAATCAAAGCAATATTAATTTTTTGCCCGAGAGTGAGATTAAAATTGGATATTAGATTGAGTGGCTGCTGATTTTTTTGAGATTATTATAAAGGACTAATCTGCTTAATTGGCCCCCTCTTGTTCAATTTTTCATAAACATTCTTTTTAAGATTATTCTTAATCTATTAACTCTACATTTTCTCCCAACTAACATAATCGGTAACTTAAGTTTTATTGCCAACGGACAGTTATATCTTTTATTTAAAGTTAGGAGTTTACGTGCCTTTTTTGTGCTTATCTCTTTAGTTATCAATCTATTAGCGAATCAACTTGCTTTTGGCGTTGAATGAATCCATAAAGCTTTGATCGTATTGCTTATGCTGAGTCTTAAGAGATTTTATGGGGTGGAAACAATTTTCGTCTTTAAAAAAATCTTTAGGAAATCTTTTTGCGGCTGCTGACGAAGAAATTCTGCGTGTGCGTGGTATCATTTAGTTAGTTGACAAGGTTTAATGATGTTTCGGTCCTTGTATTGTTAAGCGAGGATTCAGAGAAGTTGAATTTTTGGCAAGATTGAGCTGCCTTAAAAGTTGAGGAGATGCCAATTTGAATCCAAAAATGCCTCCTTTATGTCCATTTCTGGTGATGATGATGGGAATGTCAACTTTCATTAAAATTACTATTAATTCTTATTATTATAAGCCATCATGTTTCCATTTATCAATAATCAGCATTTATCGTCTTCCCGTCTAAAATTAAAATGGAACTGCTTTTTGTTATATATTTTTTGTTTTAGGAATTATAATTAATTTGAATAAGTCCAACATGATCTCCTCACAACGTCGAGATGGAGTATTCACCTTCAACATGCAGTACTTCCACTTGAATTTAGCCATAACCCTCTTTTGCCACTCATTGCCGATAACTCCTGGAAAAAAGATTGCTTTCGAGGTACGATATCATTGAAATAGATATTAATATTTATGTCCCTGAAAGCGCTAAGAACATGATCTCTAACGAAAATCAGGACCTACCTTAAATATTCACCAAATTTAGCAACGAAAAAACTAAATAATGGAATGATATCAGTTTGAGTGAAATGCTGGGCAAATTTTCAGACTTGAAGGACATTGATAAAAAGGATAAATGATATGCATCTCATTAAAATAGTATGATTATGGATGCCCCATACTTTTATACTTTTGAGTCTATAAAGTTATTTAAATAAATTGTGAATAATAATCAGTAAATGAACCACAATCAAGACCTGCTTTGGTGGAATCCATCAGTTCCTGTTGACATAAATCCTGTTTTAACAAATTCACACGCGTATTTAATCTCATTCTGCCAGTTTTGAAATTATAAATGGATGTAATTTCCAAGCTCGTCAATAACACTTTGAGTTGCCGATGGCTGACAAACAACCTCCACTTTCTGAGTACCCAAATAATCAACCCTCTCCTGTATGTTAGCAATCTGCTCAAGATATTTTTTTTCTTCCCCTTTGGCATGGAACCCAATCAATATTTTTAACACTTTTTCGTTTGTCAGATAAATTGTTTTTTCTTCTATTTCCCTTTTTAAATCAGCAATATGGTCTTCGACTTTAGATATGTTTTCTTTCATGGAATCATTGTAACAAATGATTGATTTGTCCACTTCCTTTTCAAAATCAGAAAAGAATCTATCAACTAGAGTCATCATCTTTTGTTTGGCTTACAATATTCTTTTTTTTAGTTATTATTGCTCCTTTTTTCTCATAGTCTGTTGATCTTTGATGTCCTCACTACTATTCTTTAGTTACTTGATAGTTTTGTCAAAGAAGTTATCGAGGTCGTATACCACTTTGTTCATGCTGTATTGATAAAAAATTACTTTTAGAATTGGCCATATGTTTGTTCGAGGCGATGTTCTTCAGTATGGACTTTAATGCAGGTTGGACAGAGAGGCAAGAGGCATTCTGGGCTTGTACAAAAATTAAAAATATGTTCCTTGGGGTGGAAGGCGCACAGTTTAGGTTTATAAATTTGTTCGATCATGGAATAGAATTTGTTTAATAAACAATGGAACGATTAAAGAATATAAATAATTTGGCAGATAGTTTATTATGATATTTTTGTGTTGATTTGAATGTCATTTGATTTGGGATGATATATGAATCATCTCTTTTAATTCTAAATAAGAAAGGCTATAATTTACTATTCATTTGTTAAATGTCACCACTTGATATTTTTACCAAAATATTGATCCATTTCCATTATTTATAATGCGTAAATCAAGTCATTGTCATGATTTTCAGCTTGATTTTATCTCTCCAAATTTATCAGCTATTTTAAATTAGTTTGTTTCCATTAGTTAGAATTTGGTTTTAAGGTATTTATTCTAATTTAAGCATGACCAAAAATATTCTTCCCTCCAAGTAGTTTTGCGTTAATATTGAATCTAATCATTCACAAAAACCCTCAAAGAGAATCAGTTACAGTCGACATTTAGAAAGCCGAGTAAGTCAGTATAGTTCAATGACAACTTCGACTTAAAAGATAAAAAGCAGTCCAGCCCGTAGCCTGGTCCACAAACTAAGTGATTTCAATTTTCACTCGTAATAAACCTCCAAAAAAGACGAGATGTTTGTGATATTAAAAATAAAAATGTTCGAAATGCCTTCTCCTTCTTCATTCGAATAACCAAAGAAACTGCATAAACAAAAAAACCTTCCCCATAAAGAATAATGTTTAAAGAGATAAAACATGTCGGTCAAACGGCAAAGGCAGAGTTGGGCTAGAAGAAAACACTTGACAGAAATTCTACAAGCCGTCTAACAAAATAGAGAAGAGAACTAAAGCAAATTTATTAAAAAATCGCTCATAGTGGAGAGAGGGATGAATGCTAAAATAATTTATCCCCTTCGCAATTGATATTGCATTCATTATTTTTAATACTTTATTTAGTGTATTCTTGCGATAGCTTTGCATACGAAATAACTATACTGACAGACTTTATCTTAAAATGCATAGATTCCATGCTCATGAGTTAAATATATAAATAATAATTAGACAACAAAAGATTTGTACTGATGTATCCTTCTCAATTTTACTAATTTTATGGTTAATTAAGGGAAAAAAATTTGTTGATTCTCTTAAATATTTTAAAGCAAATGAATCTTAATTGTTGATAAATAAGAAACAAATGATAGCCGATTATTTCATGATATTCTTAAAAGAAGAGAATGCCATCAGCTTGATAAAGGCTGATTTTGATCGTATATCATATCGTATTTCATGATAACTAAAGTAAAAAAATTTAAATTGAAAATATAAAATCAAATACGTATCAGATCATAATAATATCAATTGCTATTAAGTTTTAATTGAAAAAATAAATTTAATTTTTGCGTTTCTATTTTAGGCCGCTTCTACTAGTCTTTCAAAGGGTTTTGATTCATTGGATCGTTTCGCTCTTCATTATTTTTTATCGAGGAGTATCATTTCTTATCGAAGAGTATCATTGCTTATCGATGAGTTTTCATATGACATCGATCATCTTTCAACATCCGATTGAAAAGAGTCATTCGAGTGCTCCTACGATTCAATAAAGTCATAGGATCATGCTCTACATCTTAGAAGTAAGCCTGTATCATAAGATCTGTCTATGAACATCTGCGTTAGCTTCCCTTATCTCCATGATAGCACTCCTTTTATCAGTTCTATTCCTTTTGGGACTCGGACTTTCAATCAGGCTTGTGGTATTCTACTTCCTAATCAGAAATTTGTTTAACGTTATCTATTTAGATTGGATATAGCGTTTCAATTGAAACAATTAGAAGGAGTAACACTTACTTTAATTTAGCGTAACTGTTGGAAGAATCAGATGCATCAGTTTTCTGATTTAGCGTTATAAAACTGAGATTCAGAAGTAGTCAATACATTTTGTTTAGTGTAATCAATGAGAGAATCAGGGGTATCAATCCATTTTATTCAGAGTAACTATCGAGAGAATCAGCTGTATCAATACATTTTATTTAGCGTAATCATTTAGAAAATCAGAA
>Ga0302186_10001327_pt1 | contig 20806 bp, 21 predicted proteins | sample II_Bog_E1_2_FD_198782 | JGI IMG/M metagenome (GOLD analysis project Ga0302186, IMG submission 198782) | Peat permafrost microbial communities from Stordalen Mire near Abisko, Sweden - II_Bog_E1_1 | ecosystem: Environmental > Terrestrial > Soil > Wetlands > Peat | place: Sweden: Abisko...
AACCACCCCCCCCCCCCCACCCCCCCCCCCCCCCCCCCCCCCCCCCCCCCCCCCCCCCCCCCCCCCCCCCCCCCCCCCCCCCCCCCCAGAACTCAAATTTTTAAATTCATTGAAAATTCAGAAACGAAATAAATTTTATTTTGTTCATAAAATCTGTTTATTTCTTATTTTTTGAACGCCAAATCAATAGATTAATGGATCTCATCAACATAAGAAGCCCTTTTAATTTCCAAAAAACAAATTTACTTTCCCCTCTTCCTCTCTTCAAATTAATCCTTCGGTTTCAATATAAAAGATAGCTGTTATAAAATTAGATCTCCCCATCGATCTCAAATTACATCTAAATTTTTTAAATTTCAAATAAAGCCAAATTCCTAATTCTTTGAAACTCTTTACGTATCTTGCGTATCAAACCGTCCCTCTTTGTTATATAACCCGAGAACTTAGCAAAAAATCTAGAAATTTAAAAAAAAACAAAAATTCAAAAAGCCAATCCATCCCTCCCGATGACTGACAACACCCGTGACACTTTGACTAATTCCCAAGGCTCTCCCGTTGATGACAACCAAAACTCCCTCATAGGAGGTGAATACGGCCCAGTACTCCTTCAAGACTTCAACTTGATCGACAAATTGGCTCATTTCGACCGTGAAAGAATCCCAGAAAGGGTCGTTCATGCCAAGGGTGCCGGAGCACATGGTTATTTCGAAGTGACCAATGATGTCTCCAAGTACTTCTAATAAATTGTCCTATTAGGTAACATATTTTTATAGATACTGCAAGGCCAAATTGTTTGATACCATCGGTAAAAGAACCCCAGTATTCCTGAGATTCTCCACCGTGGGAGGTGAAAAGGGATCCGCAGACACTGAGAGAGATCCACGAGGATTCGCCTGCAAATTCTACACCGAAGAAGGCAATTGGGACATGACTGGTAACAACACTCCAGTTTTCTTCATCAGAGACCCACAAAAATTCCCTGATTTCATCCACACCCAAAAAAGAAACCCTCAAACCAATTTGAAATGCGCCAACATGTTCTGGGACTTTCTTTCCCTGACCCCAGAATCTATTCATCAAGTGAGCATCCTTTTCTCTGATAGAGGCACTCCTGATGGTTATAGACACATGAATGGATATGGTTCCCATACATTCAAATGGGTCAACAAGTCTGGAGAAGCTTTCTATGTCAAATGGCATTTCAAGACTGATTCCGGTGTCAAGAACCTGACTGGTGCTGAAGCTGATAAAATCAGAGGAGAAGACCCTGATTATGCCACCAGAGATCTCTTCAACCATATTGCCAAGGGAGGCTCCGCCACTTGGTCCATGCAAGTGCAAGTGATGCCAGAAGCTGATGCTGCCAATTACAAATGGAACATCTTTGATGTGACCAAAGTCTGGCCACATTCGGATTACCCTGTGATTCCAGTCGGGAAGTTGGTTTTGAACAGAAACCCACAAAACTATTTTGGTGAAACCGAACAAGCTGCCTTCTCTCCAGGCCATATGGTCCCTGGCATTGAGCCAACCAATGACAGAATGCTCCAAGGCAGACTTTTCTCTTACCCTGATACCCATAGACATAGATTGGGAGCCAACTATGAACAAATCCCAATCAATTGTCCATTCAGAGCTAGAGTCTCCAACAACCAAAGAGATGGACCCATGTGCGTTGTAAACAAGGGATCTGGACCAAACTATGAACCAAACAGTTTCTCTGGACCTGTTGAAAACAAAAGTTTCGCCTTGAGCTCATTCAGAGTCAGTGGATTGGTCCAGAGATATAGACCTGCCCATCCTAATTGTGATTTCGCTCAACCTGGAGCCTTGTTCAGAAAGGTCATGAGCCCTCAAGATAGAACCAACTTGATCAACAATATTGTTGGACATTTGAAAGGAGCCAATAGAGATGTAAAGATTTTAGAAGGAGGTTGTTTATAATTTGTTTTTTTGAATAGATCCAAGAAAGACAAGTCAAGATCTTCACTAAGACTGACGCTGAATATGGAACCAGAGTCGCCCAAGGATTGGGTTTCCCTTCTGTGCCATCCAGATTGTAAAGGGAGAATCACTTTGATAAGGAAAATAATTATTCCTTTTAAGAAAAATTGAAAAAAACTTAAGCCAAACAATTTCGATTTAAAAGCAAAAACAAAAACAAAAAAAATCCAAAAATTAAAAATGTTTTTCTCTCTCATAACATTTCGCTGAAATCCAAAAAAAATCTCTTGATTTATATTAAAACATAAATAATTAAATGTCTCTTCTGAAATTTAAAATCCTCTATTATTCCTGCAAATTCCCCATCTCATTGAATCTCCCTTCCACATATTCCCTCCAACTTTCTTTGCCCAACCTCATTCTTTTGACCTCATTATACATTTCCTCAGCTTTCCAATTCCTCCCAGGATGGTTTCGATCCAGATTCAATTTCGTCTCCACCACAATTTGAAAGAATTCCTTTTTTCCACCATCATCCTCTTTAATCATTGAAACATTATTATTATTGAGTCCTGCATTCCTTAGAAACATATTTCCTGACATGGCTGATTCTCTCATCATTGATGAGTTATGTGCCTTATGGGACTCTCTGAAGATCTGGCTCTTCATTTCGGTTTTGAGGTTTTGATTTAAAATGGATTTTTCTCTGAAGTTTTTGGCATCTTCCCATGTCATAGTTGGGTCAATGCATGGAATTTTGAGTTTCGCTAGTGGTTTGATCCTATAAGTGATAGAAAGGATGAATTGAGCTAAGGGAGTATGATTTTCGCTGAGCGATTTGTTAAAAGCATTGATATCCTTAATATTACTCACTAAACTCACTAAGTTTTGGTCATTTTGGATGATTTGAGTAAGACATTCGATGATCATAAGAGTATAATTGAAGTAGAAATGTTCCGAATCTTCATGTTCATTGATATATTCCTTAATGTTTTTCAATTTCTTCTTTAAAAGATACGCGATTTGTTTCAATTGCTTATTGAGAGTCGCAAGATCATCAGTGCCTGGGGTCTTGGCTATAGCCTTGAAACATTCAAAGGAATGTTGATCCACAATGTTGAGATCCACCATTTCACCACAATTCATACAAATTACCTCACAAATATTATCGAGAAAGTCCATTATTTTGTCTTCTTTTGGTAGAGATTTCCCATATTTGTGATTGAGATAGTCCTGTTCCTTCACTTTTGAGGGTAACGAATTATCAGAAGAGTCCTTTTTGTATTGAGGTTTTTTATAGTTCTGATTGAAATGGTTCGCGGAATGAAGAGAGAGATCCTTTTCTGAAAAATTCTTAGTGAGATCCTCTTCATAAATGCTTTTTGAGGGCTTCCTCCTGCCTTTTTGGTTCTTTTTGGGCATTTCTTCTTCCGAATCTGAATATTCTACTTTTTTTTTGCTTTTCTTCACCTTTTTCTTATCATCATATACTTTATTTTCCTGTTCTTCGCCTTCCATATCATCCTCAATAACACTGAGATCCATTTTTCTTCCTTTATTCTTATTTTTCTTTTTATTATGTGCAGAAACGCTTCTTGATTTGCTGTCGGCCTGCGAACTTGATTTATTATCTATAACAAGCCGAGTATCCAATGAATTTAAATAGGCCCGGATGTCATTATTATCAATATAAGTCCCTTTGGCATCAGGTCTATCTGGAACCTTGAATTTATTGTAATTCGAAGAACCATTGGACATCGTCGACTTCATATATTTACTCGATAAAGAGGCTCCATAGTCGAAATGGGTCGTCGGCTTTAAAATATTGTTATTATAGCCATAACCACTTGTTTGAGTCAATAGATTTTTATCGAAATCTGAAGTTTTATAGGTTGGCTTAGGTTTCTCAGGCTCTGTTTGCAACTGAGCCTTATCTGCTTGGAACATGTTCATCACATTGAAGTTTTTCTTGATATTCAATTGCTTCAGAAAGGAGTTCTCCACCATTGATTCATTAGTTGCCTCATTGCCGAATACTTTGAATTCACCCACTCTTGACAATTTATTCATGTTTTGGTTCTCTTTCAATTCCTTCGGGATGACATTTTCCTTCAGGAAATTGGATTCCCCTAAATAATGACTATTGGACATGTCCAGATTATTAAAATTATCTTTGAAATTTAAATCGTAAGCTTGTTTGGAAGGCTTTTTTAAGGCTGGATCCTCATAATAATCATTGAAGGAACCCAATGGCTTACTAGTCTGGAGATGGTTAGGCTTGGCTAGCGTCTCTTTATATTTGAAATAATCGTCAACGGTTTCTATCTTATTCAGATAGGCTTTGAGGTCAGTCATCGATTCAATGAAAAAAATTTTTCGCCTTTTGATTTAGTTCTAACGTAAAAATGTGTTTTTTTTAATGAAATGAAAAGTTTGGAAATCAAAATTTTAACGATTATTTGAATTTTTCAATGAAATTTAGTTTCTTTTAGCTTTTTTTTTTGTTCTTTTAAAAATCTATTGGAAAGTATCCTCTTTGCTGTGAAATTTAATTTCTTTATGAAAAAAAAATAGCGAATTTAAAAACTGGAATTTTGATTTCTATGCATTTTTAAATTTCCATGCGATTTGAAATCAAATAAAGTTCGACTAAACCCAAAACAAATAAAATAAAAGTTTTCAAAAAAAAAAAGAAAACCTTAAATTTTATCTTTCATCTGGATTCTATGGACCCCAAACCCGATTATCACGAACCATCTAAACTCTCTCTTTCCGATGCTGTTCAAAAGCTTAAACTCTATAACCCTCTGCAATATTTCACCGAAGGTGCGCTCATCGATGCCATGGACAATAACAGCAGTTGGCGTGTGGCCCGCATCAACCAAATAAAAAATGAGATAGCTGCTTTGACATTTGATGGCTGGAGCAGCAAATGGGATGAGGTATGCTTAATAATTTCTCGTTGGAGCTCTTATAATTTTTAAAAATCTCATATTTATAGACCCATAAATTGAATTCCGGTCGTTTGATGCCCTTTAGGAAGTTCACACCCCCTTATACCGGCCCTCTCAAGAACACTAATAGGACCATAGACCTCAAAGACTTCTTGGTGATGATCAAAAAAGTAAGGAAATTATAAAAAAATCCTTATGAATTCTGATCAAAAAAAAAAGAACATGCATCATATGGATGAAATCACGAACTTCAACTTCCTTTTGGAACCTCATATAATCACCCAAGTTGTCAGAGGAGAGATTTATATCATGATCGACGTGATTCTGCATTATTCGTTTTCCAATGAAGCCAATGAACATCTCAAAACATTCATCGAATTCCTCGAAAGATTCATTAAATTCTTCATTGATTATTTAGCCGCCCTCCCGAACCTCATAAAAGATGTAAAAAATCATAATTTTTAAGAAAAAAAATGAGTTTTTTTTTTTGAAAGTATGTGGATGGCAAGGCCTTGAATCCAATGCTTTATTTGGTGCATGAGAAAATCGCAGCAGCGAGTTGTTTCCCAGAGATGTTCTCTTCAATCGCGAAGATCTTCGGAGCTGAATTGCGATGTTTGAAGTTTTATCAGGTTTTGCTAAAATTGGCAACTTTTTTGAAATTTTAATCATTTTTTTTTATGTCAAAAATTTTTATTAAAATCGACTTTTTTTTTTCTTTTTTTTGGCGAACTTTCAGCAAAACGAATTCACGATGAACGCGTTCACCAAGGCCTTCGTCACCAAACCCAAAGATCGACATAGTTCTTCGCATACACAAATTGTGAATTTCGTCAATCAATTCGGAAATTTAGGCGGATTTGATCGATTATTAGATTTGATGAAATGGGAATAGTAAGAAAAAGATTGAAAATTAGTTTAATTTTAATTTTTCTTCTTAAAATTTAAATTAAGTGTGCCGGAACCTAAAAAGCCCAATGAGCCTATCGATAGTGAAAGCATTTATAAATTCCCATTCATCATGATTAAACATATACTGTTGGTGATCGACCCCATCATTAATATGATGAGCACTTCATTCAAGGATTCGTTTTTGAACGATTTTAAGAAATTGTTTTTTCTGAGAATCGACAACATATCAATCAAGGAAATTAAGGACATTGATCCAACAGTGGCATTTGGGCTACTTTCACAGATCCAAACGATTTTAGATGAAATCTGTGTGAAGGAAACTTTCCAATTGACAGAAGAAGCGGAATTGAACTTATCTTTGAAATTACTCAAGTCTCCTTTTCTCCAGAAGAAAATCAGGGGAATCACTCATTTCAAGGAATGCATTGAAAGAACTGACACCAGCTCATCAGATTTCAGGTTCGATATTTTATTCCATATATTTTATATAAATTATCTATATTTTATAATCATTATTTATATATTTTTGATATTTTTGTTATAAAGATTTTCCAATTTAGATCTATTTTATCACTTTAAATTTTCTTTAACATTTCTTTTATATGTTAACATTTTATAATCTAGAAACTCTGAACCCAAAAAAAAGATGAAATTCTTCAACACTGAATCCCTACGCAAATATTTCACCACCAATTCTCTCCTAGACATCATCCTTGGTGAGAACTTCCATGTAGAGGTCTTCAAACGTTCCCAATCCATCCTTAAATTCTTCGCAACCTCCGGAGGGTTCACCCCTGAGCAATTAACAGCTCTTTGGAAAGCGGTGGAAAACAAACATGAGGGTTTTACCACAACCATATATGAATTATTCATCGAGCTGTTGAAAAGTCTCTCCTTAGAAAGTTTGGAGATCCTCTTTTCAAAGATCATGAACACTCCTCAAGAGAAATGTGATGACGCGTTCATAAATCTGCTAATGGAATTTTCAATCATCGCGATGGGCAATTTGAATAGTTCAGGCAATGCACCATATACAAATTTCCTATCAAGTGCCAAGAATAAGAAGACCCTTCAAAATATGAAAAATGAATTCTTCGCCTTGAAATATCTTTGGGATTTGGCTCAAGATCAGAGCAAATTGGACATGAAATATATAGATCAATGTCTGACGGCCTTGCATACTATGTTGAAATCGAGTTATTTTAAGAGTGAAAAAGAGAAATATTTGACTTTATGTTTCGAAAACGTGAAACAAGGGATTTCCGTGCCTCAAAGTCTTAACACAGCTCTTCACATCCTTTCCACATATAATACCTATGCTATGTTTAGTCGTGAATCATGTAAAAAATCTCTAGGATCTTAAAATTTTAATGGTTTTTTTTTTATATAGTGGAAGATGTGCTCAATAAATGCAACAAGGAATATAACCTCAACGAACTTGTGATAGCGGATTGTGAGGAATATCTCAAACAAGTTGCGAAAATCCATGAGGCCAATAAGCAAAAATCCGTGAAAATAGATAACATCGGCCAAAATGTCTTTTTTTTTCTTTGATTCTAAAAAAATCCTTTTTTTTCTATTTAGATTTTCATTGGTAAATATAACCATCATGATCAAATCGACCTCCGTCTCTCTTTCCTTCAAAGTATCGATCCTTATGTTGATAAGAAATTCGCAATAAACCTCGAACAAATCAAACGTCTTTGGATCATAATGATCAAAAAGGCTGTAACTTCAGTTGAACAATCGATTTTCCTTACCTGGCTCACAAAATCCAAGGAAGGTTCATCAAAAAGGGCCTATAATTTCTCAGATTCTATGTTGAAAACAATTTTCCTTAGCATAATCAGTGATAAGGTCCTGATGGATGAATATGTGACTATCAATCCAGAGGTTTATAATTGTATTCAAAGCCTTTTTGAAATCGTGAATATCAATGAGGATCTATTAGAAAATAATGGGAAAAACGTGAAGAAGGTCTTGAAATATGATGGTTTATTCGGAATGGAGTATTTCTGGAGCATTTTGATAAAATGTCCCAATGAAATTGTTCAAAAATTATGCAGAAATTTCCTCATAAACATCCATTTAAAATTCGGAAATAATGTTTCTACTGAACAAAGACTCAAAATCTGGCAAAGTTTCATTAACAAATGTCTAGATTTCCTTAATAGTAACGTGTCCATACCTTTGATCATCAGTTTAGTCAAGGGTTTCTTTGAAAAGTAAGTGTTTTTTTCTTATAAAATGAAGTTTTTTTTTGATTTTTGGTAAATAAAAGCATTCAAGGAACCAAATTCTTGCCTCCTAAAGAGCCTGGTAATGTGGGTAATACTATTATTCCTGTCCAGATCAAAAGTGTAGGCGAAGAAATCATACAAAAAAGAAACCTGAATTCGCCTAGTAACGCGACTTTCTTGAATTTGAGGTTCCAAATCATCGAAGAATTTAACCTGAAAAACGTGGATTTCGAATTTATCATGGGAGTTAAAGATTCGATCCGTTTTTCGGCTGAAAATGAAGAAGAATATGCAGTTTATGTGATTGGTAATAAATTCTCTTAAAAATCAAAGAATATTCTCTTAAATTTTCATAGAAAATCTCAAGGAAAAAACCGTCACTGCTCAAATAACTAAAGGCTCCACTCGTGAGAGTTTCCAAACCAAAGACAAATTCAAGCTCCAAATGGCGAATAATCCGAAATTCACAGACACATTATTTGAGCTTCTTTCCAATAATAACGTGACTTTAGTCCAAGAAGTCTGGCAAATACTCACTAGTCTGCCTTTAAATAAGAACCTTAAGACTCAAATTGAGAAACTTTCAAATATTGATGGTTCTGAGGTTATTTTCTAAATGTTTTCTAATAGAAATTTATTGAGAATTTCTTAGGAAAATTGGAACAAGTTGTTGGATTATTCCTGTTATAGGAAATTCATGTATTGTCTCGAGATCATTGATGATATTTTGGATTCGGAGTAATAATCCAGCCTTCTTTTTATTAATATCCTTTGAAATAAAGCAACAGCGATGATTGGAGCCTCAAATTTTGCAAAAAGAAGGGATTCCATCATTTATTACGCATATATGAACAAATAACTGAGGAGAAGATCCATAATAGCTTCAATCTCAAATGTTTTGGTCTATTAGCTAAGATCTTAAGAATTTTCCTCTCAAAGTCGTTATTTCCTCTCTTAATTTTTATCTTTAACTTTCTAATATCTATATTTTCTAGGAATTTCAATCAATTATCCCCTAATCTTAATAATATAGTAATCAAAGCCATTTTCCTCATATATGAGGCCTTCAATTTCATAGTAACTATCAATCCCAAAGCGCAAGTTTCTGAAGAAGATGCTTATATGCCTGAGGAATTCATTGATAATAACCTCCAATTGATCCTTTGTTGTTATTTCCGGAATAGGACTATCCTAACAATTCTCTACAAATTCAAAGATCTTTCCCAATTATTCAAAAACGCATTATTAGAATGCAGCGATCCAAGAATACGCACTATTTTCCAAAACGGAATCCTCGCTTTCATTGAAGATAATAAGAAACAAAATCTTGATTCTTCCAATGAATTATTCCCACCTCAATTGTTTTTCCTCAATAGACTTTTAACTGATTATAAGGAAAGCTCAGATTTCTTAAATTATCGAGCCAAATGCAACAATTATTTCGAACTCATCTATTGCATTTTCCATAAAATCCATAAAGAAGATGTCAAAGAAACCATGAAATATCTCAATCTCTTCGAATTACAGACTTTTCTCATAAAAGAATTCTTCAAAATTCCCACCTTTGAAAAAGTCCAAAGTGATAATGATTATTATCTCCAAGGACTCCTCAAGCTTTTCGATTGTCTTATTTATACGAATCCAGAATTCAGAACCCAATTGCTTCAACATCAAGATTTCATCCCTTATTTGTATGATACCTGTCTTTTTGAAAAGCCTACTGGTTTAGAACCTTCCAATACGATTCTACCACCCAAATGTAAATCCTCAGATTCAAGAAAAGCCGCTTTCGGATTATTAAATATGTTGATTTCTGAGGAAATGGCTCATCCGAAAATCATCGAAATAATTGATAAGATGAAGAATTTATTAGGTTGTGCGTATTGGAGGACGAGTTTCATGAGTGATTGGAATATTTCGAGCATTTATATGGAAAAATCGATCACAGGATATGTGGGATTGAAGAATCTAGGATGCACTTGTTATATGAATTCGTTATTGCAACAATTTTTCATGATTCCGGAATTCAGAGAGGCGATTTTAGCGATTCCTGCGAAAATCAATGGCGGAGATGATTCCGAAAATCTCTTATATCAATTTCAATTGATCATGGCTGCATTAAAAAATTCACATAAACAATATTATGATCCTCGAGGGTTTTGTCATTCGAATAAAGATTATGAAGGGAAACCAGTGAATGTATTAGAACAAATGGATGTTGATGAATTTTTTAATAATTTCCTGGATAAATTAGAAGGTCAAATAAAACATTCGAAAAATGCAGAAATCATAAAGAAAATCTTCGGAGGAACTTTGAGCAATGAGTTGATTTGTAAGGGTTGTCCTCATTATAGTGAAAGGGAAGAAATGTTTTTGGCGTTGGGATTACAAGTGAAAAATAAGAAGAGTATTGCTGAAAGTTTGGATGGATTCATACAAGGAGAGATGTTGGAAGGAGAAAACGCTTATTTTTGTGATAAATGCGATAAAAAAGTCCAGACTTTGAAAAGAACCTGTATAAAGAAATTACCCAATATGTTGATTCTGGTGTTGAAACGATTTGAATTCGATTATGATAAAATGTAAGCAAAATTCCATTTTTTTTTTAGATTTTTTTTTAATTTTATTCTAATTTCTTTATTATTTATCTTAAACTTTTCTTAATTCATCATTTTTGATTGCATTCTATATGAAAAAAAAAGGATCAAGATAAAATTGAATGATTTATGCGAATTCCCTCAAAAACTCAATATGACTCAATATACCCAAACCTTTTTGAAAAAGAAAGAAAAGGATAAAAACGCTGATGATCTCGATAATGAAGATTCTGTATAAAAAATTGTTATAATTCATAAATTTTATCTAAATTTCTAATAAAAGAATGCAAACACCACAATAGAAGAAGAACTTCCTGCTGAATATTATGAATATAACTTAAAAGGAGTGGTGATCCATATAGGCACAGCGGATTCTGGACATTATTATTCATTGATAACAGAATCAAAAACTGAGGAAAAATGGTTGGAATTCAATGATATTCATGTGAGGAAATTCGATATCAACGATTTGGCTTCTGAGGCGTTTGGTGGGGATGAGAAGAATTTGACGAATAGTATGATGAATTCTTTATCGAAATCGATGAAGGAAAGAAGTAAAAACGCATATCTCTTATTTTATGAAAGAAGCAAGAATTTCGATGAAAATGGTATCGAATTAAAACAATTGGCCGTTCCTGAGAATAATGAGGAATATCCTAGATTTTATAATGAAATCAAAGAAGATAATGTCAAATATTATATCAATAAGAATTGTTTCGATAGTGAATTCTCATCATTTGTTCAAAAAATCCTTACAAAAATTGTCGAAACTAATAGATTCAATGATCCGGTTTCATTAGATCTCTATAAATTAGGCTTTATTTATTTCTTCGCTGTGGTTATAAGGTTCAAAGATCGTGAGAAATTGATCCCAATTCTGGCTAAAACCTTGAAAAAGGCTCTAAATAATAATATAGAACTCACACAATGGTTTCTAATGAATGCGAGTAGTGAAGAAACTATGAAGGAAACTTTGATAGAAAGTCCATTAAGAGATATTAAATATATCATATCTGGATTATATGTCGAGGCCATAAAGAAGGTCATTGATGAGAAAAGAGATCCTGCTATTAGAATGCTTGATATGTGTTTATATTTGCTTTTGGACTGCAAAGAAAGGAAAATTATGGACATTTTCTATAGAATCTTAATAGTCTATTCAAGATCTTCAAAGGTCTATAAACAATATCTATTGGAGAAAAAGATCATTAGTCTATTATATTATTATATCACGGAACAACAAATCCCTAATGACCTCATTTATAATAAGCCTCAGGCATTAGAAAACAATGAAATCGGGGGACTCGTGAAACAGAAATCCACTACTAATATAAGATCCATTGAGGAAATCGTTGAGAAAAAGAAAGAAAAGTCCTATTTGGAAAACGTCACCGTGAATTATTCCACTTTAATCATAACCTTCAGCAATTTGGTTTGTTCAATTCCAATAAATGATTCCCCGAAAAGCAAGACCTCAACTCTTTTAGAGCCGTCTGTTGAATATAAGCTCGAAAATGATGAGAAGAAGATGCTTTTATCTTCTAATTTCTGGCGGAAAATTTGGATTGAAAGCCAAGCGAAAAATTGTTGGAAGCCAGTCGCTCGTTTATTTTGTCATCTTTCAGCCAATAACAAACAAATCACTTTAGAAGTCATTAAGGCTGGATTTGAGGAATTGAACGCTTGTGATGATAATCTTAAGATATATTTGAAGATGTTTGAGGCTTTGATGGTTTTGGATGATGAAATGAAGCCTTCGAGAATCAAATATATAGTCGAGAAACTCATCATGATTTTCAAAGATAATATGAAATGCTATAGATATTCCAATATAATGTTGGAATATTTCTTCAAGATGTGTGGTAGAAATTCTGCTATTCTCAAAGGATTTTCTGAATGTTTCTCTGATAAACAAAACCTCAGACCTGTCGAAGAATGGATCAAAAGCCTCAGAGATCTCTCATATCATCTGAATTCAGGCAATTATTCCATCTATAAGAAGAGAAAGGCCACATTTAATACGCAAGCACTTCAAATAAGTAAGTTTCTTTAGTTTTTAATGAGTTTTTAAGAGATTTCTGATGTTTTTTTTAAGATAACACGAAATTCATAAAGAAATTACAGGAGAAACTCATGAAACTCAATAAAATCTATAAGGAGGAAAAGGAAGGATTAGGTCTGGAATATGATTCTGATGAGGATTATCTGGACCCACCATTGAAAATCAATGATAAAATCGATATCATGTAAGAAATCTACATTTTTTTAAAGACATTATCGGGTCTTTATAAGGATGGATAATGGCACTCTGATGTCTGGAGCGGTTATTGATACTTTTGAGGATATGTTCTGTGTGAAACAAGGAAATATCTCAAGATGGTTGCCTTATGATTATGAAAGGGCAGGACCTTATGGGAAAATGCATGATTATTATGAGGATTTTGTTGACTTTTACAAATGAGATTATAAAAAATATAGTTTTTTAAAAAAATGAGGATTTTTTTTAAAAAAAACTTTTTAAAAAAAGACGGTTTTTTTAAAAAGATTTTGTTTTTAATTAAATATAAATATATATAAAATAATAAATATATATCAAATATATTATTATATATAAAATATATATAAAACCAATTCCTTTAGGCCATTTTAATGATATTTAAATTTAAATAGCAAATCCATTCTTTAAATAAACTTTAATTTCTAATAATTATTGTTATTATTATTCATTTTTTTTCTTATCAGTTTCCGTGAATTCAAAGTTAGCGCCCTTATTTTCTCTCCTATTGGTCTTCTTTCTCATCAACATATCCTCTTTCTCCACCACCGGAAACTCCTCCTTCTGTGGTCTTTTCCTAAAGCTCATCTTCTCATCTTTATTATCATATTTCTTAAATTCTCTTTGGCTATTCTTCATGAATTTCTCATCATTTTGGATTTCTTCGGGCTGATGAAATTTCTCAGATCTATCGAATCTTTTCTGATTCCCCTCTTTGAATCCTTCATCTTCCACATTATATCTTTGTCTCGGTGGTCCTTTATTATAAGGTTGTCTCGGTCCCTTATCATCCCAATTTCTCTTATTTCTATATGAATTATCATCATCTCTATTTTTCCATGGTTGTGATCTTCTATCATTACCCCAGCTTTGATTTCTTCTATTCCCATCAAACTTATTCTCACCACCAAATCTATCTGGTCTATTGAATCGATCTCTTCCTTCATTAAATCCTCCACTTCTTTCTCTGTTCCCTCCAAAATCTGATCTTTCTCTTCTATCAGGTCTATCAGGTCTTTCTCTATTCCTGTCAAATCCTCCTTTGTTTCGATCAAATCGTTCTTCTTGCCCTTTTGAAAATCTGTCATTTCTTTGATTTCTCCCTGTTGGGAATCTATCATCTCTCTTATTCCAATGACCCTTTTGTTGACCTTTCATTGGCTCAGGAACATCAGATTCAGATTCTGAACCGTCTTCTTTTTCTTCTTTGGCTTCTTTTTCTGAGACAGATTCTGAATCGGATGAGGCTTTCTTTTCGTTCTTTTCCTGACCTTGCTTATATTTAAAATGATCGGTTTGAGCTACCTTTTGGGCTTGTTTGGACTTGCTAAGTTCTTCAAGGAAAACGTTGATGAATCGACGAGATTCTAACCCATTGTTCTGATAAAGATCGTCTAAGACCACCGAAAGACTATCTAGAACTTTAAGTCCAGAATTCCAGAACTTGAATTTGAAATCTATGGTGGATTTGTGAGGTTCTTCTGGATTTTCTTCATTGAGTTCTTCGCTTTTTTCCTGTTGTTTTAAGTCTTTTTCTTCAGTTTTAGCTTGTTTCTCCTCTTTTTTCTCTTCTGGATTCATATTTTCTTCGTTTTTCGCAGTTTCTTCAACTTTCTCTTCTTTTTTTTCTGTATTGTCTTTCATTTCTTCTGTTTTTTTCTCATTTTTGCCAGTTTTCTCCATTGATTCAGCCATTTTCTTAAAGGTGACTGGGTCTTTCTCAGCGAACCCAATCAAAGCCACAATCAAATCAGTTAGATTGGCTTTCTGAGCTTCAGGAACCTGATCTTTGAAACTACAAGTGTCTTTTAGAGGACATTTATTACATGCTTTGAATTCCCTAATATCCAATGCTAATCTAAGGTTCTTCATAGAATTTATAGTTTGTTGGCTAGGAAGCAAGGACTTTTCTGAGGCCTGGTCTGAGGCATCTTTAATGGGACATGGAAGACCTATTATAGTTTTGAGGTCTTTTCGGGGGAAACGATGGAGAATGGTATAATCTCTAAGATCGTATTTGGCTCGAAACGTGCCTAAAGAGGTCTTGAGGGCTTTGGGATTAACGGATAGGAGGTTGAGTTGAAGGGAGGATTCAAGGACCCGAGCGAAATGCCGAATGAATAGATTGCTCATTTTGGGATTTGTTAGGATATATATATATAATTTATGTTTGTTTGGAATTTAATTTGCGGGGGATATTTAATATGACAGAAATAAAAATTTGAATTTTGTTTTTTCATAATTAAGGTGTTTTTTGGTAATTTTGGATAAAAGTTTTTGGAAAAAGTTAGTTTCAGAAAATATTAAATTTTCATTGTCATATTAAATTATACAATTTTTTTATTAAAAATGTCAAAAACAAATTTGCAAATAATTTTTTTTTAAAGTATGAATGAATTTTTTTTTATATTAAGTTTTCAAAGGTTTGAATCATTTTTTTTATTCATCACTCCAAATTTCATTTTTAAGAAAACGCATGACATCTTCATCAAGCAGTTTCAAAATCCTTTGATCAATTTCCGAACCCTCAGCTTTTCTATTAACTTGTTCGTAATTCTTTCTTAATTTATCTTTTTCCAAATTAGGTCTTTCTGATAAAGAAAATCTAAACCTTTTGTCTTTCGACAATCCTTTCTTTAGATATATTTTTTGTTTATTATCTAATATAATCATTGGCTTGCTAACCAAATTAAACAAATATAATTGCTCATCATTTAATAAGATCCTCTTTAATTTCTCAATATCTTGTAACTTTTGTAAAATTTTTAAAATGTCCATTTGCTCAGCAATTTGGCTTTCGCTTCTCATGAAAAGCTTTTCTTTTATCGTTAAAAAAAACCGTCTTTTTTTAAGCAAAAGTTTAATGAAACCCCAAAGACCCAAACTGAAAAAATTCTCCTTATTTTTCATTTTTTGATAATATTCCAGATTCTCTGCAATCTTCTCAATTTTCATCGACTCAGCTTTTTTCATTTTCAAACTCAATTTTCCAAATTTGAAAGCTGCTTTTATTTTTTCTTTAGGACTCGAATACCAATTCGCTCTGATTTTCATATCCTTTTCAAAAAGGCCTTTAAGATTTGAATTGTCGACTTTTTTTACAAAATTCCCGCTTTCACGGAAACTCAAATGGGGCTCATTTTCAATGAGGATTTTTGGGGGACCAGAGTTAAAATTTTTGAAACTTATCTCCTTTTTTGGGTTTTCTCCCTTATCAGAAAGAGATAAATCTTGCTTGTTTTCGATGAGGATTGTTGGAGGAGCAGATTTCATTTTTCTGAAATGTCTCTCCGTCTTTAAATTTTCTCCATTAAAAGTAAGAGATTTTTTGAGTGCTGGTTGAGAAATGAGTATTTTTTGTGTGATTTTGTCTTTATTTTGATGGATCTTTTTCAGGTTTAAAATCTTGGAGATTTTTTGGGGTTTTTTTCCTTCTCGAGAACTTATCAAAGTGTCCACAGTTTCCCTGTTTGTAGATTTCGTAGAAAGAAGACTGGGATTGTTGTCTATTTTGGGGAAAATGAATAGTTCATTGGACAAATAAGAGATTAGTTGATAGCTGTTTTCTATTTTGCTGATACAGAAACCCAAAATGAAAAGGAAATTGCAGATTCCACCCATTTGTGCTAGCAAGGTCTGGATTTTTTGATAATTTCTTGAGATTTGTGTTTGGACATCGCTCGCATAAATGCAAATTTCAAACACCAAATTACCCATATTAGCATTAGATGCGACATCATAATCGATTTCTCCTATAAGAAAACTCTTTATTAGTTTTTGGGATTGAAAGAAAAAGCCATCATCAGTGTCAATAACACTGGTTTGCATGAAAATTTGCATAGATTTCATTAGCATTACATCAAGTTGCTCATAATAAATCTTCAAGTTTCTGGATAAAGGTGTTAAATAATTAGAAGCATCAATATTATTGTCAGTCAAATAAATGTCGATATAATAATTACTCAAGACATTTGAAATAACTTCTGGTTGTTGGCATATTAAATCGCTATCGCTTGAGTTCTCACAGGTCCTCACCTCGAAATATAGATAATTTATTAGAGGCTCATCATAATAACCACTTAGATTAAGTGGTTCGTTCGGTAGACAAAAAGCGCCCTCAAGACCTAATTTTACAAATTCTGCAGGGTTTTCTATTAAATCCTCCTGGAGACAAGGCAACAACAGATTTCTAGTCTGGTTATATGTATGGTCAGTGTTATTTAGTGAAACCGTTGAGAAGTATAATGAAAAAATAGTTTCGTCTATTAAGAAATTATTATTGCCATCAGCAACTCCCACTATTAATGTGAAATTCTGCTTTGAAAACCAGAGAGGTGGACGCACTGTTTGGAGGAGATCTTGACTCAAAATCAAAGGATTTTTCTTGTTGAGAACATCGCTTTGGTTGAAAGAGTAGAGGAGGAATACCATAATTCCAACGGAAATTAATTTGCCAGTCAGTGTGGAGGTTTTATTCTTATTGTTCAAAGACAAGGTCAATGGAAAACGGAAAATATCAAAATAATCTAGGAATGCAGGAGAACAGAACATCTTATATGGCGTAATAATTTTCTAATAAAGTTTTGAAACTTCTTATGTAAGGATTATGATTTTTATTTTTGATCTGAATTTTATCAGAAAAGAAATTTTTTTTTTTTTTTCACACATTTTATTTCTGTCATAAATGAAAAATATTTTTCAATTTTAAATTTACTCATAGGTAATCATAAATTCAAAATCCGATATTTTTTTTTCCTTCTTTTTTTTTGCAGATTCTGCAAATAGATTGCTTATTTGCAGATTCTGCAAATAATTTTTTATTCTGTAAATAGTTCTGCAAAATTTTTATATTTTTGATTTTCGTTAATTTCATTGAATTCCTTTTTATAAATTTTTAAAATTCAAATTATTTTTTTAGTTGTTTTTTAGGGATCTCTATAAATGACATTTTTCTCTTGTTGTCATTTGGGGGTCTCCCTTTTGGTTTTTTTGTCTCTGGGTCTTTATATTCTTCTTTCAAATCCACTGAATTTCCTTGGTCTATTTTGTTATTTTATATAATGAAAAATAATATATAATTTTTACCTATGACTTCAATATTTTCAGCTTTCTGCTTTGAAATCTTAGCCATCAAAAAATCTAATAGTTTTTGATTATCTTTTTTGAATTCACCTTCCTGATTTCTAATCGACCATCTATTATCAATATATAAATCGTCCAATTCATCATTTTGCATAAAGATTTTGATACATAATATATGCTTGTAAGGTAAGCCCCATTGCAAAGTATATGAGCAAGAGCATTTCATATAATTTGATTTCAGATCAACGATATATATTATCTCTTAGATTTTTGATCGAATATAAGGTTTTGTGCTTGCCAATAGTTATTAATAAATTTTATCATTGAATAATGAAAATATTTTTGAGAAAAGTTTTTGATTATTAATATTTCTTCTGATTTTTCTTTTATTTCATGATATTTTTTAAATTCATCCGCGGTATTATCATCAATCCTGTTATAAATTTCATCAAATTGTAAAAATCTAATCATTAAATTCTGATAGAGATATTTGAGAATTTTTGAGCAATCTTTTCAGGTATTTATTAACGTTTTCGACTCAATTCGACTCATTTATCCCAAAGTTTCTCGAAGTTTTTTGTAAGCTGCACACCATTTATTGATTGTTTTATGACATTCCTTGAAATAATTTTTCTGTTCTTGAGTTAAGTGCTCTGAATTCATCGCAAGCTCAATTTTACTTTCGACATTCTCTCGACTTTTATTATAAGGTAAATTTATCAAATCGTCAAATAAATTCTTTCTTTTGTCTTTTTCTTCACTATTCTTAGATAAACCTTTTTTCATTTTATTAATGCTTTTTAAAGTTTTGAGATTTGTGCCAACAGCACAATTGATATTTCGTTTCAGGAAAAACTTTTTCAATTGCAGTTATCATGGATGAATCTTCATCTGTTATGATTATTTCTGGGTCTATTTTCTGTTTAAAATTCATGAATTCCTGAAATTTTCTAAAAGCCCATTCAAAATTTTCAATATTTTCAGATTGTAATAGACTCATACCATATATAATTGTTTTTCCATTTTCATTAATTCTAGAGAAAATGAGACAAGGCAAGCGAAATCTAAGATGAAAAATAATAATGTTTTATAGCTTATCTAAAAAAATTACCGATTGACTCCAAAAGTTGTATCACATATCATTACATCATTAAATTTTTCGAATCTCTGGATCATGTATTTTGATGAAAAAATCATATTTTTTATTTCATGAGTTTTGGCATCAAAATTATAATCAAAATGAAGAGTTAATCCACTTGTTTTCATTTCATCCAATACTTTAAGCAGATTGTTAAACTCGTCAGTTGTAGTTCCAAATAGATTTTTATTAGCTGTTGATAAATAATTGACAATGGTTTTATAACTTATATCAGATTTGAATTTATCATTAAGCATTTCCATCAAAATTAGAGGGGATTGTTTATTTTTGATAACTTTCTCATTAATATAGTCTCTCATCTCTTTTTTTAAAAATATTATTTTTTCATAATTTTTCAAAGTATGTCCTTTATGTGAAAACACGCTTTTTTCTTCATCGAGTTTATATAAATTACAATTGCTTGATTTATAATAATACAACAGAAATGAGCAGCCTATATATTTTTTTAATTTTTGTTAAGTATTATTAAAAAAAATACTTGTTTTTTTGCTTTTTTTTCCTTAAGCCTTGTGAGTTTGACTCTCTTGGTTTTCCTCCGAATTCACAGTCGTACATTAAAACTAAATCATCTTTCTTCCCGTGATTTTTGATAACTTTAAAGCCTTTTTTATTCGAAATTTCATTAATAGCTTCTTTTAGATTTTGTTCATTCTGAAATGTTTCGCTAGTCTTGACAAAATCTTCGAATGGTGTCATTTGATTAGAATCAGGAAATTCTGGTAAAATAATTGGAAATTCTTCATCATTTTGATCCACTGAAAGGGAATCTGTTTGAGAAAGCTTTTCATTTTTATTATTTTAAGTCTTATTCAAATAATAAAAACAACTTGATAGCTGTCGTTGTTGTAATCATCTGAACTCTCTTCAGAAAGATTTTCAAGTAGACTGAGTTCTTTTTGTTCCATTTTCACTTCCTCAATTTCTGGGAAAATATTGTTTTTTACCCCAAAAGAAATCAATTTTCTCGGTGTATTTCTGGTTTCTGGACTATTAAAGAAAAAAAAATTTAAAGAAATAATGGAAAAAGAAAATTCAACGCTTTGTAAAGCTTCATAATATCTTGAAGAGGTTCAAAATGTTGTTGTCTCATTTTGGTTGGTTCCTTGTAGTAGTTTGGTATACTGTGAATAGAATGGCAAAAATTCTTTAATTTGTGATTAAAAATCTCTTCGTTCTTGTTGACGTTGTTGTATTCACATTTAAAACACCTCGGTTGGTTTATGTTCTCGTTTTTAAACAAATTATAATTGCAAGTTTGGCACTTAGTTATTGTTAAAATATACCCCTTTTGCAATAAATTGGCCACGAATTGAGAAAAAGTTAGCGAAAAATTGAGATTATATTCTTCCAAATCATTATATTCAGGGAAATTTAAGATCCGATCTGCTGCTTGGTTTTTTGAGGGAGTCGTTAATTTTTGAAACTGAGATATCAATTCATTGCATTGATTTTTTAAAGAATTGATAAAAATTTTTGATTCGGTTATTTTACATGCTAGGCATGTTTTTTCATTATCAGGGGAAACTAATAAGGAATATTTGCAGATCAAACAGGATTCTTCAATCATAAGCCATCCGTTATTTAATCTATCAAAAAATTCCTGTGAGATCTCAGTTTCGAGATTCAACATTTTAAGATTTTTG
>Ga0302186_10001331_pt1 | contig 20675 bp, 12 predicted proteins | sample II_Bog_E1_2_FD_198782 | JGI IMG/M metagenome (GOLD analysis project Ga0302186, IMG submission 198782) | Peat permafrost microbial communities from Stordalen Mire near Abisko, Sweden - II_Bog_E1_1 | ecosystem: Environmental > Terrestrial > Soil > Wetlands > Peat | place: Sweden: Abisko...
ACCCGACCAACTGACTCAGGGTCCAATTATAATGACTCTTTTATAAATTTTCAATTAATTCTTTTCAAATGTTGATACTTAGTTGATCAAATGAGTTAGAGCTTGATAGAAATAGATAAAATATAAAATTTAATAAATAAATCTTTCAAACTGAAAGTAATTATGAATTATATATAGATAAAAGCTGATGAATAAGGAAGGTATTAAAATTTGAGATGAATCTTAGAAAAATAAATATAGATCATCAAATTAAGGAGCTAGTGGACAATTAATAGAGATAATATTCGAAGGAAGAGATTACTCTTAACAAAAGCTCATTTGCTGTAATTTCTATCTTTTATAATACATACAATTAAATTATGCTAAAAAGGGAAGGCAATCATAAAAAACATCTATCCACAACCCGCCCTTCCAATTTAATACATTAATTTAGAGATAAGGATCACTCTATAAATGATCGACACTCTTTGTCTGAAGATATTCACGAGCAACTAAGAGCAGCAATTGAAGAATTATAACACCATCGGCTGACGAGTGATCTCGAGATATAAAAGAGGATATTGCTATAGCAACAACTAAAAACCCTGCGTCAAGAGCTTGATGAGCAGAAACAATAGAATGAAGAACTTCGAAAGGAGTATGGCCGTTTATCAAAAAAGTACAGCAAAGCAAAGTAAAAAAGAGGATGCTAAAAATGCAAGGCTACTGACGAGATGGCTGAGAAATTGTAAAAGGAACGTGAGATATATATTAACGATCGTAGAATACTTCAAGATGAGATAAAATCTTTGAAATTTCAGTTAGAAAATTCTGAGGAAATGCAGGAACGAGAGAATTTAACCATTCTAGTTGATTCATTGAGGAAAGAGTTATATTTATCAGCCAAAAAGATATAGCAACAAGCACGCTTGATTCTATTTATGAGCGAAAAATTTTCCATTTGTGAGATGGAAAATGTTCAAATTATGAATAACGTTTAATTGCTTGAAAATAGACTGTCAGATATGGAAATTTAAAAAGTAGCTCAGAAAAAACAGAGCAAACCGTATGAAAATTGGCACACAGCAAAATCTAAGGGCAGAGGCTAAGAGCAGCGTGAATCTTTAAATTTATCTTTAAGTAAAAAAAGGAAGAATGGATCTATTCAAAACATGAAGAGATGCTAAAAGGGCAATAGTTTTACTGATTAATTAGAAAGGTATGAACCTTGAATTGATATTATTACTGGATTTTATCAACAATATTAATACTAGTATATCTGACTATTGATAATAGAATCTTGTGATGCAATAACGAGTTAGAGGTATCTTGACCGGTAAGCTTCATAAGTTTACACTTTATTTAAATGATCTATTTCCAAATACGTGAATCGATAATTTTAAGTTGGATTAATATTATAATCATAGAAAATGAAAAAGAAAAGCTCATTAAGTAAGAAAGGAAGCTACGTCAGTTTCATTAATAGAGGAGGTGCGTATGCTGATGAATCTGCTGTTGAGTTAATGCGTATTTCTCTCAAAAAGGAGGGAGATAGGCATGATAGACTATAAAAATTATTGAAAAAATACTAATCAATTCGAGCTGCTGAAAAAGACCACATTAAAGCAATTAAAGCCAGCATTATTGTATGATTTGCATTATAAAGGAACTTAAGGATGTGCCAGCCGTTCCAAAGGTCAAATTTTTAGTAGACCCTAACATCTACGTCGATAATAATCTTTCCATAGAAACTCGTTAATTTTTATGCATGCTGCTCAATACTTTCTACAAACGTTATGAGTAAAATTAAGATTATTAAAAAAGATCTAATGAAATAAGTTAAAATATTAGACTTTTGATTAAAAATGTGTCTTATAACGAATAAATGCTTTTTAAGTCACAAAAACTTAATATCAATCATCAAGTCCAGATGGAAGGCGAACTACTCAGTGAGAAAGCCAAGATAAAATAAGAAAATCAAAAGATTAAGGAAGCAGAAGTTTAGGAGAAGCGAGTCAGAGCCATTTGGGTAGAGCATAAATCTCAGTATTAAGAGCAAAACCAAAAAGTTTAAAATCTTAAAAAATATGTCAACGATCTCTAAAATAAAATTATGGGGCTTAATGAAAAAATCAATCATGGAGAATAAATTCGACAAGGAAATCAGCAGAAAATGACAGGCTAATTGACATATCAAATGAAATTTTAGGAGGAAGTTGGTTTATTGAAAGGAGCAATTACTCATGAATTTAATCGAGAAAACAGACTCAAAAAGTAAATTTTAGTTAAAATAGAAAAATAATGGAGAAAAAAATTAAAATTGACAAAATGAAAGAATTTGTGAATATTGATAAGAAAAAGCATGAGATCATGATGAAGTTTCTCGATCTTGAACATCCTGGACCATCTGAAAAATTCTCTGGAGTAATTGAAGTTATTAATATCGAAAATATTTGGCAAAAATAATGAGCAAAATTATGCCATAAACTTTGATAAAGCATTCATAATAAAATAATATATAATGAGATATTATCAGTTTTCAGCAAACTCATTACCTTCCCACTCAGCTTCATACTGTTTGTCCTATGTTTCTTCTCGTTCTTGAGCTTAGTTAGATTCGCGAAGAGAAGGCTCCACTTCTCCGACATCTGAAATTTAATTCATTACACTTTTTAATCCTTTTAGTCTTTATGAGTAGTCGATTTGTTTAGATCTGGACATCTGTATTTGCTTTTAATTAGCTTTTTTAGGAAAAAGAATTTACAAATTACGGTTTAAATTAGGGTTTGATTGCTCAATTTTTTTAAGATCAAAGGATTGCACATGTTTTCTAATTTATCTTTCATCAGTCTTTTTATGAGATCCATCTAATTCATATCGTCCTCCCTGACCTCTTTTTCTTACTTTCATTAATAAATCTTTAAAAGCATCTTTATCTTTTCTCTAGTTTATAATTGGAAGTTTCACCTCATTAACTACATTTTTGACTGGATTAGTATTCTTTTTAATGAAATCATGAATTTTTGGTTTTTCATTCTTTATGTATCCTCCACTATATCTTCTACTAGGACTTTTACTGAGTTTATCATTATGCTGAGTATCAAACGAAGCCTGAGAAAGGTCAAATTAACCTATACTCTTCTTTTCAGTTTGAGCAGCATGACTATAAGGAGCGATTTTTGGTGGAATTGATTTTGCTACTTAAAGACTGATGAATCCAAGATTGACGGAAAAATCATTTGTTATTTAAATATCTTTAAGCTTAATTTCTTTTTGTTCTAAGTCCGATCCTTTTACTTTGCATTGAGCTGTTCCATAGATTTCTTCCTAATGGCCAAGATCTGAAACTAGAAATGTAATTTTTATCTTGATAGTGTCAGGCTGATCCACCGTATAAGTCAGCTGATCACTTCCCGGAGCTGAGGAAAAGCTGAGATCATCATGTTCATTTTTTTAAAGAATCAGAACCTTTTTGATTTTGTTGACTTCAATAATACAATAGATCTCTTCCTTATTATCGTACTGATACGTAAATAAATATGGTGAAAATGCTATTTTATTGAAGAAAATATCTAATTGCTGTGGGTTTAGTTGAACTGGGGCAGATTCTTCTTGATAAAAAGGCTTTATAAATGGCCAAAATGCTAATTTATTTATCAAACAATTTACAGTACCAGCTTTCTATTGATTTTTGAAAAATCCGACTTCACATACATTTAGCCCTAAACGTAAGTCTCCAGTATTAATTACCCCAATTCCACAAAAATCATTGCTACTTAGATCTTCCTTTACGATAAGATAAATGCTATCTTCACCCTTTGTAGAAAATTAAAGTCTTTCGTTAACAAGTTCAGCATCACTGAAGTAATTAAGATTATAGAGAGACTTTACATTTTTTTATTCATTTTCAACTTTGATGGAAAGAGATAGAGATTTTTGCTTTTGATAATAAACTGAAGGTTGTTCGATTACTATCATCATGCTTGTAGTAGACAGACGACTTCGCAATGCTTCTCTCCAATAGCGATTGGATTGTGGAATGCTAACATTTTTAGCTCTTTCTCCTTTGATTTTGATAAACCCAATGAATTTTGAAGGATTATTAATTTCAGGCCATTTCTTTTTTATAATAGTGAGAGAATAACTTCCAATCTAGGAAGTATTCAAGCGGGCAAAGCTTACTATTTTGCCATTCCGATGGATAATGAAATCTACTTCTTCACTCTAGGATTTGACAATAAAATGAACAATCTTTCTAATTTTTGTTACTTTATTATGATCAATTTAATCGGAAAACTCAAAAGCTCTACCACCATGCATGATCTTTAATTTGCATCCTTGAATCTCGACTAAATTCTAAAATTTTACCTCCGCATCATAAAGAAGTATTTAATTTGCTTATAGAAGCACATTTTGATCCAATTGCAATCGATGCAAATTTATTGCCCATTTTAATTTCATTATCACCTTTCCTCCTTTACCACCTTTGTTCAACTACACTTCAATTCCATCTTTAAGCTGCTCACAGTTTAGTATTTCTGACTTTCCATTGAATGCATTATTCATAAAACTAGCTATTTCTATGGTTGATGGTAACTTAACAAGAACATTACTGGCCCTCACGGGAAGCATAAAATGAGTATTTTTACAGTTTATTGTAAAATAATTAGCAGCGTTACGAACTCGAGTCGCTCCAATCTGATTTGTGAAGTAAATATCCTCAATAATGAGGTAATGCTGTGAAACATGCTGAAGATACTTATCGCTAAACATCACATCCTTATCTTCATAGATACTACAAGTAATGGTCAAAATCTATAACTGCCTAGTTTCTATCTTCTTGCGAGTAAATCCCCTCGTCTTTAGTTATGGTACTTCAACCTCAAAATTGAAAACGATCATACAATTTTCCCATCTCTGCAGAGAAATGATTTCAGGTACTGCGGATTAAATCCTGATAATGATATCATCTTATATTTTGGTATTCTGATGATCGAAGGTGGAAGAGAAATACTGTTTTTCTTCATGAGTGATTGAAAAATATGATTATTCTATGCCGTTTGTATGAAGAATTTGCAGACCTTGAAACCGTATGTGAAGTATTTTAGCCATCCTCAAGTTATATTATATCAAAAACTCATTATCAATGAAATCAATATAATAAATCTATTTTGATGAAAACTTTGGTTGTTATTCTCTTGATTGTCTTTGCTGCCTCGCAAAAATCGGCCACAGAAGGGCATAAACAATGCTTTACTCAGGCAAAACAGTTCTATGGATTGGCTAGGGAAGCTGTTGAATTAGGAGATGTTGAGGAAATTATCGATTCTCTTGAACAAGTTTCAGAGCGTGTTCCAGAATTACTTCGAGCTTGCGGAGCTTAGGAAGAAGCTAAAACTATCTAAGAACAATTTCCTCCTGTTTGTACCAAACTACTGGCTCGTGAAGCTAAATTAATGGTAAAAATTATGAGACTCTATGTCTAAGATAAAGATAAAAATTAAAAATCGATTGCTTTTTGTAAAACATTTTTAATATAGACTCTACTATGCTTCAGACTATTTATAAGACTCAAGTCCAAAAGAAATGTGTCTATTTCCAAGAGCATCATATTTCTTAAATTAAAAATAAAACAAAATGTGGGAATGAAGCTTACAAACTGTCTATAATTTATGCATAATTAGATCATGACCTCGTTGAAATTGATTTAAACAATTCCTTAGTAGACATGGGAAGTTTGATCGCATAAATACCTACATTTTTGGATGGTTGCAGTCAATAAAAATTAGCGAGTATCGTAAGATTAATATTCCCCAAAATTTGCATTAGTGCGATTGGTGATATGGTGAATGAAATTGTGACAATTGAACATCATTCAAATCATTTGGAATGGATTAAAGATCACGCATTAGATTTTACAAAGGCCTTATCCAAATTAAAAAGTAACTGCATTGCTCTTTCTCTACTAAAAGGAAAATGATTCTCTATTCAAGGGATTTGCCAATCATTTAAGACAATTAAATCCATTGTTTTTTAAAAATAATTAGATATATTAGAGTATTAGATTCCATTTATTCTTTTCACGACTAATATTAATGTAATAATAACGTTTATGTCAAATTCATGTTAGCAGGTCGAGTATATTTCAAATGATGATTCTCAATCTGAGTCCCTAAGGCTGAAAGCCGCATTCTCTGAAAGAATGAATATTAGACTCAAAGATGAAAATGCAAAGCAGGCTCAAAAAATAACTAAATTGTGCGAGGATGTTTCTCTTTTGCAAAAATAAAAAAATAACTTGCAAACTTAACTTTCTTCAATGCTAAAATAGCTTTAACAAAATAAAATCGAAAAATAGGGAGTGAAGAAGCGATTATAATTGCGTCAACAAAGATATGAATCCTAAAAAAATCAATTTTTATTAAAATAGGAGCAATAGGCATTGTTAAGGCATGTAAAATAAAATGAAGAATAACTGCAACTAACGAAAAATTAATCAAGTAATTTAATGAAAAAATGTCACACTCTACTTTTATAATTAGAACAAGTAAAAATTTAGAAAGCAGCTCTTGAAGATTAGCTTGGGGCTCTATAAATAAAGCTAAGAGACAAAGCATAAAAAACAAGATAGCTAGAAAAATTGTATGGGCAGAAAATTGAAATACTATAAGCATAAAATTATGATTTTAAAAAGCAATCAGAATCTTTAATATTATAGTTACAATTGTTTGAAAGGCACAAATAAATTGAAAGTCTCCTGACATATGAAAAAAATATAGGGCTTCCAAAGTCTACAAATGCCAAATTTGAAAATAAAAATTTAACTGCAAGGACTGCAATCTCCAAATAATAAGTGTAATGTATAGATCCCGGCTCATATAACAATTTTCCTCAATCCAAATGTTGTTGTTTAGATTTATAGGATGAATTAATAGAAAAGGATTAGCTTATTGAATTACTAAAGTAAAAGAATAAGCATTTACTCGGTGAGCTGTAATCCTCTAAAAGGCGTTGCTCAAACTTGCAAGGCATAATATGTAGTAAGATTAATGATAAAGTTTGATTTAATAACAAAATTAATATATTTCAAATAGTATTGTATAATAATCTCCATGAGCTTTAGCGGGGTCGACTGGAATGATTTTATCGGAGATTTCATTAAGATCAAGGCAGAAAAACCTCATCTTCTCAATTAAATGATTAAACGTGAGGAAGATTATCAACGCATGAAAGAATCATAACGAAAAATTAAACGATAGGCAATAAAATACGACAATCTAACCTCGCAACTACAAAATTAAATATCAAACTTTAACAAAATTAAAATCAAAAAGCAGCGACTTATTTAGGAGTTGAATACCTTGCAAAACGAAATTTAAGTTGTTTAGTTCAATGAACGAAAATAAGTTTCTATAAAAATTATAAGAAAAAGAGGCAGATCTGATCTTCTATCATCGCGCCGTACTTAAAGGTCAAATTAAAATAATTTGAGAAAGGAGATGGCTAATTTAACTGTAAAATATGAGAACGAAAAAAATGAGTTAAAAAACAATCTTTCAGAGTATATTGCTCATCGAATTAACCTTAAAGAATAATTATAACGAGTTACTGATGCTCACAATACGTTTAAGAGCAATTAGGCCGCTATCTTGGAGTATAAGCAAATTAGATAAAAGATATAAATTTTGAAGGCATAAAATGCAGCTGCTCGATAAAAAAGGGGCAATTTGTACTAACAGCATAAGAAATGGTTATCCTAAAGTTAAAAACCTCAAAAAAAGCAAAAGATGCTGAATGATATGTTCTAGTAAAGCAAAAAGAATATCAAATAGGCTTTCAAGGATATAAAAAAATTTCTGCTTAGTGATCAACCTCGGTATGGTAAAAAATACGATGAGCTGATGAATAAAATGAGTAGATATAAACCCATCAAGAGATCAGTAAATTTTTATAAATAATTAGATAGATAATTTTATAATCTACAGGAAAAGCATCGAGCCCCTCCCTTTTACGATAAGAATAAGGTTGATCTTTAGCAATTGATAAGCAAACTGAGGTAAACAATGGAATTAGAAGATATCGAGGAAAGCTTTACTATAAAAAGTAAAACTTAACAGGAAATTGCAGATTTTTATCAGAGCTATGAATCTCTTTAACAATATTTAAAACAAAGAGTCAGAATAGAAGAGAGCACCGATCAGTAAATATAATCCCGCAGAGTCATTTTATAGAGAAAAGTTAAAGATATTTAATTATCAAAAGAAAGGATGAAGAGTCAACGCTCCGTTTGATTTTTATATTTTTATTTGGAGTTCTTTAGATGGTCAAAAATATTTATAAATGAAAGTGAGTCAAATATTATGATATATTTCCATTGCAGTTTTTACTTAACTTGGATAAAATTGTAGTAAAATACAGAAAAAATGAATTTATTATTATATTAATTTACCACAAATGCCTCCTAAAGTCGATCCTAGTGAAGTTCGTTTCAGTACCCCTCTTGTTATACAGTCAACATCAAAGTATTTGGTGGAGAAGCTGGACCTGCAGCCACTCTCGCCCCTAAGTTGGGTCCTCTCGGTTTGGTACTTTAACTATAATACAGAATGCCAAAAAAGTTGGTGAGGACATTGTGAAGGAGGGAAACAAATGGAAAGGTATTAGAGTGATGGTACAACTCAAATGCCAAAACAGAGCTGCAGAAATAACAATCAATCCTAGTTCTTCCGCTTTGTTGATTAAGGAGTTGGGTAACTACGAGCGAGACAGAAAGAAAGTTAAAAACGTTAACCACAAGGGCAACCTCACTTTTGAACAGATTAAAAAAGTCGCAAAGGTTATCGAGGAGAAGTCGATGGCTAAAAGCTTTGCAGGCACTGTCAAGCAAGTTTTAGGCACCTGCCTATCTCTCGGCTGCACTGTCGATAAGCAAAGCCCCAAGCAAGTAATTGCTAAGATCAACAACGGTGAACTTAAAGTTTGATTCTATTTAAACAGCCCTATACAAATAATCATTAAATCTTTTATTTTAATCTGAGGGAGCTTGGCTTCATTAATAAAAACTCTTTTTCAGGTATTTCAAGGCATTTTCTGAGAGCGATATTTTTGGATATCCACTCTCTCACATCACTGACATCCTTTAATTTTACCAAAAGATTTGCCAAACCAACTAATTATCGATCCTATTTATTGTCTTTAAATTAAAGGATAGGTATTCCATTGTCAATTTGTAAACCAAATGAATGGACCATGTTATCAACTATTACAATTTAGCTCAACGGTCGATTTCTTATGATTCGCAGATCTTTTATAATCAGCTTTTCTTTAGTCTCAAAACATCTTTTTCGAGAAATGATTCCTTGAATTGTCTTTTGCTTCAAATTAAGAAAGTTAACTATTAGCTATGCATATTATTAAACTGCCGCAGTGAATACGTACACATCATAATGCTAGCTTATTTTTTATAAAAATTAAAGACAGTATGGTCGAATGTTGAATCTGATCGTTAAGTTATTTTGACTCAAAGTAACATCGGATTTTTCTGGGCTTGATACAGAATGAATCAATGTTTAGTCTAAATCAAGCATTAGAAATTTTCTCTTACTACAAGATCTTTGAGGGAGCGTAACGCTTTTTTTAATTATAAAGCTATCAGATGGACTATGAAGAACAAAGATAGAATATGCTAATCCTCGATAAAGATAAGTAGCAAATTTTTTGAACTCCATCATTGAAGGAACTGAAAACAGTATAAACTTTCTGGCTGGGTGCAGCATTAGCTGGTGTTCTACTTTCTAATTGTGCATTTCTAACATTTTAGATTGCTATTCATTTTTTTGTTATTAAATATGCTTAATTTTAGTTGTTTTTCCTTTGAATTTTGATAAAGATGATTTGAATGGTTTTTCTTTAATCCTCATTAAAATTTTCTTAAATTGTGATTAAATTTGGTCATGCATTGTAATTTATTATAAAAGAAGCATAAATAATTAGCATATGATGAAGGCTATAATTCTTTTTAAAATATTGATAAAAAAATAGAGCCTATCTTTCATAATTGGGTACTTTGAATTAATTTTATAAAAGGATCTTATATAGATTATAATTTTGAATTGAGGGTTTATAATATGTAGTTCATTTTCTGATGATCTGTAATGCTATTGCTAAAGTTTAATGAAATAAAATAAAAGCACAAACACAATAATTTTGTTGCTCCATCTTTGAAATAAAATACTGTTGAAAGTTCATTCAATTACTGGTAAACATTTTTATAGCCATATACAACTATGTTTTAATAGTAGAGTTAATTCAATATAAAATAGCAATATTTCTACCAAAGAATGGAAGACTATTATGAAGTCAAACGACTGATTGACTACAAAATAGAAAATAATTAGGAACAAGTTAAAGTTGAATGGGTCGGCTATAGCAAAGACTAATCTACTTGGGAACCTGTTCGCAATCTACGCTGCCCAGATGAGAACTACAAATAATTACAAAAATTAAAGGCTTTTTATTTTGTTAAATTGTAGAAAATTAAAAGAAAAAGAGAAAGAATAATTGAGAGAAAGAATAATTGTTCTCTGAGGAATGAAAAATTTGATATGCAGCTCTAGCTGAAATTGAACCAGCAAATTAGCAAACCTTACTTTTTTAAAAAACTTTAAAAAAGATTGAAAAATTGCCTTTAGAGGGATACTAGCTTAAGATAAGATTCAATTAAGGTTTAGCAAGAATAAACATAATAGAAAAAAGGCTTCTATCAATAGATGATGTACTACAAATTTGTGAAATATATAATTTAGAATGAAATACCCAATCGATTGACTCTTAAGGACAGGTTAATTCATAGTAATATTAAATTATAGATTGAGAATAGATTTACTCGTCCCGAAGATGAGTTGTAATAAAATCGGAATTCTTTTGAAACAATTATGATTAGCATTCCCATCATTGATTCTGGAAGCTCAGAAACTTAGAAAATTATGAACAGCAAAAAGAAAATGAAAGACAATAAAAGAAAATGATTTGATTTATTTAGGACAGCATAGCTATCCATTCAATATCAATATTAATATGCCTCATTTTTCAATCATAAGAATGATAATCATTATTTGCTGTTGTAATAGCAAATGAATAAACCAATAAATTAAGTTTAAAAAAGATGCTTTTGCCATTGATGAATGCATTAGGTATTATTTAATCACAAGTCATTAGATTATAAGAAATATTTAACTGTTTAGTTAATTATTGACTAAATATAATCCTTTTCGATTTCTAATTTCTAAAATAATGCAATAATTAATCAGAACATTATCCAATGTTTACAATTTTATCGAATGCCCAAACATTCCGATAATCCAAATCAACCTAGAACTCCTCATTGAGTTTGTTCAGGTTCATTAGCTGCTTAACAATTTCTTCGAAAAAGACAGCAATAATCCAAAAGAAATATTTCAGCAGCTTCAACAATGTATGTTTGTTTATATGAAGATATCGTCATGGAGCAAGATGTATTTGGACCTAAAAAATTTCTACGTATGATCGAAACAATATCCACAGTCACATTTCAGTATATTCTTACTCAATTGCGAGAAGGAATAATCGATAAGGCCGTATTATGTCTCACTTACTTTGAACGGAGCTGCAATAAATATTTCACAAATGTTATTAAAGTGAATATTTGCTTTATCTATGCATTGGTCCACCTTAAAAAGAATAATTTTTCAATAGTGTAGGAGTATACGAATATTTCTAATCAAATGTTAAAATTGGAGTAAAAAATAAACAAGGGAGATAATACTATCAGCAATTTACTCTTACTTTCATCCATTTTTTATAGTATTATTAATTTCGAAAAAGGAAACTATAGCAAAGCCAAATGTATCTTATCAGACATCATTAGCAAGGTTACCACTAAAATTCAAGAAGAAAAAGCCAAATATAAGAAAATATTATTAGAAACCATATCTTTCTTTGTGCTGTCCACTTATTACATGTCCAAAGTCTATAACAAAATGAACGCAACGGACATTTCTGCCTACAACCTAACGCAGTGTCTTTAGTTTGCAGCTCACTATTTTCCCAATTCTTAGCCTTTCATCAACCGCTGTACTTAAAGTTCAAGTTACTTGATCAAAAAATCTGTGAAATTATCAAGGATATAGAATAAAATTGAAAGAATTCAATCTCTTCACTCTCTTAATAGCTTGCTACCAACTCAAAATATTTCACAGCAACTTGATAAATAGAAAAAACTTCCTAGTTTTAAAATTACTAAAATTACTCAAGATAACAATTTAAGATAAAAGAATATTAACAAAGAGTTAAATAGACTCTTTATATTAGATGAAAATAATGGAGTAAAGCTGAAAAAAAGAACTCTAAATACATTGAGGATAGAGTGTCGATAAAAATAAAAGAAAATAAGCGAATTCAAACAGTAGATCTAGGAATTTTAAAAATAAAAATAGTAAATAGCCTTAAAATATCAGAACTAGCTCTATTAAAGTGAATTAAATATAATAAATGCATAAAAGATAAACTTAAAAAACTAATTGTTTCAACGGGTATGGGATGTGGTTGGAACACTTAAACCAACCAACAAGATAGAATCCTATTTTAATTGCTTTAAAACAGTTATATATTACGAAACTAGAAATAGGTTTATCAGATTTATTAGCAATCATGTTCATCTCAAAGGACAATTAAAGCTGCTTTGCTTCTTTAATAAATATCGCACCAATTTACATCGATAATTAATTAATTCGATATCAATCAATGGAGTCAAACATCAAATTGAATATTTAGTTCACAAAATACAGAAAACTTGCCATATTAAAATATATCAAATTCAAAAAGGAGCAGGAGTCAATGAGGAATTGGTGGTGGCTCCAGAGGTTTATTAAAATCTTAAAAAGTAACCTTTAAGTCTTTATTTTTAAGTAGTAGATTCAAAGCTGATTCCGCTGGTTAATTATATTGCTACTTTAAAGAAAAGCGTGCAGTATCGTATGAAAATATTTGCCATAAGACTAAAGACCAGATTACAACGTCTTAAAAATGAGCTATATCACAGAAAATAAACGGTCAATATAACTTTTAATACCTATAAAACCTAATTAAAGTATATCCTATTTATATGCTCAAAGAAATTATCTGATGGAACATTTAGTCATGCCCTTGAACGCATCGATACAGTTAAGCATATGAACAATGATTACAACATTTCTTTCAGAAAAAATATAATTAGTGAAGAATCACAGTTATGTGAAAGTGAATTGGCCTAATTATTAACTAGATAAATCTTACTCAATAAAGAAAAGCATATTAAATTGATAACTCGTTTACAAGATTACTTTCGGTTGAAATTATCTATTAAACGTATGAAAAGTCTCAAGTAAACCATTAATGTGAACACAACTATCATCAATAAAAATATCTTCACTTTTGTTCAAAATGGAAGCGAGAAAAACTTTTATATTGAAAATTTATAAAAGAAATATCCAATGGTAGTGCTTAAAAACGTAAATTTCAGCAATATATCTTTCATTAACAAACTAAGATCAAGACTGTGCCTGATAGATGATTGCAATTTGCAGCTTCTCCTCATTAATAAATATTTCAAATTAAGATAATTTTCTATTAAATTAATTAAGAAATCAAAATAGGCCAGCCTAAACTCTAAATTTTAGTCTAAATTTAAAAAGTCCTTGTGTTTCGCTAAATTTATGGATAGATTTTTATACAAAGGTAAATATTTTGAAGGGAAGGTCATGTATATGCTCACAGTTAAAGACTTTTAAAATTTTCCTCGCCCTTACTTGCTGAGGGTTTTCACTGTGTAAAGTCAAACTCTATTTTCAATAGATTTTTAGAAAATAATCTATAGTTCTGAAAAGATATTTTTATAAAATAATCTCGAAAAGATTAACTAACTTATCGATGTCCAAGGAGTTAAAAATGCAAATATTTTACTGGAAGGACCTCCTCTAATTATTGCTAATAAAGCAAGACGTAGCAATTCAAAATCAACTATTCTTTCAAACTACACTTTCGGAAGTGGAGACGATTTTATGAAAGAAGTTCCAACAGAAAAATCAAACAACAAAATGACAGGGCAAAGTCGATTGTCTCGCGTTAATTGCAACAAAAGAAATAGCATTAACTTCAAAATGAGGCACAAATCTGCTTTGAAGCAAAGGGACATTCTATTAATTAAAAAGTGGATAGAGGACAGTAAGGAAGATTCTCAAATTTCATAATTCACTTAATCAGACTCTTCGTGATTTTAATATTCATAAACCCAAATAACATCATTCTATTATGAAACCTTGATCGTAAGACAAGATAAATTTGCTCACCTCTTCAGCCGAGATTTTGCCCGTTGACCATAATGTCCATCCATGCATCACTAAATTAATTCTCTTCACTCCTTAATTTTTTGCTTTTGTTGCGAATTAACATAATAATTTCAGTAGAGTTTAATGATCGATAATCACACTCTATTTTTTCGTTTTATAAATTGTGTCATTCCATTTAATAAAAAAGTTTTTGTCATTTTGATTGACATCCCAGAAATCTCCGATTCTCATCTTCTATAAATCTCTTTAGATGTGTCCAATTTCTGCTTCACTATCTTCATCTTAACTTTCAGGCCTCATTTTCCTAAAAATATCAGTTGAATGAAAATATTATCTTCTCTCCTTCTGTTTTATTTTAATGAACTTGCAAAATATTTGATTAAATATGGATTTTATCCTTTCTCTCAAAGTGTTTAATAAAATCAACTATTTGCTATTATTCTTCGAGAAAAATATTTTATTATCGTCTTGACGTGGTTCAGTGATTGTTTATGAATAGATAGTGAGATTCTATTGGCAAAATTAATATTTTGTGACTTCAATATCCTCCTAAATTTACAAACTATTACCTTATGAGTAAGCTAAAGGTGGATTAAGAACAAAAGTATATTTTAGTAAACTTTTCCACAGATAAAGCACTTGGCTTTTTTTTATTTGGCTAATTTCCCTGCATAGCTTATAGTTGATATTCTTCCAATCTCAACAAATCCTTTTGCCCAGTCACTATTGATGGTCAAATAAGGAACTATGCTTTTCAAGAGGGATTTTTCTATTATTTTGATATTTTTGGATTGTAGGAACATGAGTGGCAAATATTAAAAATTATCAATATAAAGCGCCATGAATATAAAGTCAAACTTTAATTATAAAAGAACCATTAATGTGTCTAAACTTAAAGATAGTTATTTAAACAAAATGAAAAACTAATTAATTGGACAAAAACTATCTGATCAGGAAGTTAAATTTATATCAAATCAATATATTTTTATCAATTAATTTATATACTCTTTTGATTTGTTTAATAAGCATTTATGACGTATTGCTATTGATTATTATTTCATCTATGGGCAATTCATAAGCCAAACTCAAGAAAAAAGAAGAATAATAACTTAAAAAAATGGAGGAAAAGGAAAAGCTGATAGCTATTGCAACTATTTTCCTCTCCGGCAAGGATTTAACCAAAGTTTCCGATGTTCAAAAAAGGATATTCTTAAGAAGAAAAGGATTGACTGACGAGATGGTTGATGAAGCCTTCAAGCGTTTTAGAGAAAAATAATAGAAATAAGCCAAGACTCCTCAAACAACTGTGGCTGCTGAAATTTCCAAGCTTTCAGAAACTTCAACTACTTCCGAAAAACCTACGACTCCTGCATCCACTTCCAATTCTCTTCCAATTACCCCCATAATCAATAATCAAACAGATTCAAATAAAAAATGATGAAACAGCTTAATTTCCTTTCATTAAATAGATTATTTGAATTTGAAAATCAGATCTATTCTTTGGATAGGATTCGATTATTAATTATGGATATTCAATTTCGAATAACAAGTTGTTTTGTAAAGAAATGATTATTTTTGTATTAAGATCAATCTTCCTATACATATTATTCGACAATTTTCTCTTTCATTTTCGGGTCCTCTTCAGCCGGCATAGGAAATGCAAAATATTGACTCTCCTTAAAATCCTCTTGTTCTTTTTTCTTATTCAATTCAAATTATTGATACACTTCATTTTCCTTTTAAATAGCCATCATTATTTTTGTTGTTTTTGTCTTGTCCAGAATTTTATGCATTGATGAATCACCAAAATTCCGTAGTATGAGTGATAAAGTATCGAGTAGAATGATGTTAATATCATTATTACCTAATTTTTCAGTTTTTGCTAGAGTTTACTTTAATTTTTGTTGAATAAAGATATAAACCTCATCTAAGTTTTACAGAAAAGTTTAATCTAAGTTTTTCTTGATATTTTCAATATGGTCGAATAAAGCTTTGAGAAAACGATTGAGTCGAATAATGCAAGCCAAAATTCTACTAATCCTAAAGTTTTAGCTGGCCATATAGAAGAAGCTAGAGTATAAATTTTAAACTTTGAGCACCCTGTAAATTTGAAAGAAAGCCACCTTTACTATCTCTTGACTTGCTAATTTTTATTCTACATAAAAAAAATTATAAAGAAGCTGGCAAATATCTTTTACTGAGTTGGATAAAACAGTTACCCAATCAGATATATCAGTATTTTAGGTTGGTTGACATGCAGGAACAGTTTCGAAGAGTTATGCTGCCTTAAATATATATTTTTCATATTTAGAGCTGTGAAGGATAGCAAAAGTTTTATTGTCGTATTCGATGTACCAGTTTGTCAACCCGCTCATTCAATTAATATATTGTTATAATATATGCATTGTTTTAGCTATTGATTTCAAAATAATCAAATCATCATTTTAGGAAGTTCGGCAAAAGCTGAAGTCTTTAGATCCAAGATTTCGAAGACGTATCCACAAACCAAATGTCTGAGTGAACTCCAACGAATGACTATAAATAATAATTTGATTACCTGAATAATATACAAAAATTTTCGATGGTAGAATTGATTGGTTCTAAAAATAATTTTACGAATTTTGGTGGAGTTGATTTGATCAATTATATGTAGACTGATATTGACAGCAAAAGCAGTGGCAACTGATTGAGCCTGATCCCAGATATTTGAAGTGGGCTCTTCCTCGTTTGCATATTTAGCGAGAGCAGAAGCGATTAATTTTGGAGGGTATCCAATAAAAGAGCACTTGTCGGCGCCACATAGATCTTGTAGTAACAAGTCTGCGTTTTATGAATTTCCTTTTGTATAAATATCCTCCAAAATTTATGTGAGGGACTTTTCAGCTGTTTATTGAATTAAAGCCTTTTTAATCAATTTGATATTAAATTTTTCGTTGTATGGAGATTTAAACATTTTAGTTCTGTTGTTTTCCCTGATTTTATCAATTTTGAAATATTCATCAAAATAGATTTCAAGATACTCTTCCGGTAAGACTTACAAAAAGATAATATGAGAAAGATCACTTAGTTTCGTTATGTCATAAAAACATCCTCGTTCTTAGAAATTAAAAATTAGTTTTTATTGAATATAAGCACGAAGGAGCTCTTGATTGTGACTGAGGATACTGATCTGCTATTAATTTGTAAAATATTCAAATGAAATAAATTTCTTCAAATATTCTAACTAAGAGATTTTATTAATAGTCCTCAGCTTTATCTTTTAATTTGAAGTCTAAATATAATCTTTGATTAGGTCGGAAATTTTTTAATTTCCTATCTGCTAAAGTACGATTTGCGAAAATGTGATTTAAAGAATGGGAGTATTATTCATAATAATGTGTTTGGCATTAATATTTTCTCTTTGAAAAGTTTCTTCCATAAGTTTACTGTATCCGACAACCAATAATTGCACTATATTATCACTTACTGAGATGTAGATAATATTTCCCATTACAAAATATTTTTAACAAATCAAGTAGTTAAATTATAGACTGGAGAAATAAAAAATAATAAAGATTTCCGAAACATACTTTAGTAATTATTTAATTGAGTTTATTTTTAAGTGAAGAAAGATGATAAAATAATAATAGATTGTAGTATTTTTATAATATAAAATCTATCGAATATTGAATATTGAAGATATCTATCAATCATCTCAATTTCCGTTAATGATTCCAGATATTAAATTATAGGACATAACACCTAAAAAAGTTAGCACTACTAAAATTAAAAAAACGGTGATTAGACATTTACAACTCCCTATACACTTCCCTTCGCTTGTAACATGTATTCCATTACCATGAATTTATGACCAAGGCTACTGACAGACATAGCAGAATGAAAAACCACAGCGGCAAAGCATATGATCGCATCCTCCTGTTTTTTATATAAGCATTTTGCATTTTTTACATTGCCTATAATGGAGGTTTTATTGAAAAAAATCTATTTCTTGTTGATCACACGACCCATCATGATTTTTCATTAGGCATTTACCACAAAATTAATTTTTGCAGCGACCACATATAAATAATCCCCCTATCTGCATTTTTATTATGCCTTCACAATTATCCAAGGGACATAGCTTGGTATTTGGATCATTTAAAGTCGAGTAAAATAGGTGAATTTTATGATATTTTTATTGAACATCTTTAGGTAATTTTTTGAAGAGATCACTATTTGTATCAATTTATTCTTTGCAATCTTCTTCAGGGCAAGTAAGATTTTGAAAGGAATTTATTTTATAGATGCTGTAGTGGTGCAAGCATGATGAACAAAACAGTTATCTGTGCCTACAGTTGCAAAAATTCCCTTCTCCTTATGCAACTAAATTAAAGCATATTGAGCAAGCCCTTATTTATTAATTAATAACCGGTAGACGAGGTGCAGGCCCACTGTCCTTAATTGCTTTATCTCTGTATTTTTTCATGGCTTGCCTAAGAACTGGTGAAATTTTTGATGAATTAGTAGCAACAGACATATTTTCTTAAATTGTCTCTGAAGATTCTTGAATTCTTGAGTGAGAAGACAACATTTACGATTTTTTAGATGTAAACTATAATTTATCTTTCATTGTAGGCTACATATTAATATATTATTTATTTGTATATGTCATTTATTGATAGTAGTTTATCTCAGAGTTTATCAAATTATAAGTATTTTCTCTTTCATAAAAATCTAAAATATGTCGCTTAACTCCATATCAGATTAATAGAGTAAAATAAAACTTTAATGGATAAATATACTATTTACCATTTTTAATAATTTAATAGCATTATTTATGTCCATTTAAGTTTCAATCGATCATAATAAAATCATTCTCTTTAAAATATCCAATCAAAGATGGAACATAAGAAATTTATGATATTTATTTTTCCCTTATCACAAAAACAGAGAAAAAATATTGTTTAGCTTTCCTATTTGCACATCTTCCCTAAGGCTGATATAATTCCTATAACTGCGAATATTGGATAGAAAATCACCACAATTATTACATAGATCCATTTATTAAGCTAGAAAATAGGTTACATGAGACAGGGTTCTAAAACTATACCTCTAAATATGCTTAAGATAATAACAACCGCTATTTGTAGAACAATTAAAGGAGAATATATAATAATAAATGATAGAATCCACAAAGGGAAGAATATTACAATTTTTAGCATTAGGAGGCAGATATCGCAGCAATTCATAATAATAAGATTACCTTTACTATCGTGCTTACCATGATGAATTTGATTCCATTAAGATTGACAGATATAGCAAAACTGATATTTGCATAAACATGTCATTTGGTTGCATCCTATATATTTTTATATCATCATCTTGCATTTAGCACACTGCCTATATTTTAGATTTTATATAAGGAAATTTTTTTCATATTCATCACATGGTCCTTCATGAATTGCTAGTAAACAAGTAATGCAGAATTAATTTTAACAACTACCACATTTTAATGGTTGATTTTACTCAATTTTTAAAATGCCTTCGCAATCTATCGATGGACATAATTTGAGGGTTGAGTCTTTGATTGTTGAATAAAATCTTTTGATTTTATTATAGCCTATTCGTACTGTATTTGGATAACTTTTAAATAATTACCCTGTGATATCAATTTCATCATCACAATTTTCTTATGGACAAGTTACCTCTTGAAATTAATGTATTTTATAAATAACATGATTATATAAGCAAGATTCGCAAAAATTATTTGCATGTTCACATTTGGTTAAAGTTTTTATGCTAACTCCAAGTTAACTTAAACAAATTTGGCAAGTTGTTATTTATATGTTATCTATTTAAAGTGGATCAATAAATTTATTTTAAACAGCAACTGGTTTTGCAGATACATTACAATTAGAATTTATTTGAATAATCTCCATTTTAGACATATTTATTGTGCTTCTACCATATTATCTTTATTAACCATAATTTGATATATCATTAAGCTATTGATGCTGATTATCCTGGGTAATTAATTCAATAGGATTATCAAGATAAATTTATTCAGTCACTTCTTATTTCATTCCATATGATGACTTTTATATTTTTGTCCTTAGATTAGATTCAGATAGATTTAAAGGAGATATTTTATGACGACTCATAACTTATATTTTAATTATTAGCAGCAAATGGTAATGAATAATTTATTATATTAAGTCTATTAAGTCTATTTAATAATGTAAAATCTATCGTAGAAGCAATAATATAAGCGAACTGCTTTAAATCATGATGAAATATTTTTGAATAAAATTTATGATTTTATTTACATTATTATGATATACAAAGAATTTTGGG
>Ga0302186_10001332_pt1 | contig 20658 bp, 13 predicted proteins | sample II_Bog_E1_2_FD_198782 | JGI IMG/M metagenome (GOLD analysis project Ga0302186, IMG submission 198782) | Peat permafrost microbial communities from Stordalen Mire near Abisko, Sweden - II_Bog_E1_1 | ecosystem: Environmental > Terrestrial > Soil > Wetlands > Peat | place: Sweden: Abisko...
TTTAAATAAACCATTTTAAAACTGTTCACTTTAATTAAAAAATTTTTTTTTAAGGAATTTTTTATAAGTGCCGTCCTAAAAATTTTTGGGGTATGTTTAATTTATTTCTTTAATCAAGAATGAAATTTCCAAAACATCTTCAAAAAATCTGCTTTCTCATCTTTGTCTAATCGTTGAAAAACTTCACTCCAATTTTTCTGTAAAGATTTTTTCTGATCATGAATATAATGGGTCTTTTCTTTGTAAATTTCTAAAATTTGATGATATCTATGGCTAAATTTTTCTGCCCTGCCATAATCTCCAGCTTCTCTAAAAATTAACCCCCTTAATCTCAGAATCTCCATATCATAACAGCTATTGCATAGCTCTACTTTATCATTCGCTTCTTTGGCATAATGGCCAGCCTCTTCCATATCTCCAATTGAATAATAAAGTCTTGCAAATTTAATGCAATTTTCCACATATGCGAATGAATTTGTGTTTTCCTTTCTACACTTTTCAATCTTATTCACAATATTCGTTTCTTCAGGCTGTTGAATCATTACATTATTGGCTTTTGATTCAACCATTTCGCGGATTTGAAGGAATGTCTTTCTTTTAGTAGGATCTTTATGAAGCATATCGCCCAAGATCTCACAAATCAAATCATATTTTCCTTCTTTAAAGAATACCTGTAATGAATTAACCAAATCTTCACTTTTTAGTTTTCGAACTTCATTGATAAATTGCAAACTCATTCCCATCATAAACAAAACTGTGACCCCTAAGGAATAAACATCGGCCAAAAAAGGGTCATATTGCTCATTTTCTTCAAAGTCCCTTGATTCTAAAGCATATTCTAAGACTTCTGGAGAAGCAAAATCTTTTGAAAACCCTTGAATCGTCGCAAAATAGACTAGGTTAGAGGAATTCTCAAGAAGTTTTATTCCAATACCAAAATCAGTTAATTTGTATTTGAAGACATTATCTTCGCGAATTAAAATGAAATTATCAGGCTTAATATCTCGGTTGGCAATACCGTTTTTTTGCAAAATGTCCAAAGCTGATAGAATGTCTATCAAAATGGCAAGAATTTCATTTTGAGTATAATCTCTTTTTTTTTCCCCTTCATTACTTTTCGCCCTTTCAACCACTATTTCTCTCATATTACAAATCCCGTTCTCCATTTTCATTTTTAAGGACTGTTTTTTTTGCTCAATTTCTTCAAAGATCCCATAAAATTTCAGGAAATAATCTGGTTTTGTCAATTTCTCAATAAAATATAGGATTTGTAACTCTTTGGTGATATTCTCAGTGTCTTCTGTTGTAAAAATGAGTCCTTCAGAAGGGCAAAATATTTTTATTGCTATATATTTATCTAATGCTCTGTCAAAATATTTACAAACCTTGCAACAACCCCCTTCACCCAAAGTTTCCAATTCAATCATATCAATGTTTTTTTCTTTTTTATTTGGGCTCAAACTGTCATATACTTTATCTTTTCTGATTGTCATTGAACTTCTCAAATCTTCTAAATTTGCATTTGGGAACATCCGATCAACGACCATATTTCTTTTCACCAATGTCTGTCGGGATATAGTATCAATGCCCACTTCCACTGAAGCAAAAGGGTTTGGTTTAAATATCGACTTTAAGGTATCGATTTCCTCAAGGAAACTATCCCCTATGTGATGGATGACTGTTTCTTCAATTGGTGTCTCAATCAGCATTGGTTTTGAAATTAAGAGATCATAAATTTCGCTATAAGAAAATTCTTTTTTCATTTCGATTTGTTCTATAATTTCTTCAATTTCGGTGTTTGATTTCATGCTCTTCTTCACATCCTCTTCTGGTTTCATGCTGTTCTTCTCTTCTTCTGATTTCATCTCAACTTCTGTAGTCAAAGAAAACGAGCCCGCATTTTTATTAATTTTTCCTTTTTTCCTCATGGCTTTAATCAATGAACTAAAAGAAAATCGGTTATTTGGATTGCCTACTGAATGGCATAATTTTTTAGCATCATGATCGGTTGAACTATAATCAAAGAATTTGTATTTGTAAACTGTTTTATTGTTTAGTTTTTCGACTTGAGGGTATAGTCCAATATTCTTCGGATTTATCTTGCCAACAGGCAGTTTTTTATTCTCAAGATCCATAAGACCCTGAACTAAATCTAAAAAAATATAAAGTATTTTCTGATCATCATATTGTTGGATATCTAATCTTTGTCTGAGGGTTATCGAATAGGTTTCAAATAACGCACATATTTTCAGAATGTATTTTTTGGGATCTTCATTACTTTCATCCAATTTTTTTTTTTTGGAAGAATCTAAAAAAATAAATGCCCCATAAAATTTTATGAGGTATTCTGATTTAGCTTTCTCGACCAAATTCATCAATTCAAATTCAGTATGCAAAACTTTCGCCTGTTCTAAGTCACCTACTTCATATATTTTCAATAAAACGTTCAAACGCTTCGGCTCGTAAAAGGCACGGAATAATTTATGGTCTAACCTCAATTCAACCTCCTCTAAAATCAGAATTTCCTCTTTGTTGACTGTATCATAACTTTGAAAGACCTCTTGGATTCCTTTAATTATTTCTTGTTGACCAAACTCTTCTCTTTTACTGAGTTTGGAATTAAAAGGCAACAATGTGAGAAATAATATGCCATTTAAATAAGAAACAGATTCTTTTTTCAAAGAATAGGTATTTATTTCCTTTGAGACTTTTATGAGTTTTCCAAGCCTTATATCTTTTTCTTGGGAGTTATCCAGATTACAAGAATTCTTTTTTGTCTCTTCATGTTTTGAATTCAAAGCATCACTTCTGGTTAATTTTGTTCCTAAAATCATCAAGAATTGTTCATTTAGAAAGTTTTTTAATGAAACTTTCAGGTTCTTCCATCTAGGCAGGACTATTTCATAGTCTTCTTGTTTTTTGTCTTTTTTTATGAATTTCTCGAAAAACGATTTAGGCAAACATAAATTTCCTCTTTCATCATAGAAAGGAGGCTTTCTGAGATTTTTGAAATAATCATCAAACTCTTTGTTAAGCAGTAATTTGGATCCACTGAAAGAGAAAAGCTCATTGTCAGGGAACAAATCGTTTTCGCTTTCGAAATAAAGCTTGTGATTGTTTGAGAAAAAACTGTTGAAAGAATCTGCAAAGTCCAACCTTGATGGTTTGGCTTCTTCCCAAACTAAACCTAAAGCAAAATCAATCATATATGGGTTGTTTCTCGTTGAGCCAAATTCAGACTTATTATCCAATAGAAATAAATGAGTTTCTTGATCTCTTGAATAATAGGGAATTTTTATTTTGTCTTCCATTTTTTTTATCTGCTGATCTTTCAAGCCATATATTTCCTGAATTTCAATAATTTTATCACGAAAATTCTCTTTTATTGTAATTTTTGAACAATTATGAAAAACTATGAGGGGTTTCTGGGGCGTTAATTCCTTCACACGTTGCAATTTATCAAGGTTCTTTTGGTATTTATCTTTTCCCTCAGACAAAATCAAAAACACTGCAGAAACTGTCTTTATTATATAGTTATCGATAAAATGCTGGGATAGTCGGGATACAGTCAAATCTTCTGCTTTCATTGCAATTTCCTCATTTATATCATAGATCTCACCAGGCTCGTCAAATATGAAAATTTCCTTATGATCTCGTGAAAACTTTTTAATTGAAATGTTGAGTGTCGGACAATATGCATCAATGCTTTGATATAGTAATTGACCAAGAAGGAAAGTTTTTCCTGTTTTTTTATATCCAAGAATACCGATTAGATATTGCTGCTTGGAGGAAGCTTTTTTTTGATAAGTTTTCTTTGTGACATTTGAATCGAAAACTTCAATAAATCCGGCTTGCAAAGCTCGGAGGGAAGGAAGTTTGATAGAGAAATCGTAAGAAATTGGATTCATTAAGCAAAATTAAATAAAAGAAATAATTCAAGGACAAATATACATATTCGTATATTTTCTATAGAATAAAACTATTTTCATTTTCTTTTTCTATATTTAAAAACCATGGTATGGATTTCCAACGATTATGCAAACAAAAAGCCAAATTTTTTATTGATTTTATTTGGATAAAATAATAATTAAAAATTATGCTGAAGGTGTTTTTTTTTACCAAAACCAAATTTATTGTAGTCAAGTCCAAGACTCACTGCTCCCAAAGAAAACCAAGCTATAAACAACAAAAAATAAATGTTTTTTGGTTCACTCCAAGGTTGTTCTTTTTCAACTTTTGAAGAAAAAAAAACTATTGGTTTTAATTTCAGAATTTTTTATACTCTCTTCCAATATGAGTTGCGACTTTGTTTCTTTTTTTTCGTACATTAATCCAAAATTAGACTTTATTAATTGTGCCAAATCTATTATCAATGGAAAATTTGTTCGTAATTATGATAAACCTTTAGCCTCGCTATCATTTAATAAACTAATGTTTTTTTGTTTATGTTGCATGATTTTCAAATAAGCATTTTTTATTGGTCGATATTTGTAATCTCTCTTTAAAAATGGTTTTCTTTTATAAAATAAGTTTTTATTACATACATCCTGTTCAAAATAGATTTGGGGGTTATAAAAAATCGCATATCTTTTATAAGCCTGATATATTTCTTTTATTTCTGCTTTTGGGGAAATGTTTAGAATCTCGAATTCTAGTCTAAGTTGGGTGATCTCTTTATTTGCTTTCTCATTCATGGTTTCGGAATCGTTTTTTGCAGAAGAAAAACTTTTAGACGTTTTTATGATGTTCTTAAAAGGGAAAGACCGAAAAATTTTTGAAAAATATCTCATTTTGTATTTAATTTGAATTTTGTTTTGTTTTTATCAGAAAATTTGATTGCTTTGTCTGGGTTTTCCAGGCAATTTTTGGTTTTGTTCAAATTATGGGTGTCTGTTTCTATTAATTTATTATGTATTAATTTATTTGGAAGGTTTTAATTTTTTCAGCGTATATTTTTACTTATTTTTTATTGTGTTAATTTTACTTTGGAATTTTCCAAAAAAAGTTGCATTCTTTTGGCCAGATGTCTTAACTAACAACTCACCAACATTGTGCTACCTTTTCTTCAAGAAATAAATCCAAACCACCAAAATATTCAGGCATTCCTTGATAATTTATCAAAATATCATCATCTTTTTTCATAAAAAATAAGCAATTTTGAATGAAATTGATTTTTCCTTAATTTTTGACAATAAACGTTGAATTCTTCATTAATATTGATTTTCAGTTTGTTCTTGGAAACAGCAAAGACAATGTAACTTTGATGATTTATTTCTAAATGAAAGTTCTGATTTGTGAAAAACTTGTTCAGATTACTCAAGAATTGAAGTAAGCTTCACATTTGTTATTCACTAGGATAATTCGAATTTTCATGGGGGATTTTCATTTAGATTTCAACTGAGGAAAAAAAAGAACTCTTGGTTGGCATTTTTCTGCTTAAAGACAATTTTGTTTTTTTGTTGTTGTTGTGGAAAATGATGATTTTTTAGTTTTTTGGTGATTGTTCTTCTTTTCAAGATGATATTCTGAAGGAAATGTTGGGCCAAAGAATCCTCTTCAAGGCAAAGTTGCTTTCGCTGGGACCATGAAAAAAATTCAAATGTAATAAATTTTTCTATAACTCTTTAAAAATTTAGAAAATATAAAATCAAAATAGAAAAATTTCATAAATATATAAATTGGCTTGTTTTTTATGAATTCTTATCAAACTCTCCAAACACCTTCGAAAATTAATATGTTAATCCTCTTTCCTTTATAATTTATCATATTCCCTCATACATTTTAGATAAAATCCTTCATGTAATTTTGGAAATTTGCTAATTTAATAATCATAGAAAATATATAATAATTTGATAATATACGATCAGAGTTGTCTTTATTGCTAGAAATTTCTCGGGTTTCTTCATTGAAGAATAAAATGCATTATAAATCTGAAAGAAAAGTTTATGAATTTTAAAAATAATTTATTTTTATTATTAATTATTATGACTTCTTTTTTTTATTCGGAAAAATCTGAGCTTGAAAACTCTCCTTTTTTTCGAAATAAGGCGCATCTTCATTTTCATCCACCAAAACATCAAATTCAATTTGAAGGATATTTGTTCAAACAAGGCAAGATCTTGAAACTCTGGAATAAACGTTATTATATTGTAGCAGGGAACAAACTATATTATAAAAAAGTCTTTTTTTCATTCATCCTCTTTTTCTAATTTTCATTCCTTTCACAAAAAAACTAGAAAGGAAATAACACCAAAATTAAAGGAGAGTTGGAACTGACAAACCTATTATATGATAAATATGATAGACGTTTTGACGAGAAAAACAGTCTTTTTATCAAAAATAAGAGCCTGATAAGCAATAAGCATTTTCACTATAGTGTGACCTTCAAAAGAAATGTGAAAATAAGTTTTAGCTTGGCAACTAATTCAGAAGAAGATTTTAACAAACTCATTGAATCTTTGAAGCCACAATGCATTTGCCTTAATTTTAAAGACGATTATACGGTGCTAAAAATTATTGGCAAAGGAAATTTCGCTAAAGTACTACTTACTTAGATTGATAAAAAATTAATAATTTTTTATTCTTAAAATAATTTCAAAGGTCTTTCTGGCTTTTCATAACAAAATCCAAAAGCGGTTTGCTTTGAAAGGTTTCAGTAAAAAGCTTTTGAGTTCACAATTAAACGGAAAGGTTTGCTTAAATAATAATACAAATAATAAAAAATAATTAAATTTTTCTTAGAAAAACTTGAGGAATGAAATCAAAATCCTCAGAATGGTCGATCATGAAAACATTGTGAAATTATACGAAGTTTATGAAACAGATAGTTCTGTTTATTTGGTTCTTGAACTTTTGGAAGGAGGGGAGTTATTTCATAGAATCCCATTTATGAATAATTATGAAGATACTGATATTAAAACCTTAATGAAAAACCTTTTAAGCGCATTGGCTCATATGCACGAGTTAGGGATCATGCATCGTGACATAAAACCTGATAACATTTTATTGGAAAGCGCTAAAAATGATTATGATATAAGAATCGCGGATTTCGGCCTGTCAACTTTTGTGAATGATACTGAAATTTTATATAAAAGATGTGGCACACCTGGATTCATTGCGCCTGAAATAATTGCTTATAAGGAAGGCAGCAAGATGTATAATGAGAAATGTGATATATTTAGCGCTGGATTGATTTTTTATATTTTGTAAAATTTCTTTTAAATTAGAGTTCATATAATTATTTTTTTAGGTTTCAAGGAAAATCCCCATTTAAATCAAGTAATTGCAAGGATATACTCATAGAAACTTTAAATAAAGAGATTGATTATAAGGAATTGCTGGAGAATGGCCATGAAGAAATTGGTAAGCATTTTCCTAACAAATATATATATTTTTTCGAGGGGGCGATGAGAAAAATTTGGTTTTATGATATGGGAAAAACTAGATTTTTTTGGAAATTTCTAATATTAAATTTAAAAAAATTAAGTTGAACATTGCAATGTTTTTTCGAGTGGAAAGGGAAAATATAAACCATTTTTAACTATTTTTTAACACAGCCATAGATCTTATGAAAAATATGCTAGAAAAAAACCCAAATTTACGGATTTCAGCCAAAGATGCCTTATCACATCCATATTTTATAGCCCCTTCAGCTTCAATGGAATGCATAGACGAGGTCAAACTCAAAACCAACATTCAAATTTATAACATCTGTTATAAGAAGTCATTTGATAACATTGAAAATAAATGGCTTGTCAGTCCAGGAGCTGAAGTTTTAAGCAATGAGGAATCTTTTGTTTATTATAATAAAGTTGCCTTTAACGGAAATATAAAAACAGTGGAAAAAATGGGCAAAGATTCGAATTTTTCTATAAAATTGGATAGCTCCCCAAAGTTGCAAAGAAGCCATTCTGCGTCAAAAGCTTGTCGGACTTCAAGTGAAACTGGAAAATTTTTAGTGAATTCATGCAGCAGTCATTTTAAAGGATTACCAAATATTTTCGAGGCCAATAATTATATCCATTTGATGGCAGAAAAAAAGAAACCAACTGTTGAGAATATTATAAAAATTGAATCAAGATTACTTGAAAATGATGAAAACCAGATTTCAGGCAAAAGTTTAGATGAGAAGAAAACAAATGGAAAGTTAGAAGAAATCGGATTGAACCATGATTTTGAAGAATTGATTAAAGGGAATATGAAATGATATGGTTTCAAAGCATGATAGTGTTTTGATGTTTTTCCGTCTGTGTTGGTATAATTTTTTTCATCATATAATTTAAAAATATGTAATACTAATAAACCAATCATGAAATAAATTAATTTAACAAAAAAAAAAAATTTTAAAAATTTGAAAAAACTTGAATTTTTTTCTCTATTATAAGGTTCCGTAGCATATATATCACATTATTTCGGATTAAAAAAGAAATTTTTTTTTTATTTTAAATGGTTTTTACAAAAATCATATATAAAATGAATTAAAAAAAACACAAGTAAAAATGACCTTTCAGATCAAATAATAAATTTTAATGCGATTTTTATTTCAAGTTTTTTCTGCAAACGATTTAAAATTTTATTTCCCAAAAAACCCCAAATTTTCTTCATTTATATGAAACTCTCTCACAGCTTGATCTTACTCCTTCTAGCCTTTCAGGTGTTCTCCATCGACTTAGAAGACTTTTCCTCCGACTCCTACCAATCCCTTTCCGCCAATGATAAAATGAGCAAACTTTGGTCAAAAATCAATGAGGATCAATCCGAATTGGGGTTCTACAATCCTTTGACTTTGGCCACCATTTTCCTGGAACCCATGGATCCCACTTTTGATCATGTCTCAGACACTTTTCCTTTTTTAAGGAAAAAACTAATTCATACTGTGGGAGTGATCGCCCAAGGTGAACTTGTCGTAGATCCTGCTAATCCTTATACAGGGATTTTCGAAGGTGCCAGCAATGTTTTAATCAGACTTTCTTCTGCAAAGAGTCCAGATTTTACAAAAACCACTGCTGCAGGGGCTGATGACAATTTCACACCAGGAATGTCCCTTAAATTCCTTAGAGATGGTATTCCTTCAGTCAATCTGATGGCAATGTATGGAGTCAATGGATTCCCATCATGGAATTTCTTCTTCAAAGATTTCTCCAATCACATTCCAGCAGCTAAGGGATTGCCATTGAAGGCCTTGTCTTGCAAATTTGCGCAAGCAACCAAACATATTTCAACCCTTGGTTTGAAAGATTTGAGCGCTTGGACTGAAAAAGGGGAGGATCGAAGAAATGAACTGAACTTCCCATTCAAATTAGTGTTCAGACCCACTGATCAAGTAAATACTCTGTTCCCTGATGACTTTGTTCAAAAATACCCTGATCAATTGAAAACCATTCCAGCAGGCACAAGCTTATATGATGTCTATGCAGTGGGGAACCCTGATGCACAAGAGGCTAAAATTGGAACATTAAGGACCACAAGCGCGTTTGTGACCAGTCATTGGGGAGATGAAAGCTTGTTCTTCCAACATACCTCCATGGATGATGACCTCCAAGTCCATCCGGAATGGACAAGTGAAACACCATCATTTGGTCTTTTATCGTCTTTGCTGGATAATTAAACTACAATAAGTTGATTTTTTTAGTTCAGATTGTTTTGAAGAAAACTTAGTCTAAGTAAAAATACATTTTATTTATTCAAAAAAAAAAATTCTTTATTCAAATTAAGAAATTATAATTATATTTATTTAAACGTCAAAGTTTTTTTAGGAGGTGTATATCTATCAAAGCAGTTTCGAACCATGGGGAGGATCCCTTTCAAAGCTTTAAATTAAATTTTTCTCTTTCAAATAAAACAAGATTATAATATGAAAAGGCTTAATTCTTTAAAAGAAAAAAAAAAGTTAAGCCAAAGTGATTTCTTAACACAAAAGATGGATTTTTTCTACACAAATAAAGGGTTCATTTAACTTATTATAAAATCAAAAAACCTTTTTCTCCTGATTTAATAATATATAAAAAAACTGAGTTTTTATCTTCAGGAAAAAAAAAATCATTTTTAAAAATCAAAAAATTAGTTCTTTTTGAAATAAATTATAACTCGATTCAAAAAATCTCCTTTCAATAATGGGTTGTGCATGCGCTCGTGAACATAGTTTTGATAAGGGAAATTATTCAATCTATTCCATTGATTCCCCAGGAAAGCTTGTAATTGAAGTAATGCTTTATGACCCAAAAGCCAGACCTTTATGGACGAATCAGAAATTTTCAAACGAAAACTTTTTATTAATAGAAGATAAAGAAGTGAAGAGGTCGGAGAAGCAAGCTAAAATTCTTGAAGACGGCTTTCTTTTCACGTTTAATGAAATCGATTTCGATGAGGCTCGTCTCGATAAGTTATTTGCTCCGATAACTTTCGATTTAACCTTCAATCAGGTTTATATGGGTTCAGTCACTTTAAATAATCTGAAATCCGGCTTGTTCAATCATTCAAGAGAAACGATAGTTTTGAAGGATTTGGATGATAATAAGGTAACTTGTGATGTTCTTTATTCAGTGGTAGGGAAATATTTCCTGGATTTAAGAACCCTTGCTTTAAAACATTTACCTCTTGATGAACAATTGGTGATCTTACATAAGATAATCATAGCCAGGAATAATGAAGACAATCTAACGAACCAAGCCAAGACTCAAATCAGGGAATTTCTCGGGGATAAAGAAACTAATGTTCGAGTGAAGATCTTCGAGAAATTGGTGGAATTGCCTGGCGAGAAATCTTGTGTTGTGATTAAAGAGTTTCTCAAATATTTCAACCCTTATCAAATCACTTTGACTATTAGTTTCAAAAATTTCATTAAGAATGTAGTTGCGAAAGATGAAGGATTGGAAGAATTCGCAAGGAACCTCATAGAGATTAACAAAGAGGATTATTTGATATATGAAAATAAAGAAAGTGTCTTGTTGATGTTGAAAGCAGCCTTTTATAAAGGCGAAGATTCAAAAGGGTATTTTAGAACATTGGCCAAAAATTCAGTGGGAACAACTGAAAAAGTAAAGGAAATGTTGGAAATTCCAGGAGTTTTTGAAAATGTGTTTGTGGAAGCGTTTAAAAACGACCACGATAAGGCTGTGAGAGTATGCAATTTTATGATGGTGTTTATCGGTATGGAAGAATTTTTAAAGAAAAATTGGGAAAATTTGCGACCTCTTTTGAAATTTAATGAGGAAGACAAGAATAAGGATAAGTGTGTTGACCAATTTATAGAATTCGCTATAAAAATGGGAAAAAAATAAACTAAAAAAAAAGTTCAGAATCACCAAATATAAATTAGTATTTTTTTTTTTTTTTTTTTTTTTGCGCATTTATGGAAAGAGTGCCACTCCATGGGGAGTTAAATTATTATTGTTTTTTATAATTTAACTATTTATTTTGTGTTTTCTCATAATCTATTACATGTTATTCCTCTGATTTTAAATAAAAAAAACTTTAAAAATGGGCTGTTTTAGTTCCCGGCAAAGAATCAAAATTGATCAAGGAATTGTTTGCGACGAGGGATATCCAACCAACTTTTCTCAATTAAATCTATATGTGTTCCTCAAAGACCCAATAAGTGAGAAGTTGATTTCTAAGAATGTGGAGTTTTTCCAAGATTACTTAATAATGCTTCGTTTTAAAGAAATCATCAGAAGTACTGATTTCTGCACAGTGAGACAAAATGGGCTTCTTTTTGATATCCACATTGCCTTCGATGCAGTTCATTTGAAGAACATAATGGAAAACCCTTTGGAAGTTGAAATCAATTGCAACGAAATGTTCAACGGAAAAATTTCGCTTCCTCAGATCAAAAACTCAATTTTTTATTTATCAAAAGAAGAAATCGTATTGAAAAATATTAAAGGACAAGAATTACCATTAGCATTGAGTTATGGTTGGTCTGGGGAATATTTCGATAAGATTCTGAATTTTTCTCATGAAAATTTCTCACAGTCGGAACAATACGAAATAATAAATCAAGCCTTAAAATGTGAGAATGTGGATTATAAAGAACTAAGCTTTGATGTTAAGAAAATGATTGATTCTGTTATCACAAATAAAGATTCCATTTATGAGATCATTGTCGCGATTCAAGATCCAGGCCCAAAGGCTTTCGATTTATTAGAAACTTTATTTAAGAATTATAATCCATATACTTTCGGATTATTTAGCAGTTTTAAGCTTTTTATGAAAAATGTAGTAGGATATACAGAAAGATTCGATGCGTTTGCCATTGATTTGATAATGAACAACTATGATGAGTTCTTGATTTATGAGAATGTCGAATCTTTGAAGATTATGTTAAAGGAAATGTTTCGAACTTCCAAAGATCCTGAAGGTTATTTTATCAAATATGCAAGAAAAAATGGGGAATCTACCTTATTTAAAGACATCTTTCAAAATGAATGGTTATTCAATTCTTTGATCTTACCGTCTTTCAACAAGGATGTTATCACAGCAATGAATCTTTGTGTGATTCTTGATAAATTCGATGGATTTGAAGATTATTTCCTCTCAAATGCAAATAAGCTTTCACATATTAATTTTGATGAGATTTTCCTGGAAAATGAACATGCCCATATTATAAATCTGATAAAAACTCCAGATTTCCATAATATTAGGCTTCGAGTCCTGAATATTCATGGTCATGGAGAACCTACCCTTTCTTCTTTCTTGGGTTGCCAAAACATACAAGGGATGATGGATAGCAAATGCTTTTCGTCTAATAAAGGAGAAATCAAAAACCTCACAATAATCGCAGAACAAATAGAACAAAAAACAATTTTCGCTACTCATGTTTATCTTTATAGTCCTGGCTCACTTTATAATTCCTCGTTGATAAAAGCCCTTTTTTTCCTTGCTGAAAATTTACCGAATGAAGATGAAATAAAGAAATTTTATGAGATGAAATTTGAGGATTTTTTAAATGAAAACTTCCATAAAGATGATAAAATGGTTTATTGTGGGATGATTGATTTGGGGGATGGCATGAAAAAAGTAAATCATGATTATAAGGAAATCTATTTTGAGGGAGTTATCAAAGGCAAATATTTAATCGTCCTATGTATAGAGGCCACAGAAAAAGCCACCAACATGGATATTGGAAAATTAGGATGTTTGGGCTTTTGCAGCGAGGAGGATAGCAAAAAATATAACTTGAAGGTTTTTAAAAATGGAAAAATTAGGGTTAGAAATAAAGTAATAAATTATTTAGACACCTTTAAAAACAACAAAAATTAAAGAATATTAGAGTTTTTTCCATTTATTTATATCTAATGTCTTTTTAACCGTTTTTAATATGGATTTTTTAATTTCCTGGTTTAATAAAAAAAAAACCATTTCCCTAATGTCAAAATTTTTGAATATTTTTATTTATTTATTTAAAATCTCAAATAATTATTTCTTAAAATCTTTGTGAATTAACGAATGAAATTATTTATGAGAAATTCTGTATTAATTTTTATGAAAATGAATATTAAATTATTATTATAATCTTTTCTTCTTCAAGAATGAATTAATTTAAGCGAAATTTTGTATTAATTTTGATGAAAATGACATATTATTGAAATAATTATTTATATATCCAGAACTCAACCCAACGATAATAAAAATATATTTTATTCCAAATAACAGCACCTTATGAAAACCCTCGTTTTCTTTTGTTTATTGGCTCTCTGCTTCGCAGTCGACGATGACTTCTCCTCAGCTCAATACCAGGCTCTATCTGCCAAGGATAAAATGACGAAGCTATGGAGCAAAATCACCGAAGATGAATCAGAATTGGGCTTTTATAGTTCTTTAACTGTCGCAACTATCTTCTTAGAAGACATGTCAACGACCTTTAACCATCAAGCCGATAGTTTCCCAGATAGCAGAAAGAAATTGATCCATACTGTGGGTGCCATAGCTCAAGCTGAATTGGTGGTCGATCCAGCCAACGGTTATTCAGGAGTCTTCGAAGGGGTCAGCAACGTATTGGTCAGACTTTCTGTTGCCAAAAGCCCTGATTTCACCAAAACCACTGCCGATGGTGCCAATGACAATTTCACTCCAGGAATGTCTTTGAAATTCCTCAGAGATTCCCTTCCTTCAGCCAATTTGTTGGCGATGTTCGGAGTGAATGGTTTCCCATCTTGGAATTTCTTCTTCAAGGATTTCTCTAACCATATTCCAAGTGCTTCAGGATTAGCTTTGAAAGCTTTGGCATGCAAATTCTCAACGGCAACCAAATATATTCAAACCATTGGATTGAAGGATTTGGCTTCTTGGAATGAAAAGGGAGAAGATAGAAGAGGTGATATGATTTTCCCGTTTAAGCTGGTGTTCAGACCCACTGATCAAGTGAAGAATCTGTTCCCTGACACTTTTGTTGATAAATACACAAATCAATTAAAGACCATTCAGACAGGAACCGTCTTGTATGATGTTTATGCCGTGGGAACTCCTGATGGCGCTGAGGTCAAAATTGGCTCACTTAGAACTACCTCACCATTCGTCACTAGTCATTGGGGAGATGAGAAATTATGGTTTCAACATAATTTGATGGATGATGATTTGGCAGTACATCCAGAATGGACTAGCAGCACTCCTCAATTCAGTCTCTTTTAAATAATCTATAAGTTTTATTATTGTTTAATTAGACAGAAATGCAAAAAAAAAAAAAAAAACTTATAAAAATTATTTAAAATTAATTAAAAAAATTTAATTAATAAATAAAAAAATTAAATATTAAAAAAATAATTTTTTTTTCTCTTTTTCATGTTCAAAATTACTTGAATTTTTAGTCCAAACCCACCAAAAAATTTTTTAACTAAAAAATTAAATATGTCATTTTTAAGCGCCAAATTGCAAAATCATTGAGGAAGACATCACTGGTATTTTGCCAAGAGTGATGAGAGACCTTTGGAAAACAATAAAGTCTTCTGAAATAAGCAAATTCAGAATCAAAGTGACTTTTTTAGAAATTTATAATGAAGAAATATTCGATTTGTTAAGACCTGGTGTTTCTTCAAAAAAGCTCAGGTAAATAAAAAAAAGAAGACAATTTGTGATATTTTTTTGGAAGTCATAAAGAAAAGACTAAAATTACTATCAGAGAAGAGCTCAATGGAAAAATTGTCATTTATGGATTAATTGAGAAAGAAGTAAACTAAATTTTCTAATTTTTATGTTATTTTAAGAAAGATCGATTCATTGGATCAAATGCTTGACCTGGTAAAAATTGGCTGTCTAACAAGAACTACAGCTTTCACTCTAATGAATCAAACATCTTCTCGTTCTCACGCTATATTTTCCATTTATCTCGAGCAAAAAGACCTATTTTCTGAATCCAAATATCTAACCGCGAAGTTCAATCTTGTTGATTTGGCCGGCTCTGAAAGAATGAAGAAAACAGGGGCTATGGGCAATACTTTAAAGGAAGGTATTCATATAAACTGTGGGTTATTAGCTCTTGGAAATGTGATAACATTTCTTTCAAAAACTGGAAAATCCAATAAATACAATAAAGCTCCTTATCGGGTTTCTAAACTCACAAGGATTTTACAGGATTCCATGGGTGGGAATTCACACACCTATATGATAGCCTGTATTTCAGGGGAAGAAGGCAATTTTGAGGAAAGTCTGAGCACTTTATATTATGCAAGCAAAACCAGATTAATAAAAAACAAACCAATTGCCAATAAAGACAAAAATTACGCCATTGTTGAACATTTGAACTATGAGCTATTTCACCTCAAAAAGGAATTGATTAAATATAAAAGGTTCGTGATTTCTGATAATTATATAAGAACAAAATGGGAAAGCAAATTTGGAGAAAATAAAGAAAATTATGATGAAGAATTTGAAGAAACTTGTTTCACAATAAAGGAAAATGGCGAAACTGAAGAAATTAAGAGCTTTGAAAATGAGAAAAATAGGGAATTAAAAGAAAAAATCGAGAGGATGGAAATTATGAGAGATCATCAGAGAACTACAATAGAAAGAATATTGGATTTGATAAAAGAAAAAACAGGAAGCTATGATTTGGAATTTGAGGCTTTATTAAAAATGCCATTTTCTTAAAAATTTATTTATTTTTATAAGAAAACAAAAATTTGTATTTTATTATTTAAATAAAAGCGTCCCCAATTTTATAAATCCTTTTTTTTTTGATTAAAAACAGAAATCGTTAAAATCCAAATCTTTCAGAAATGCGAGATAAATGGCGTAAAAAGAGAATGAGAAGGTAGTAGTTATTAATTTATTCTTTCTTACCCCAAACCACTCCTCTAATTCACCATCATTTTAATACCTTTTCATAGACTAAAAAGAAAAAGAAGGAAAATGAGACAAAGATCCAAATAATCGGAATAAGAGAAAAGGATTTTTTTCTTATAAATCGATTTTTTTGTAATTATGAACTTCAGCATAAAAAAAACTTAAAAAAACTGAAAAAAACTTAAAAAACTCGAAAAAACTAAAAAATTAAAGGTTTATAGGTAAAAAAGTCATAATCGGCATAGTAAACTTGAAATCCTTTTTTTCCTGTGAAATAACAGGCTGTATTATCACTTGTTGAAACCCTCCATAGACCTTTCCATCCACTAAAATATCGAACTCCTTTCCGTTAGGTTCTGTGATCACAACACTGTATACTGAAAAAGACATATTCAAAGCAAAAAAGGCGTTTTGTAATTGTTGCCTTCCATATTTACTTGATAAATTGGGATTTTTCGCAGAATGGTCCCTTTGTTTTGAATTCTCATAATCTATAATGGTCATCTCTAAGAATTCGGAAGTGGGAATTGGATGATTTCCTTCAAAGCCATCTCTATAAACATTATTGATTTTGAGAGATTCGACCAGATTTCTCCAGGGCTCATTTGGCTTAATGTTGCCTTCTAAATCATAATAATTGGCATTGATTTCGAGATCGACGTTTTTGAATTTAAGCATGTTTTTTTCTTTTAATTCCAAAACACTTTCATCCAATATTTTTTTATTGTTGCGCAATTGTTGTACCTCCACCGATTGTCCGATTTCGAAATACATTGTAAAGAAATAGGTTTCATCAGGCTCGGGTCTGGGAAACTCGAGATTTTGAAATTTGGAAGGTTTAATATCGTTGGATTTAGAAAACAAAGAGTTGCTTTTTTTTCCTTTTTCCGGAACATAAAGAAAAATTCCTTCTTTTAAGTTGTCATTTTTTTGTTTGAAGCATAAAACTTCATAAACATTCAATTGAAAGGCTCGATTAGCTTCTCTTAAATAGCTTTGCAGTAGTTTCTCCTTGAGGAAAAAAGGGAAAATGCTTCTATCGAAGTTGAGATGTATGTTTTCGGGGGAAATATTCGACATCCCATTTTTATTGCCACCTAATTCAGTTTGAATTTCTAATTTTGGAATCAATAAATCTTGATTGAAGGGTAGATAAACAGATCTATTATACCATATATCTTTTGAAGCTATATATTTGCCTAAGGTGTTTTTGCCAAAAGGTATGATATAAATTTTGATATCTATATTAGTGAAAAGCAGATAATTAAGCTTGAAAAGAACACCTAATTCCTGAAAAAGACAATGAAGCTCCATGTCCTCACCGAAAACCACTATCTTAAAGGATTCTTGATGAAGAGGAAGAGAAATTTGTTTAATTTCCTCTAGGATTTCTTTTAATTTGAGCGTGAAATTCCCAAAAATCTTCCTTTCTTCATGTTTACTATCAAATTCTCCAAAGCTGTTCTCTTGGTTTAGTTGGACATTATCAGGCACTTTCATGTTTTTTATCTGATTATCAGGAATATTGATATTATTTTGTCTATGATCGATCATTTGCAGATATACATCTGGATAAATAGGAATAAAAGATTGAAACTCTTCTAACAATAATGCTTGCAATTTATTGAAAGTTTCTGAATTTTCTGTCCTGAGCTTATAAATATCATTGGCCATTTCCTTTAACGCCTTTTCCTGTATATTTTTAATATCTAAGATATCCACTTTTTCACATCTTTCCAAAGTGTTCAATAATTTGCAATAAATGGTGAAAACGTCCAATGGACTCAATCCCGAAAGATGAATCAACAATTCCTTTGTGACTGCATTATGAAGTGAGAAAACATGAGCTATAAGCAGAACACGGATTTTATGAGCATCTAAACCTATGAAATTGTTGGTTTTATCATCAAATTTCTCAGCGTTTTGGTTCACGATCCCTGATACCAATCCGGCATAATTTTCATTATAAATGCAATATGCAATTCGCAAATAGGTTTCATTTTTCCTGAGTTCGTAATCGAAAATATCCAAAGCCGGAATTTCTTCTCTGATTTTATAACGGAAATTGTTTCCGATAGTCAACGTTTCATATTGCATGGTTTCAACAAGTTCTGTTGCCATAAACCCCACTGGAAAAGGCCACGTTTTATAAATTTTCACCAAGGAAATCATATACATTAAGAGGTCTTGCTCGTCATGATCTAAAGTCACTCCAACAAAAGGGAAGAAAATTATGATTTCTTTAATCAGATGTAAAAGACAACAAATGCTTTTTTCAGCATGATGGGGATATTTAGCATGGATATAGGTTATAACTCTTAGATTAGTCAGAATATTAGTTACGACATAATCTGGTAATGTGAAATTCTTCTTTTTCTTGCAATCATTCAAAAAACTCACTAAATACTCATAAACAAATGAACATTCTCCAGTATCATAAGGCTCGAATTCCTCTCTAATCAATAGGTTCGAAATGACCTCTAATGAGTCTAGTTTAATTTGTTTATGGTAATTTTCCAATTGGACAACATAAGTTGAAAAGGCCTTATAGAATTGACTATATGATGCTTCAGTGATAATTTGACTGTTTGCTTCGAGATCTGAAAGACTGACTCCATTACTCCCAATATTTAGAAACTTCTTTATCGAACTGGGAATCATAACAATTTGATTCAAAATGCAATCAATTCTGCTCTTTTCATCGTTCTGCTTTAAAAGAAATTGGAATATGCAATTCACTATTTCACCAGAATATGGACTTCGAACAATAGAACTATCTTTGGTTTTATCGTAGATTTGCCATTCTTTATCGAGATCAGCAATCATGAGAAAACCTTTCTTATCAGCGAGGATTTTTTTTTTAAACATTGATAAACAATAACAGGTCGCTAAGATGCTATCTAAGGATTCAAGCTTCGAGGATTTCTTACTATGTTCCAAATGCATTATTAAGTGGGTCAATTCGGTTAGGAAAAAAATCACATTGTCGGAGCTCTCCTGAATATATTCCCAAAAAATCATGTATTCGTGTTGTTTTAATTGGTAATTCACGTTTTTGAAGACTTTTTGGGTTAGAAGATGAAATTTGTCAGTGGTTTTGAACATATTCATGGGAAAAAAGGAAGGAAATTTATTGTTTTGTTATTTTTAATTTGAAATTCAATGGAAGAGAAATTGTTTCTGTATTTAAAGAAAAAATGGGCCGCAGTGGGAGTTGAACCCACACATTTTGGATCAAAAGTCCAACACTCTAACCAGTTAAGTCATACAGCCTTTCAATGATTTTTTTGGAATTGAACGAAATTTTTATTGAAAAAGCCAAATTTGTTTTTTGCAAAAAAAGAAATTCCTATTAGAAAAAAATGACCACAGTGGGACTTGAACCCACATCTTTAGAGTGGAGGTCTAACACTCTTCCAATTGAGTTATGCGGCCTTTCTAATGATTTTCTGAAATTTTTCAGACCATTTTTCTTCCCAAAACCATTTTTATTGTTTTCTGGAAAAAACTTTTAAAATTATTTATTTTTATTAATTTTAAGAAAATCAATAAATAAATAAAAAATACGCCCACCGTGGGGCTCGAACCCACGACCACTAGCTTAAAAGGCTAGCGCTCTACCGACTGAGCTAGACGGGCTTTCATTAAATAGTGGGAGAAATTATTTAATAATTTAATGTGATAACAAATTATTACAAATATAAATTAAAAACCAAATATCCATCTAAAATATAAATTTTTTCTTCTTTTTCCTTATTTTAATCAGAAAATGCAACACATTAAAAAAAAGGAAACAGAAAGAAATCTGGAAACCCATTTTTTTATTCGCTAAGTTTTCGCAATAAAATAAGTTTTATTACACAAATAAAAAAAACAAAATTAAAAAAAATTTACGAATTTTAATGAAAAACAGCTGAGAAAGTTTCAATTTTTTTAGATAAAATATTTCATGTCATTATATTTGCTAGAGATTAAAACCAAACATTTTTTGACTAGTAAATGTTGTTGGAGCAACAAAACAAATGTTCACTACCAACGCAATGTAACTATAAATGTCCAACAGTAATGGATCTGACAATATAGTCAAAAAATAATGGAAAAAGAATAATATTTAATAAAATTGAGTAAAAAAATATAAAAGTTTTAAAGTGAAAAATTTTTAGTTTTTTTTTTTATAAAACATTCAATATTTAATATTTATAATTTTTTTTCCTCACAAAAAATAATAATCATATATTTGAATGTGATATTTTGTGCGTTTTTATTAAAGACTAGCAGTTTCTTTAAACGACTACTTTGCTCAGATTAAAGGCGTAGGAAAGTTTGAATTAATACACGAAAAAAACATCCAATGTTTTCATTCTTTTTGGCAGCATTTTT
>Ga0302186_10001333_pt1 | contig 20637 bp, 18 predicted proteins | sample II_Bog_E1_2_FD_198782 | JGI IMG/M metagenome (GOLD analysis project Ga0302186, IMG submission 198782) | Peat permafrost microbial communities from Stordalen Mire near Abisko, Sweden - II_Bog_E1_1 | ecosystem: Environmental > Terrestrial > Soil > Wetlands > Peat | place: Sweden: Abisko...
ACATTTTTTAAAAATCAAATTTAGATCAGGACATTTTAAAAAAACAATTTGAATTTTTCTTTAAATTTGAAAAATCAAAAATCCTGATTTTTTTTTTTTAACTCAATTTTTTAAAAAAATTTTCAAATTTTTACATTTTATTAACAAATACTAAATATTAAAGATTTTTAAAGCTTTCTAAGCTTGAAACCCATAGCGAAATAATAGATTAAATTAGCTAATAAAAGTCCTGTGCGAAAATCCTCATATTTCGGATTATAATCTGAAAAATCCAGGCTGGCCACCTTTTTCTCTATTCCAGCTAAAAGGACGATTTCCTTGGCTTCTTCTGCCATTAATCCGCCAATAACCGAAGGTTTTGAAACTCCAGGACAATAAGCGGCCTTTTTATTAGAAAAATTAAGATTATAAAGAAAAGATCCTTTTACATTTACAGCCTCTAATTTAAAGCTAACATGGATATAATCATAGTTTTTCGCATATTCCTTAATAATCCTTTGAAATTCATAGCCTGCCTGGGTTATAGGAGCCAAAATAGTGTTTTCCATAGGGATTTCCTGTATTTTCCTGATCTTTTTCAAAGGAACTATAGTCATTATATCTTGATTTTCCTTGAGAAAATCAAGGTCTTTTTCAGACATCATCCCCATATCCACTCCGAAATATAGGACTTTTAATTCTCCTTTGCTAATAGAGGACTTATTACTTTCGATCAATTTTCTGGTCATAGACTCAGCAGAGATCTTATCCCCATCATAAAGCTCCTTAAAATCCATTCTATTAGTGATTTCCAAGGCCAAAACCCGCTCATTTTCCTTCTTAAACTCCATAAGTCCTGATAAAGCCCCAAAAGCACAATCTGAACTTCCTCCTAGAGTCAGAGAAAGCCCATTTTTCTTCAAAACATTGAGACATTTCTGCTTTAATTTCTCCAAGAGAGTTTCTAAGGTAAAAAGGCCTTCTATCCTTATATTCCCATAATCTGAAATCTTCAAATCCTTTAAAGAAACTCCATATTCGGCGTTCTCTATGGGACCTATTTTATCTAGAAATCGTCTTAAGGAATCAGGCCCATTATCAAGTCCTGTGGCCAGCGATTTAGATGAATCTCGAAGAAGACCTATATCATAGGGGAAACCTATAAGAGCTATCGATCCATCAAGACCTTCTTTTATGATGGATTTTAGGAAAAGATCAGAGGTATTTGGGGTCATATTACTGATAAATTTGATAATTTATTGATAATTTATTGATAATTTATTGATAATTTATTGATAAATATAGAGAAATATTGAAATAAATAATAATTTTTCTGATAAATCCATTAAAAATGAGCCTAATCCCATTAATCATTCTGAAAAAGGACGCAACTCCGAGATATAATGTCAGTTTCGATGCTATAAAGTTCCTGAAAAGTCTCAAGGAAAAGAAGGTTTCTTCTAATAAAGAAAAAGCCATTTTTCTAAAATCCTATATAGGTCATCATAATTTGTAATTTCGACTTCGAAAGCCTCTCTGCAAAACGCCAAATATCGCAAAAACTCCTCAAAATCAACACGAATCCAGCAAAAAGTCCGAATCCAGGCTTAAGTATTTGGAATCAGACTGTGAGTTTATTTTCTGATATTGAAATGGTGGTGCTAGAAACTGAGAATTTAGAACTTTGCGGTCTTTTCCTCTCTTTATAACTATATAGAACCTACTTATCACTTTTTTATTAGATGAAGCAGATATAGCCAATATTTTCGCTGTCGCTAGTCTTTTAAGTTCTTTAATTTGTCTTAATATGTATTATATATAATCGCTTATAAGATAAAACCCTCTGATTTTTCTATTAGTTCTGGTGATTTCGATGAGAAATCTCTAACCAAATTGAAGTTCTTGCTCTCAATTCCTGAGAAATTAGCCTCAAAAAGAGAAAAGACCCTTTCTAGCGAATTATGTCTTATTCTTCATGCTGGAAACCCTCCCAAAGATCTCATTAATAAACAGACGAGTTCTGATATTTTCCTCAATTTCTTGAAACCCAAGGAAAAAGACCTGGAAATCACCAAATCTATGAAATCCTTCTTTTCGACAAATTTCCAAGCCAAATTCCTGGTTTATTTCGATAAAAACCTCAACATTTTACAGGAAATCGTGGCTTCGAACCCCCCAAATTTCAAATCCTGTGAAGGGAAACTGATAAACGGGCCTTTGATCTATAAAATCGCATATGAGGTGACTGAATTCCTGAAAAATGGCGCAAATATCAATGTTTCTGAGGTCTTGGAACAGGCTTTTTCTTCTGAGGCTAAAGAAATCCTTGAAGATTTGAAAAAAGACTTCCAAACGAAGGTAAAATCAGAACTTAATGATGAGGCGAGTCCTTATGAAATTGAGGAAATCGAGAAAATCTTCAAATTAGGACTTCACGATTTTTCGATGCTTTTGGATAATAAATTGAAGGGTATTTGTGATATAGAACGATATATAGAGCTGAGGAATGAATTTCAAGAGACTTCTGATAAAGAATTTGAAGCTTTTATTGAATTCAATAAGAGAAAAAGCAAGGAATTTTGTGAGGAAATCCTTACGAAATTCTTCTCGACGATTTCAATAGGCGAAATCACGAGTCCAGAAGCAATAAAGCCCACTTTAATTCGAGAATTCGAGGAGGAATTCAATAAATTATCAGAAATTTATATGAATAATGCTCGTGGGCCTGCGAAATTTCAGAGTTTATTCGATAATTTGGCTAGTTTTCTCTTCCAGAAGTATCAGAAAGTCTATGAAGGCTTATGTAACGTCTTTATTCAGGAAAACAATAAAACGAGGCTTTCTTTATTACAAATGAAGGAGGAAAGAGATAAATTATTGAGTTCTATCAAGGAATTGGAAAGTTTGAGATTTGAAGCCGAACAAATGAAGGAAAATATCTCGAGAGATGCAGAAAGCCTAAAACGAGAATTCGATTATAAGCTTCTTAGCAAAGATTATAATGAGGAATCATTGAAAAATACCTTGGAAAGCAAAGATAAATTGATCCGGAAGAAAAAAGAACAGAAAAAAGCTTTGAAAACCGTAATTTTATTAGAAAATTTTAAAAAAACAGGGATTTTCTCAAAAGGAAAACACGAAATTTCGAGAAAACGAATTGAAATTAAAACATGAAATCAATTTAGTTTTGAATGAAGTGGTGAATTTGAAACGGAAAAACAAGGAATTGGAACGAATTCTCGAAGAACAATTGTTTTCCATAAGTCGAGAATTGAAAGGCCAAACCCAAAATGTCGATGAATTGCTTCAAAAGAAGCCTGGCAATGAAAAAGAAACAATAAGTATAATTCAAGCCACTTCCTCAGTAATTTTCCTTATAAATTAATATGAATTTCCTCATAAATTAATGGAATTTCTCTATAAAATGAAAAAAAAAGGTCAATACTGATGAATTAGAGGAAGAATTGAAACATAAAGAATTGGAAATAGAAAAACTTAAGAAGGAAAAAAAGGTTTTGAAGGAAGAATTGAATACGAAATTGGATCAAGAAAGCCGAAGATTCAATAAATTAAAGGATTCTTTGAATAAGGAAATCGATAATTTGAAGCAAGAAAAAGAGGAAATGAATAAGAAAATCATCAATTATGATTCCAAAGATCAAGAACTTAAGGTAATTTCTCAGAAAATCCTTGAAATCTGAAAAAAAATTAGAGTCTCGCCTGTGAAAACACCAAAAAAGACCAAAGCATCGAATTTTATCAACATTTATTAGAACTCAATAAACAACAAATCGAAAGCATCGTTTGTGAAATCGCTGATATCAAACAACAGAATGGAGATCTTAAACAATTCAAGGATTCCATCCCTTTTATCTTAAGCGAAGGGTTGAGATATGCCTTGAAACAAACCAAAAGCACCAAAATCGCGGTTTCTTTAAGGACCATGAAAGATGAGGATGCGAAACTGATTTTGAGCGTTTTCGAAGAGGTTGGCATGCATTTAAAGTTCTAAAGAATTTAATGAGAGCTGAAAAAATTATTAAAAAATCAATAAATATCAATAAAAATCAATAAAAATCAATAAAAATCATAAAAAATAAATAAAAATCATATAAAAAATCAATAAAAATCAAATAAAAAATCAATAAAAAATCAATAAAAAATAAAAACAAATCACTAAAAATCAATAAATATCAATAAAAATCACTAAAAAATCACTAAAAAATCAATAAAAATCAATAAAAATCAATAAAAATCAATAAAAATTATATAAAAATCAAACAAAAATCAATGACAATAAAAGAAAATCAATAAAAATAAAAGAAAATCAATAGAAATCAATAAAAATCAAACAAAAATCAATAAAAATAAAAGGAAATCAATAAAATTCAATAAATTTGATGATTTTTAACTGAAAGTAAAAAATTCAATTTTCTTAATTATTCATAGTTTTCCCCCAAAAATGAATCACCTCATAGATTTCGACTCTTATTCGACCAAACAATCGAATTATTTCCAATATGAAGATTCTCCTTCTCATCTGAATTTATTTTCCAGCCATCTCAAAACCAAGCCCCAAATGGATTCAATTGTTTATCCCCGTAAGAAATCCTTCAAAGATGAGATGAAAGTGGAATTTTCTCAACAAAAACGCAATTCTGGAGATATCAATCAAATTGACCCAATCACCATGCGTTCCAAGTCTCTAATATCTCATGAAAAGCCTTTGGAATTCGATTTCAATAGCATAGATTTCAGCAAACCTTATCCATTAGTGAATTTAGAAACTCTCACAAGGGAATTAACTGAAGAAATGAGGAAAGGAGGGTCTCAAGGGGTCACAGAAGGACTTGAATATACGAGTTCAAAGGATATTGTGAGCTTTTCTGTGAGTCCCATGACTACGAATTTGAGTGATAGGAGAGTCACGAAATTAACAACGATTGAAGCAGGCGATTTCCAAACGATTCATAGTGAAGATGAGGGCGAATTATCACCCAAATTCAACATAAATAACAATATTCATAGTAATAATATGAATAATAGAAATAGTTATAGTAATAATGATGATAGTTCGAATTATAGTAATAATGGCAAATCAGCGGAAATTGAGAGTTTCATTGGATCTTCTAATTATAAGAAGGAAAAAGAGAGATTAAATAAGACTGAGAATGATATTGGAATTCAGAAGAAATTGATTTTTGAAACCGAGGATGAGATTTTTAACAAGCCTTTGATTTTGCATCGGAAAAAAAAGGAAAAACAATTCAGTTTCTCTGAAAGCAATAAAAATCTGAACAGTTATGAGATCCGAGCTGAAGAAACCGTTCAGCAAACCCCATCTGAAGAAAAACACGAAAATTTCCATCATGTCTATCAGAATATCCTCAACAAGTTATTCAATGAAAAAAACATCAGTTCCACCAATAAAAATTATCAAAATAATGTGTCTCATAATAATTTGACTCATAATAATAATAATAATGTGATTCATAATAATGTGTTGCATAATAATGTGACTCATAATAATGTGCCTCACAAAAAAAACAACAATTTCTCTGAAAAAATCAATAAAAAAAACAACAAAGTGAATTCCGGATCACGAACGAAAACCGAGAAAAAACTCAATAAAAGAGAAATGACCTCTTATATTGAGAAGATCATGACCGAAGCGCATCGATTCAAAGAAAATAAGGAAAATTCGCTCAATGCGGCCATTATCAATTTCAACAGCCATAATAATTCTAATGATTTCAGGAAAAAAACTAACGATTTTAATAAGAAGGTTCAGATCCAAAATACCATAATAATCACTAATAATTCAAAAGGCAATAATCAAGGCAATGATTATAGTCCAAGGGAGCTCTATGGGCCAGGGCATAATAATAAGCAAAGCAATGTCTTTCATTTGGACATTAGTGATGTCCCAGTGCTAATCCCATTGAAAGCCTCAGGCACGAGCTCGAAGAAATCTAGACGATTCAGCACTTTTCTTTATTGAGAAAAAAAACTTGTTTATATTGGAATATATATTAAACTTTTATAATTAAGAAAGTAGTTGTTTTTTTTGTTTTTTTTTAATAATTTGTTTTTTTTTTACCGTAATAAATTTTTTTAATAAATTTTTTAATAAATTTTTTTTAATAAAATCCTCCTAAAGTAAAATTTCTTAAATTTTGTTATTTCTTCTTAGTTTTATTTCGTTCTTTCTTAAATTTTAATAAATTTTGTTATTTCTTCTTAGTATTATTCAGTTCTTTCTTCGTGTCTAACGAATCCAAATCCCTCAAGATTGAACTGACATCGATATGCGGGATATAAGGTGTGGGACTTTCCCGAATTATTATCTCATCATCCTCCTCACTTCTGGGCAAAATCGGTCTAAAGCTATTTGAATTATCTATGAAGCCCTTCTTTTCCTTGCTATCGTTTTCCTTGAAATCTTCCCTTACTTTTTCAGCATATTGCTTAAATTTCACCAATTTGATCATTGATCCATCTGGTTTATTTTCTTGGCCTTTGATGTTTATATCACCAAGTTTGGAGCCCAAAGTCTTCATTTCAACAACTTTGAGTATTTTCGCATCGATTTCTGTTTTTGCCCTTTTTTCTCTGAGACTTTGATAGGCGGTCTTCATTTCATGTGCATGCCAATTGGTTTTTTTGAGAAAGAAGCTTTCATTTAATTTCCTCACCTCTGAAAAAGAGAGGGTTTTTTTTTTATCCAAAGGATTATTTTGGACTTGATCTGCTGTTATTATTGGTTTTGGAATGAATTCGAATAATAACAATTGATTGCTATCAAAGAGCAGATATTTCATTTTATCAAGTTCTGCTATTTTATTGAGAATTTGACCTAAGCTCAGATTTTCATTCAATAAAGATTTAGACCGATCCCAAATTCGTCTTCTGGCTATCAATTCTTTATCATTAATGCGGAAAAAGGAATAAATATATTCAAGGAAACTTATTTCAAGCTTTTTACGGACAACTTTTTCTGTGCCCTTTTGGGGGATTTCGAATTCGAAATATTCATTACCTAGATCCCTATAGAAATTGAAATCAATAATTGGTCTAGTTAGGATGAGAGCCGCAATGCTGAGGATTTGTAACGCGCCTCCTGTTTGTGCTAATACTTGTTGCAATTTATCATATGTTCGTTCATAATATTGCACGACCTTATCCACTGCGAAAATCACCTCAATGAAATTCAAATTCGAGTCGATTTGAACAAAGTAGGTTTTTTCATCGGATTTTGTCATGGCACGTTGGGATTGCACATCTTTGGAAATGATCCCCTGATCAGTATCCACATATAGATGTTGGAAAAAAAAATAGATTTGTGCCTTGGATTGGTCATTGGCAGGAACTGTGTAATAATTCCCATGCTGATCTAATGGAGTTTCATAATTCAAACTGTTTACTGCATAGGATGTGAAGGTCATAGTGAAGTCATGCGAATTTATGAACTGTGAAATCTCAGCATCTGATTTACATGGAACTGTGGTGTTCGTGGGGTCGCATTTTCTGATGGTAATATCTATATATTCATAATATAAACTATCTTCGCTACCCATCATCTCCACAGGTTGATAGTTTTTTATGCAAAACATCCCTTGGATTGAATTAACCTGGAAATATTCCTGTAATTGAGGAGATTTAGGCACATCGTTGTCTATATCGCAAAGGCCTATGCTTACTGCAGTGTTATTGTTTAAATTGACATTGCTCTTATTCTTGGCAACTATCGAAAGTTGGGGCACAAAAATACTCAGATCAGAATCATACGAGCCGTTTTGAGATTTTAACCCGAAAGCCAAAAAAAAGTTGTCTTTTGTAATGTTCAGATAATCGGGAGTGTCTTTATATTCGTCCGCAATGATAGTGTTGGGACTGCTACGGGTCATCATATTTAAACCGAAATAGGAAAATGAGCCGAAAAATGAGAATATCACAATTACGGTCATGGTTCTTCCAGCGCATGAACTATAAATGCGATTATTTTTAAAGGTGATTCGGGAACTGGGGGTGATTCCAAAGAAATCGACAAGAGACAAGAACCAAATAAAAGTTTGGAAATATCTGTGCATGAGGAAAATAGGGTTTAAAAATTATTTATTAAATATGAAATGAAGAAATTAAAAGAAAACCAATTTATTTATTTTAATATGTTAATTTTATACCGATTCCATTTTTGATTTTTTAATTTCAATTCTTCTTAAAATGGAAATTTTGTCTATCCAAATTTATTTTTTGTTTTAGTTTTCTCCAACGATTGCAAGTCTTTCAAAATTGAGCTGACATCTATATGTGGAATGTAAAGTGTGGGACTCTCACGAACCATGGTCTCATCTTCCTCTTCACTTTTGGGCAGGATCGGTCTAAAGCTCTGAGAATTTTCCGTGATGTTTTTTTCCTTGCCATTATTTTCCTTTTCATTTTCTTCTTCTCTTTCTCTTCGATCGACTTTCCTTAATTTGGATTTCAATTTCATATTTCCCGACTCTGGATTTTTTAAAGGTGATCCCATTGTTTTCATCTCCACAACCTTGAGCATTTTCGCATCGATTTCAGTTTTGAATCTTTTGTCTCGTACTTTTTGATACGCGGTTTCAATTTCTTGAGCTTTGAAATTATTTTTCCTTTGAAAAAAACTTTCATTTAATTTTCTCACCTCGGCAAAAGAGAGGTTTTTTCTTCGATCCAAAGGTTTCTTTAATAAATAATCGGCACCAATTATTGGCTTAGGAATGCATTCAAAGAGAAGCAATTGATTGCTATCGAAAAGCAGAAATTTCAATTTATCTAGTTCTGCGATTTTGCTAAGAATTTCACTCAAACTTAGGCTTTGATTCAATAAACCTTTAGATTGATCAAAGATTTTCCTTTTAGCCACTAATTCTTTATCATTAACCCGGAAAAATGAATAAACATATTCAAAGAAACTAATTTGAAGTTTTTTACGTACAGGTTTCTCTGAGCCTTTTTCCTGGATTTCGAAATCATAATATTCATTTCCCAAATCTCTAAAAAAATTGAAATATATAATAGGCCTCGTTAAGATCAAAGTTGCAATGATAAGGATTTGTAACGCGCCTCCTGTTTGTGCTAATACTTGTTGCAATTTATCATAGCTCCGTTCATAATATTGCACGATCTTATCCACTGCGAAAATCACTTCGATGAAATTCAAATTCGAGTCAATTTGAACAAAATAGGTTTTTTCATCGGATTTTGTCATGGCACGTTGGGATTGCACATCTTCGAAAACTACTCCTTCATCAGTATCAACATATAGATGTTGGAAAAAAAAATAGATTTGTGCCTTGGATTGGTCATTCGCAGGAACTGTGTAATAATTCCCATGCTGATCTAATGGAGTATCATAATTCAAACTATTCACTGCATAGGATGTTAAGGTCATAGTGAAGTCATGCGAATTTATGAACTGTGAAATCTCAGCATCTGATTTACATGGAACTGTTGTGTTCGTGGGGTCACATTTTCTGATGGTAATATCTATATATTCATAATATAAACTATCTTCGCTACCCATCATCTCCACAGGTTGATAGTTTTCTATGCAAAACATCCCTTGGACTGAATTAACCTGGAAATATTCCTGTAATTCAGCGGTTTTAGGCACATCGTTGTCTATATCGCAAAGGCCTATGCTTACTACAGTGACATTGTTTAAATTGACATTGCTCTTATTTTTGGCAACTATCGAAAGTTGGGGCACAAAAATACTCGGATCAGAATCATAAGAGCCATTTTGAGATTTTAACCCGAAAGCCAAAAAAAAGTTGTCTTTTGTAATGTTCAGATAATCGGGAGTGTCTTTATATTCGTCCGCAATGATAGTGTTGGGACTGCTACGGGTCATCATATTTAAACCAAAATAGGAAAATGTGCCGAAAAATGATAATATAACAATTACGGTCATGGTTCTTCCAGCGCATGAACTATAGATACGCTCATTTTTAAAGGTGATTCGGGAACTGGGGGTGATCCCGAAGAAGTCGATATTTGATAAGAACCAAATAATAGTTTGGAAATATTTGTGCATGACCAACGTAGGATTTTAGGAAATTTTGTGATTATAAAATAGGAAATGAATAATTATAAAACCTAGATTAGATGAAAATTTGACCAAAATGAAAAAACTGAATCAGAAATTTTTTCAAAAAAAATTTAGAACTAAAAACTTTTTTATTTTTTGTTTTGCACATTTTCCATTTCAACAATTTCTTTCCTAATTGCCATTAAAACCTTCCCCAATTCATTCCTTCCAGTCCCATCCCCACCATCAGCCCAAACCTTATCATTTTTTGTATGTTCTATTAATTCGGCATCTCCTGTTGACAGCAAAACTTTCTTCAAATCAGGATGTTGTAAAAATTTTTCTTTACAGCATTTATGCATTACTCCTATTTTCACATCATCCCAATCCCCTCTCCTTCCAACTCGTTCCGTGACCATTTTTTTGGCTATGCTTGGCGCTGTTTCTAATCGTACTTTCTCTTGAAATTCTGGGACATCAGGAAATTTCATCGCTTGGAAATAATGTTCAGTTGTTGGCCAGATTTTTGAATCAATTGAGATTGGAGCAGAGTAAAAATTGCTGAATTGATAAAAAGGATCCTGCTTTCCATAAAAAAGAATTTGTTTGGGCGGACTTGTTGACTCCATAAGAATTTATTGAATTTTTTTTAGTGATGAAAAATTAAAAAAAAATATAATAATAATTGATTCTCTGTTGATTTAATAAAATGTCTAATTATATTATTCAGACAAAAAGTTATGAAAAACGAACTATGATTTTTTTTATTTCTTTAAATTTGAATGATTTTCATGAAACACTATACCAGCGAGATAGATCTTGAGGCAAAAAAATAAGAATCCTAATTGTTATTAAGTTTACACACCAAATTATTTTTTCATTACCTGAAATAATGTAAGCTACTGATTTCGCGAGTGATGGCTGAAATTCAAAAAGGTTATTTGTTTCGATGAGAACGAAAAAAACAAGCATTAGATTGAAATGACTGCTTTCATTTTGTGTGTTTCCAATTTCTCCATTCCAAAAAAATTTCCATTCATTTAACGTTTTTCCAAAAGTTGTTAATAAAATCCAAGGAGAAATGATATTTATCAGGACGATGGATTCATAACAAGCCTGGAATTTTTTTAAAGGATTTTCTGAAGAAATATTGAGAATATCTAATAATTCTTTATTATCTCATTTATAATTAATTCAAATGTTACTTTCGAAATAGAATTCAAATGATGAGGACCACGAATGACAAGATTTCATTGATGTATTTACTTCGAATTTAAAAATTTCATATAGATTCAATGAAGAAATCACGAAATAAGTCGCCCAATTTGAAATGATGCAGTCATAATTCGCAACAGTTATGGTTACAATTAACAAAACAATTTGCGAAATTGTGACGAGTATAAAAGCTCCCCTATAAAAAATTATATTATTAAAAAAAAAAATGAACTTTGCATGATCTGAATAATCAGATAGGTAATAATTGTTTATTTGAAGAGCAATTCCGATTCCAACCAAAATTAATGTGCAAAACAAAATAAAAAACTTGAGAAAAATTTTGCTAAAAATTCATTTGAAAAAAGTAAAAATCTACTGCAGAAAAATCAAGCCGAAAACCGTTGGCCTCCATTTTTTCCTTAGCTTTTCTACTGAAGCAAAAACTGAATGTCAAAAATTGCGACATCTCAAAAATTTTATATAGAAAAACTAAAATTAAGTAAAAATCCAAATTTTTTTCTTTGAAAATTTTATAATACCTATTATTCGAAAAACCCAAATATAGTAATAAATGAAGCTTTGAGGGATGAAATAGATCATTAATCCTTTAAAAATTTTTAAAAAACTTAAAAAAAGCAATATTTTGAGACCTGATATCCCAAATCCGCCAATGTTCAATGGTAAAGAACTTTGCAATTCTGGATAAATCCATTTGAATGTTAAAGAAACAGTGAGGAAGAGGGAGATTTTTAGGAGGAGGTCTGAATTGATGAAGAGATAAGAAATGGCTAGGAATGGAAGCAGCTTGAAACTCGTGAAGGAATTGTTTAGAATTGTAAACATTTTTTAAATTCTGATAATTTTTCGAATTAATTATATTAATTTTTCATCAAAGGTCCAAAGGAAATTACATTCCACTTGATTTTCTTCAAAATAAGCTGGATGTTCTTCCCGACTAGTCCCTGATGATAATATCTAAGAAAATTTAAATTTCGATTATGGGAAAATTTAAAGTACTTTTCTAAAAATTCCCTTTCGTTTTTTAAATTTTGCCTCAAAACATTGTGGATCTCCTCTGGAAAAATTACATCAGCACTCAATGAGTTTTCCTTGTAAACAATTTTATAAATATTTCTGATCTCTGCAAAGAAAGATTTCGTGTTTTCAGCCAAATCTTTATTCAAATTTCTGTAAATTTTGAAGTTTGGAGTGTCTCTAAGTGAAAAAATATAAATTTTATTATAGAATTTTGTTATTTACGGTAATATATATGAATAACCTCCCTCCCAAAAAAAGAAATCAAAAATCAAGTAAAAAACAGAAAGAAAAAATTTAGAAAAATAGAAAATAAAACAAATTATGTAAAAATTTTAATATTTCACTCCCCCCATCCAATCATCAATAATTTATAGATAATACTTCAAATGAAAACAGATAGAAAAATTGATCAAAATTTCATCATCATTTCTTTTTTTCTCTCTGGCAAATAATGGGAATTTTAATCTGTCTAACTTGTGTTGTGAGATGATGTTATTTTGGAAAATTTTGGTCGGCGGTTTCAAAATATAGAATAGATGCTGACTATATACAAACTGTCTATCAAAAAATTTAACATATTCGAACTCTTTCAATTATACCTACCGTATCACAGCCTGATCTAACCAAAACAATGGCATCTCCTGATAACCAAACAGAATAAATTTTGTTTTGTCAACCAATTGTCTCCAATGGCAATATTCTTTCGGGAATGAGCTTTCTTTGAACAATAGTTGATGTAACAACTTGAAATTGAAGAAATTCAAACAAAAACATAACTTTTCATCATCAGAGTATTGTGTTCCGGGATGTAGAGGTTCTTCTAATTTTTTGAAGAACTTCTCAGTTTGAAGAAAGAGCTCTGAATTAGAATTTCTGAATTTAGTCAATTCAGTGTAAAATAATTTGACTTTTGAATCATCAAGAACGATATCATAATTATCAAATTTCAGCTGAGCGAATGAATGTCTGACTTTATCACAATAATGCTCAAAAAATTCAATTATTTCCTAAATTTTCATCAAAGTTAAAAAATAATAATAGAATCTCAAAATTACCAAGGCAACACCTTTATAAGGAGTCATGCTCAAATTTTCAATCATTTCAATAGGAGTGAATAAGGATAGCAACTTTATATATTATAAAATAAATGTTTTTTTTGGGAAATTACATCAGTCCTTCCATTCAACTCTGTCAATTTTTCCTTGAAAATAGCAATATCTTTTTTAGACACTTTAGAATCTTGATTGGAATCACCCACAATCCGATAAAATGCTTCCCGGGGTAAATCAGGGAAATCCCAAAAAACATCAACGTCAATCATTTCCAAATTTGAAAAAAACAGGCTTTGATCCATATTCACATGTAAATTGTAGGCGTGATATAAAAACTTTGTAAAAAGATTATTGAAAATATAAAAAATGCAAAAAAATTAATAATTTTTTATGTCAAAAAAAAACTATACATTTAAAAGAGATTTTGACTGAATTATGAATTCTTTTGCTTTTCGTTGTTGGAAATAGAACAGAAACAACGCCTTATTAAGAAAATAATATGGATTATGGGCAAGATTTTTGTGTGGAAGGGTCATCATTAAAGGTTTTTTGCCTTTCTCCCAATTTTCGAAATCCTTCCTAATCACAAGATCAAAATTGATATGTTTCGCTCTCTTTATCAAATCATCCTGATAGTTTTCAAAATGCTTGTTAAAGAAGCTTTTGATGAACAAAATCAAATTGTTTTTGCCTGTCCAAAATGATTTTTTTTCGTTATTTGAAATGCTGGCGTTTATGCTATTGTTATTTGTTTGGTCATCGATAGTTTCATCTACTATCCTTTCGATTTTCTTCAAATGTTCGGCATTCCATGATTGTCCAGCTGAGATCACTGTTTTCCCGAAATTCAAGAATAAATAATCGGGCACTTCAAATTTCATGATGAATTCCTTGGATTTTACATTTTTTCCGTAACCTTTAATTTTTTTTTTTTTTTTTTTTTTTTTTTTTTTTACTATTTTCAAATTCGATCTTGTTCAAAATGTTCTTGAATCTTGTGGTGGGGTTGAAGTCGATTTTGTTATAATCTCTGAGGAAGTTTTTAAAGGAGGAACCTTGGATTATTTCCGCGACAAATTTCTGCGAATATTTCATTTGAAAGATGGAGTTGTTGAGGGTTTTCATTGGGTCGCTTTCTATGAAATTCAATAATCCTTGTATGAAATGTCTATTTGGTTTCAAGAAGATCCCGTTCTCAAAAAAGGAAAAGAACAATTTAATTAATCTTTGAGAGAAATTTCCACGCAAATCCTGAAGTTTTTCATAAGATTTATCGGCTACATGCAGATTATTAAGTGAACCGATGTAATTGTTCCTTTCATTCTTGAAAATGCTTAAGATTTGGCTGTAAATTTTAAATTTGTATATACCAGAAAATAGAAACGAAGCTCAATTTCTAACTCTTCGTTTGTGGTAAAATTGTAAGGATTAGAGATGATTTCTTCATCGAGATTAACGTATGCTACATGCTCATTAGGAAAAACTTTGGCCACGAATTCAGAAGCTGGTAAACCTAAAAAAATTTTTTATCAAGCTTTTTTTATATTTATAGGTGAACCAATAAAAATGTTATTCTTTTGTTGGCCTTTTGGAATTTTCTCCCTAATGTTTTTATAGGGAAAACTAGTAAATTTTATTTGTGAGTTGAAAGGGAAAATCAGGCAGGAGATGGCCTCCATGACTTCATATCTTTTGTTCTTATTTTTTGAAATAATCACCACCTTTTTAAAGGATAATTTTTCCTAAATAAAAAACAATTCTTACATCCTTTCCGAAAATCAAGCATTTCCAAAGGAAAAAAACCGTCTCTATTTCTATTTCAAAGAGTCCCTTAGCAACATTCTTAAAATACATATATATATTAAATTACCAAAACAATCGTTTCATTTTTAAACGGATGTTCAATAGCCGAAAGTTCATGAAATTGATAAACTTTATCATCTTTTTATTAATTTTAATCGGCAATAAAAAAAACAAAAGAAATCAAAAAACAAACTTAATTTGTATTGCAAAATGGAATTCGGGCTTGGTCTTTTCAAATTATTCACCAAAAAAAACAGGTTTGCTGCAAATTTCACCATTTTATGGAACTTCGTGTCGCATTCATCATCAAAAACTTTGCATTCTCCAAATAAGACCTCCACCAATCCTTCTAACACTTCCAAAAACACGCCATCGAACATCCTTCTCGACTTAATCACAAAAGTCAACGGATAATAAAAGTTGGTGAGCTCTAAATATAGAGGCTCCAAAAGCAGGCCCAGATCAGTCACAGTTGCTTTTTGAGACTCTTTCATCATGTTACTTTTAGCTGATTTCATTAGGTCAGTTATATCATCATAAATTACAAAACAATGCAAATAATATGGCACACATGATTTTGGGTCATTCGGGTTAAGACTCGTGAAAACTGATGAGAAAGAATAATTTGGAAGTGGCTTGTTTTCTATTCGGAACTCATAGGCATAGAGAGCATCGATTATGTTGGTGTTTTCAGCCCAATTTGTGGGGATAGAAAGAAGAACTTCTCCTCGATAAGGAGATTCAGGCTTGAAAAAATCTATATGGAGTTATAAAAGGAAGGGAGTTTAGAAAAAGGAACTTTTTGCCTGATCTAGGGAGTTGACTCCAATGATGAAAAACTCTTCTATTAGTGAATCCCAAACGTAGTTTGAGAGGAAGAACTCATCTGGATTCATTTTGACGAATTTTGATTATTTCATAATGGTAAGCTGGCTTATATTAATAAATAATTTTCTTATTTTTTTTTTGGGTAATAAAATAAACAAAGTTTTTTTTTGTAAAATGGAAACGATTTTTTCCAAAAAAATAGATTTTTTAATAAGCATATTTACTTTGATTTTGAAAAATTTTAAAAAAGTTTTTTCTTTTTTCTTTTGTAATTTCATCAAAATAAAATATTTAATTTTTTTTTAAAACCTTCCAAAATGGAAAGGAAATTTGATAATATAAAAAAAAATTTAAAAATCAATTTTTTCTACATTTTTGGTTCAAAGATGTTCCATTGAAGTTTCAAACAATTTTAAAAAATAATAATATCTCCATCCTATTAACATATTCTGTTCAAGTTATAACTTTAGAAAAGTTTTAGCTGAAGACAGGGGTGGAGGGAGATGAAACTATTATTAAAATTTATCTTTTTTTCACATTAAGTCTTATAATTATCTCAACTATTTGAAAAAAACAATACTTTTGAATTATATCCTGAAAATTCATTAAAATTATTCGCTAATGAATTCTGTCCCCTATGTCCGATCTCTCAGTTCTCTTTCCTCAATATAAACCTCTGCAAATCCATTTCCAAAACATAAGAAAAATTCCAACCTCTTACTAACCACCAATGGGAACTTATTTCTACAAAACCACTGGAACAGAAACTCCTTCGACCACTTCTGACCCCCTAAAAGCCCCCATCAAAGCCGCTGGATCTGATGGCAATCAAGTGGAATTTTTTTCAGAATCGGCAGCAGATTTCCTTGATGTGGTCTTTTGCATTGACACCACAGGTTCCATGAGTGCCTACATCGAGCGTTCGAAGAAGGTCATAACAAACATGATAAATTCTTTTTCCCAAAATGAAGAAAAACCGATGTTTGGGATCGTTGCATACCGAGACCATCCTCCACAAGAATCATCTTATATCACACACATTCATCAATTAAGCAATGCTGAAGAGGCATTGAAATTTGTTAAATCATTGAATGCGCAAGGTGGAGGAGATACCCCTGAGGCTGTTTTGCAAGGATTACATGATTCTGTTACAAAAATTAAATGGAGAAATATGACTGTGCAAGATAAAACATATAAGAAATTGGTGATACATGTAGGTGACGCACCACCTCATGGCAAAGAATACCATAATGGTGATGATCATTGGCCAAAAGGATGTCCCAGTGGCATAAAATTGATGGGTTTAGCTGAAACCATGAACAAAAATGTGATTTACTATCATTTTTGCAGGTTGAATACAACAACTGATACGATGTGTGAAAAGTTCAAGAAGAATTTCAACAACTTTGAGTTGATTGATTTGGTGGTTAATCAGGCCAACATAGCAGAACAGAAGAAGGAATTCGAAAGCTATGTGGCTGCATGCGATGTGAAGGAATATATAGGAAAAGATCTTGCTTGTATGAGCATGCAGGAACAAAACGAATGCCTTTATGAAGCAAAGGTCACTTGTGCTGTCTTTAAAAACATGAAGAGAAAATAAAAGACTTTTAAATTAATTTGTTTTGAAATGTCATCTAAATTTTATTTTTTTTTAACAGATTTTTTATTTAATTTTGTTAAAACGGAAGCTTCAAAATCCCAGCGAAATAAAATTTTAATAATTAAAATCGAAAAAAAAATAACAAATCTTCCAAATCCATGGAACCTGCAATTCTAGAGCAAATAGTTTCGCTCTCCAAGGAGGTACAAGCTATTATCGAAGCTGATTTCAAGAAACTAGACCCATACTTCGATAATTGCATTAAGTACCTTCAAACCATAGCCGAAGCAATGACCAAATTCAATGAAACCCGCAATACAGCCCTTCCGCTTCCAGAATCTGCATCCTTGCTTCAAGCAGACTTCGAATCCTACAGGGATTATCTGGTGAAGGAGCAGAAGAAAAAAAACACCTCACCATTGAAAGGTCCTAACATTGTTCGGGAATCCCAGGCCAAAGTTGCTATAATTGAGCGAGAGATCCACAATTTCAATTTGGAGCTAAAACAGCCAGGAGCTTTGATGCAGACAGCCATGCAAGGTGGCACTGGTTTCAAGGATGATCCAGAAGAAATCAAGAAATACAATGTTCCAAGAGATATGTGGATGAAGTACTTCTATCAAGATGAACAGGTGTCTTGGGGAGAGTTTTGCAAAGGGTTGAAGGATTACGCATTGGATACGATCAAAATGGATTTGAATGATCAGCAATTGGAAGCAGTTATGGGGAAGATCGATAAAGATGGTGACCATTACATCCTTTATGACGAATGGAAGTCATTTTGGGCTGAGAAATGGCAATATGAAGCTATTAGAAACACGATCATTGATACTGCTAAACCAATTTATACAACCAACAAGAAGGATGTGATGCCGATTTCACTTGTGGTGAGAGAAGTCAACAAAGAGGATCCTCCAAATTACATCTATCCAAAGGATCATCAGTTCTTTATTTCATTTGACAAAATTGAGTACAATGACTTTGATGGGAAACTAGTGAGCTACCAGAAGGCTTGGGACAAAGAAGCTCTGATCGTTGGAAAAATGAAGGGTCAACAAAAACCAGACATTTATTTCAATAGTAAGGTGAATTCCATCGCCGACAAGCAATTCCAAATTAATGTGAAAAAAGGCAAAACTAAATTTGGCTTCTACCTCACCAATCTTTCAGCAGGAAGCACTCCCACTTGCGTAAAAATTGAGAAAACTCCTTATATAGTGGAAATGGGTATGATCTTCCGAATTGGAGATGTTTTGATCCAAGTGGAGGAGGCCTATCCAAGACCAGAAAATAATGAGAGTTTGGAAGAATGGCACGCAGATTACAGATTTCTCAGTTTCGTGTCAAAGGATCCTGGAAACGATCCAACTCTGCAGGTCAAAGCAGGAGCCCCAGTCAAGGTCGACGCCAAAGCGAAACCTACAAAGTTGGTTTTGAAGTGTTTGGAGGGCGGAGACACGCAAGAGCCAATGACCTTTACAGTAAAGAAGAAAAGTCAAGATTTTGATGTGGTGGTTGGCAGTTCTGAAGATTGTGAATTTGTAGTAAAGGGACTGGAAGAGAAGCACTTCAAATTTATGTACGATGAATGGTTGAAATTTTGGGTAGTGCAACTCTTAGAAGATAGCGTAATAACAGACAGCAACGGAGTCTATTTGTATCTCATCCATGAGAGTGAGTTCAATGACAAAAACACGAAGCCGAAACCAGGGAAGATCTCTGCACTCATGAGACCCGGGATGAAGATTTCATTTAATTCAAATCTGTTAGAAGTCATTCAAAAATAATTAAAATTTTTTAGGAAGCCGAAAAAAAAACGCTTAAAAAATTAGAAAGAAACATCAAGCTTTTAAAATGAAGGAAATTCTTTACTAATTTTAAACCCAAATGAAAAAAAAAAAAATACTATTTAAGTAATTTTCTATCAAAATTCTTATTAAATTAAAATCCTCTGAGGATTCCCGATAGAAAAATCACATATAAATAATACATTGCTATGTCGAAATCCATCAACCCTATTATTTTCAAAAAAATCTCTTCACCTCAAAATGGAATCTGCCCCAATCGAACTAGAAAAAAAAAACGTTACCCCTCCAATCAAAAAGACCTTCGGTCCAGATGGTAATCAGGTTGAATTTTCCTCCGAATCAGCAGCTGACCACCTCGATGTCGTCTTTTGTATTGATGTCACCGGCTCTATGTCATCCTACATCGAGAGGTCCAAGAAGGTCATTGCCAATATGATAACCAACTTTTCAGAAAGCGAAGACAAGCCACTTTTTGGGGTCGTGGCCTATCGAGACCACCCACCTCAAGACAATACCTTCATAACCAAAGTCCATCAATTGTCAGACGCTGAAAAGGCATTGGCGTTTGTGAAAGAGCTGAGAGCTGAGGGCGGAGGAGATAGTCCTGAAGCCGTGTTGCAAGGGCTAATGGACTCAATAGAGAAGATCCAATGGAGGAATCTGAACATTCCTGATAAAACTTACAAAAAACTAATAGTTCATGTGGCAGATGCCCCACCACATGGTAAAGAGTTTCATGCTGAGAATTTGGATGATACTTGGCCCAATGGATGCCCAAGTGGAATCACAATGGCACAACTTGCGAGCAGCATGAATGAGAATAAGATCTATTATCATTTCTGCAGGTTGAATACATCGACAGACGTTATGCAAGAAAAATTTGTGAAAGAGTTTAAGTACTGTGAGATAATTGATCTAGTGATCACGCAACAGAACATGATGTCGAAAAAGGCGGAGTTTGATGATTATAAAGTGGAGTTTAAAAAGAACAAGGCAGAGTACAAAGATAAAGAGTTTGAGGAGATGGATTATGGTGAACAACAAGAATGCTATTATGAAGCGGCAGTTTCGAAAAAGATGGCATATAACAAGAAGAAATAATGAAGATGATTAAAAATCATTTGGAATTAATTATTTTTTTTTATTGTTTTTTTTGTGCCATTTAAGACAAAAACAACTTTTCAATTCAAGCATTTAAATAAAATTAAGTTTATTGAAAATTTCATAAAATAATTTTTTTTTTTCAAA
>Ga0302186_10001334_pt1 | contig 20636 bp, 13 predicted proteins | sample II_Bog_E1_2_FD_198782 | JGI IMG/M metagenome (GOLD analysis project Ga0302186, IMG submission 198782) | Peat permafrost microbial communities from Stordalen Mire near Abisko, Sweden - II_Bog_E1_1 | ecosystem: Environmental > Terrestrial > Soil > Wetlands > Peat | place: Sweden: Abisko...
AGAAAAAAGAAAAAATATTTAGGAAATTTTTAAAATCAACCATTTGGCTGCAAATATATAATCCAAAATGTGTGTTTTTTGTTTTTAATTTTTCGCTTTTTAATAAATATAATGAATCAAAAAGATAAAAAATGGCTATATTCAGGTCTTTGCTGAGCCGTGCAGTAAATGGTGCAGTTTTATTCCGTTTATGTTTTGTGATTTCAAGACAGTGTTAAATATAAGAAAAAAGAGATGCGAAACGCCACGCGGAAACTGCATTGGCAATTTATGATTCCTCCTGAATCAAGACGTGGCACAAATCAAAATCAAAACCAATCTTAAAATCAATTGATTCACCAGATCAAGGCTGGGAACTTTAAGTTGAAGAAAAGTCGATTTACAAAAGACTGATTACCAAAAAACCAATTAAGTAAAAAAGAGGAAATGTCTATGACAATGGTTTTAGCAAAAGCTATTGCAGAAAGAAGGAAAATATGGTGAAACATGATGTTCAGTCTTATCAAGAGTTCCATTGGAGTGACGATATACCTTTAACAACTTTTTTTTTTTTAAAATTAACTAAAATATGATTTTTCAGAAAGCCTTTTATATTTTTATAAGAATTCCGCCATTTTCTTTATATTTACTACATCTCCGAAAAAACTCACATAATTAATATCAATGTTTGCTCCTTCATTATTATCTCCGAATTCCACCATTCTATTCTCGCAATCAATAAGCTTCACAATCACATATAACCCCCCAAACAACCTCACATCATCTAATTTCACCTTCAACCCTTTGAGATCTTTGCTAAGGAATTGTAGCCAAGCTATGGGTCTTACCTTTCTGCTCATTTTCCTCTCATTATTATTAAAAATCACAAACCGTGCGATTTCCGGGTCGCAATTGACTAGTTTCGACTTGATCAAAGCCCTTTGTGCTAGTTCAGGACAATTTGTATGATAGATCGATGGCAGGTCCTCTCCATGAATTTGATAAATTGAAAGGATATCTTGAACAGATTTGGCGTTTTTAAAGATCTCAAAGATCTCCACTTGCTTCACCTCAATGTCATAATCTGAAATAAAGACCATACAAGTCCTCACCGGACATGTGAAAATGCCTTTTCTTGAAATCTCGAAACCTTTGATAATCGCATAATTTTCCTGAGTTATACAGATTTTGTCATCATATATCTCAAATTCATTTGAATCCTTTACTTTCTTCCATTTGATTTCTGTTTTTCGCAGGAAATTCATCGAAGGAGCAATTTTTTCTATTAATTCCTTTTTGTTATATTTCCTCCATTCGGAATCACTTTTCCTCTTCCCGTTCAAAGTCTCCCAAATTGCACATAAACGACTTATCGGTTTTCTCGGCCTTTTGTTATTTTTTTTTCCTTTTTTTATGTTTTTTTTTGTTTTGGCCTGTCTTGAATTCGGAAAATATTCCTCATCTGAACCGAGAGAATCATCTTCTTCGTCAAGAGAAAGTCTTTTGATTTTTTCAATTTCTTCTTGAAGGGCGTCGATTAGGAAATTCGAGCTGAATTTCGAGAAAAATTCATTATGTTCAATATTTTTATTGCCGACGTTTTGGAAAAAACTTTTCCTGAAATCATGGTTCAGCTCATGAAAGAGATCCAATGCTTTTTTCACTTGTTCGAAATTTTCATCCAAAACCCCTTTTATATGGAAATTCTGGCCTGCCTTTGAACAAATAGACCAAGAACCTTTGATAAACAACGTATCGACCCAATATTCAGGACTATTGCTATCTACACCTCCATCAGTATAAAAACCATAAAAAGGGATATCTTGATAGGTTTGATGATGAAAATTTTGGAATTTTGGAAGAAAAATCGTCTGCAAGTCGGAATCAGAAAGATTTGAAAGAGTTTTGACATTTTGGAGGGAAATTCCTAAGGAACGGAGGGAAATGTGAAGCTTGAGATAATTTGAAAGGGAAATGAAATCGTTGAAAAATCTGGATGTTAAAGGAAGTGTTAGATAGAGGTCTTTCGGATGGAGGAAAGTGAGGAGATGAGTCAGGAGGAAGTCGGGCAATATGTGAAAAAAGTGAGTTTGGGTGCTCATTTTTTTCTAAATAAAGGTTTTTATTTATTTTTTTCGCAAAATTTTCATATTAAAGGTTTTTTTCATATTTCCCTAGTAATAAAATTTTCATTTTACTGAGAAAAAAACGCCAATAAAAACAACATAAATAAAGGAGATTTTCTTTCTGTTTTCTGAATACATTAGTGAATTTAAACTATCATAATTAATTAATCACATTTCATATCATTTTTCCCATTATTTTAAATAAAATTTCATTTAAAAAAATCATCTCTTTGTTTTTTTAAAAATAAACATAGAAACAATTAAGCAAAAAATCATTAGTTCAAAGTATTTTGAGAAAAATTTTGTTTTTTTAATTATTTTTTGTTTTCTTCATGAATGGGAAAACAGAATTGTTGAGGTAATTTAAATAGCCACTGTAATCCTTTTCTTGAGAAATCTTTTTGGCCTCCTAAAAATTAGCATTTGAAAATATTTTCTTTAATAATCTTTATTACGATCAAGCTTAACTTCATTATAGGCAAAATTTTCTCCGTCATTGTTACAAAAAACCACAAAATCTTAAATTATTAACAAAACACCATCAATTAATAAAATAATTACTTCTTTTTCGCCACTTCTCAAAAGCAAGCAATTTCTCTCATTGAACGTCAATTGATTTTTTACCAAACGTTCTTGATCTTCCTAAATTTTAACAAATCATAAAAGTTATAACCTCTTCAATAATTTATCTACTACCTGTAAAGTTGTTCTATATTTACCAAGATTATTTTCGCATAAGCTTTTTATATAAAGCAAGGTGTCTTCTTCATTTTGTAGACTCAAAGCCGGTGTTGATTGAGGTCTGAACGATGAATTAGATTGCTCTTCCTCTGAATCCTCCCCTTGCCTCATTTTTATATCCTAAAACGCCAACATTTTACATCAAAGGACAACTGCAGATTGTTACTTTCAAAAGTTTAAGTAGCTCCATATTGTTAATTATCACGAATCTCACAAAGCCAAACAAATCCTTAACTGAGTTTTCTTCAAGATTGGCCATAATGCGAAAGTTTTTAGCCAGAATTTTTTGATCCATGAGGCTCTCTTTCATTTTAATTAAATTATCATTTTCGCGAAAATAAACCTTCACGGCAACCTCATTTGCATCATTCGCTTCAACTATAAACCCATAATTTAACAAAAACCGAGAGTTGCATTTCCTCCCGTAACTATCATACACTGGCTCCCCTTTCCCAATATTTTCATTCGCCTCTATAATAAACCCTCCTTTTTCATCACTATAACTCCAATTCGTTTGCTTTGGTCTCTTATGATTTAACATATCTTGAATTTATGTGATATTAAATTTGAATTTTTTTTTATCAAAAAAACCTGCATAGGGCACAAAAGCATCGGTTTTCGCATTATTTATCACAATTCCGAAAATTCGACTTGAAGCAGACATTCTAGCCCAACAAAACTCATTAAAGGTATAATCAGATAGTTCTGGAGCGACCTGCAAGATAGCATCATAATCTTTTTTCAAATCAGCCTTTTTGTCAAGAATTTGGTTCAAGAAAGGAGAGCCTTCAAGCCAAGTTAATTCCTCTGGAGTAAAGAAAATCGGCATTGAATGATAATGAGTGGGAAGGAGGTCCAAATAAGGTTTCCAGAATGATTTGGGGTTGTTTTTTTCGCGCAGAATGTATGTTGAGAGAAAAGAATGTTTTGGGGAAAGAAGTTCTAGGTTATTTTTGATGATTTTTTGAGATATTGTCGTAGTTTGAGCCATTTCTAAAGTTATTAAAAATTGCTTGGGAATGAAAAGAACGGTATCATTGATCTATGAAGAAGAAAAAAACTGATAATTTTCTTAGATTTTCTAATATTACATGGATATTTCTAGCTGCATGAACACCACGATAGTTTTCTGAATAATATATGATTTTCATAGATGAAAAGATCGATTTGGATTTGCCTTCATTGAGCCAAGATTCCATTGATCTTATTTTAAGAATTTCAGGATGGGAGGATGGAAGCAAATTTTCCTAGATTTTAATTATAAAATCAATTTTTAACCTTAAAATGAACCATTTGATATTCTTTCTCAATCTTCTCCATGATTTTCGCCATTTCAGGATAATCCCCATGTTGTTTACTATCTTCTATAACAGTTTTAGCTTCCAAAAGCTTATCTAGATCATATAAACATGCTGCTTTTCTATAATAAGCCTTGAGAAAATGAGGGTTTAGGATCAAAGCTTGATTGGCATCCTCCAAAGCATTTTCGAATTGTTCCATATTATAATATGCCGCAGATCTGTTGCTGAAATAAATTGGCTCTTGGTCATTCAATTTAATTGCCTCTGAATAGAAATAGACTGCCTTAATGTTGTTCTTTTTCTTTAATTCGCTATTTCCGCTTTCCTTTATAACCCCCGTTAATTTTTAACGTCTTAAGTTTGTTTTTAAATAACTTTAAAAGCATCAGCTTGGATGATATTATCTGGCTTTCCTTTGTTCTCTGCTGTTTCCATTTCCAAACGACTTTTCTGTTAATTACAATCCTGAAAAATTTTGGATTTTATTAATTCTTGTCAAATATCTAATAAAAAATCAATCTTATAGTGTTAATTTGATTGCGAATATTCAATCATGTCTCCTTCTCCATCCTGATTATCCACGTTAGTATTCCCATCATCGCCACTTTCACTAACTCCACTATTATCCTGAATTTCCCTAAACGCGAAATTCTCCTTCCCATGCAAACTCTTTCTAGTCTGCGCAGTATCCAACCTTTTGCCTGAATCCAAACCTATATATTGCGTATGGTGGGTCTCCACATCCATCACTTGTTGAACTTCTCCCAATATCGGTTGTTCCCAATTAAATGTATCCTTCCTTAAGACTTCTCCATTGCTTTCATTCACTTTCGTCAATTCGTTCTTATGAATCACTTTGCCCAATAAGACCGGAGTCTTCACCACTGCAGGATGTGTGATGATGGTATTCACCCTAATTTTCGGTTCTGTTTCTTCCACCCTAATTAAATTTAATGCTTCTGGAGCCACATTCGTCATTTTCCCAAAGACTAGCCCCTTGCAAGAATTTAAATTAAAAATCCATGAGTGAAAACACGCTTTGGCACAGGTAGATGCTTGCAATTTTCCCGGAAGGCATTTTTGAGTGGCTTGACACCAGCCTGGAAGTTTGGTTTTTAATAGAAAAATTTAAAAAATAACACAAATTTAAATTTTAGTAAATTTCGTACCGCAATAGGGATTCGCAGCGCATAAATCGCAAGTTTGGAGGTTGAAACATATAGGGTAATGTTTTTGTGAGGTGATGTCACATTCAGATAGGACGCCTTCTGGTAAATGAATGATTTCGGTCTGGTTTTCTACGACGATACTTCCATCTGGGTATTTGGTAGAAACTTCCTTCTTAACAAGTGTTGGAGTTGGACCATAAGGAGAATCATTAGGATCTGCACCGAAATGGTTCTTCAGAGTTAAGCCTTTTGGAGTCGATGGAAGCCCCTCTCCAGTGAGGGCGGGCAATTGGCGACTAAGCACCTTATGCTTTCGGATATGGCCACCAGGCGCTTGGTTATTTTTGTGGTGATATGCGAGGAAAAGGGGCAAAACGAACAGAAGGAACAAAAGCTTTATAGACTTCATTTTTATGAAAAGCAGTTTTTAAATCGAAAATAAATAAAAAAACAAAGATTTAATTATTAAATTTTATTGAATTTTTAAATATTGAGAAGACTTTATGGGAACATTAAAATTTTTTTCATCTGGATCATAATTAATCAGGGTCTTTTTTAAATAGGTTTTCATCTGAGATTTATTTATATTTAAAATTTTCCCCCAAAGCAAATAATTCAAAAAAAACAAATTAAAAAAAAACTTAATAAAAACCATTACAAATCCTGCAAAAATTCTTCACAAATTCAAAACATGTCCGAAAACCAGCCCTTAAATAAGCCCAAAGAACCTGACCAAGACCTAGGTTTTGCAATGGCTCTTGTGCAATCTTTAAACGAGCCCCTGCCTATCGAAAAGGATGCCACAAACGTCCTTTTTTTCCTAGAATTTAAATAAATTTAAACTTATTGATTTTTCTATTCAGGTTTTCTTCAAAAGATTCCTTAAGCATATTTTATCCATGGAGAAATTCTCTAAGAAAATGTTGATGAGATTCCAACGAATGCTTGAAGCTTTGGCCCGAGAAGGTTTTTTTCTTTCTAACGACGATGGATTTTTAAAATTTCTTATTTTTATCAGAAATCAAGCCTTCTCTGGAACAAATCGAGTTCATCCTTCAAATAACCTGGCTTTTCATGGCGAATTTAAACCGTCAGAAAAACCTTCCTAAAGACCTATGGCGTCTGATGTTCACTGTCATTAATTCGATGTTGGAATTTTGTTCTTTCATCATCCAATTCCTCATGAAACAAGTAAAAAACCCTTATCTTTTCTTATAAAACCTTAAAATCTATCATAAAGATCGTTGGCTTCCAAAAGAAAACCGAAGAACAGGCCAAAGAGAAGAAATTAGAGAATTGTCTGATATATCTACATAAATCCTTGAAATCCTTCTATCAACAAGCTTCAAATACTTTAGAAAGCAATGAAGAATTAGAGAAAGTCAAAAATGATATCAATGATTCTCTAAAAACCAATGAATTGTTACAAAGTCTCAGAATTCCTACTATAGAAATCAAGGAAATCGATAATTTCCTCAATAGTCATGAAATCATCGACATGGACAAAATCCTTGAATTTTCAATGATTTTAAAGTAAAAAAATTAATTTTTAAGAAAATCTAATAAAAGCACTGAATTTAAGAATCGGAGAAGATTCAGAGTTGTTTTCTCAAATGTTTAAAAGCCAAATCAACGATTTCCTGCTTAAAAAAGAAGGTTTCCTCGATTCAATAGAGGATTTATTAAGGAATTCGCTTCAAATTTCCTCATTTTCTAATCAAATTTATCAAGATTATTTGACTTGGATGTTGAATCTAGAGAAAATAAAGGAAGAAATCAAATTAGTCTTGGCTTTGAAATTCTCAATAAAAGTCCTAAGTGAGCCTAAGATCCTTTCTAGAAAAGAAAGTATCTTGGAATGGATAATCAATTTCATCCAACAAACAACTCAAATACCCGCAATCTTCAAAGTGAAGTTCTATTTAAGTCTCCTCAAAGAAACCATCAAACATCTAGCAAAGATCTATACCATTGATAATGATAATATGATAACTTTAGAAATCTGCGATCTGATTTTCTTCAACATTTCTCAATTAAACTTCGATTCAAATCATCTAAATAGATTAGAAGTCAATTATTATCTTGAATTCCTTGAAAATATCTATCAAATCTTCTTAATCATCAAACAAGAGAAAAACCTCAGTCTTCCAGAACAACCTAAGCCAGATATTAAGGAAAACAAAGAATTGGTCAATAATAGCATGAAATCAGAGGAAATATTGAACCAAAGTGGTGAACAAATGCTTGAAATCTCTGAAATTTCCTCAGTCGTGGGCATGGAATCTGAGATGAAGGATCAAACCAAAGATGGACTCAATCTGAAAAACATTCTTTTATCAGAATATAACATCTCGAAAGAAGAAAAGCCTAATAAATCAAAGATGAATGTCCTAGATGAATATAGCTTCGATGATTTCCAAGGAAGTTTGATTAAAAGAGATGTCAATATCAGCAAAACTGAAATCGGTCCTGGAGTCGCGATATTAGAAAAATCAAGGAATCAAATAGAAAAATTGAATGGAATTCTAAAGAATGTGAAACGGGTTTTTGAGAAATTCCTCAAAGAAGACGATTTCCTCGAACAGATTCAAAAAGCCTTAGATAAAAAGTTATTTAGGAAGTTCTTAGAATTAATTGAAGAATGTCTTATGGATCAGATCTTCAGGAGATTAGCTGAAAGCCTAAGCGAGATTCTCAGCATGATTTTAGGTAAAAATCTGGCATTTGAAAAAGGCTTTTTCAATGATTTCTTGTTATATTTGATTGGGAATTTAACAGAAGCTGGCCTTAACCGTCCTTTTAACTTTTCCCTGATTTTCACGATCTTGGCTCAGGTCTTGAAAGAAACTATGGTGAAAAGACCTGGGATTTATGAGGAAAACATGGTTAATTTGTTAGAGAATCTCATGGGTTTCTATTTATGTTCAGAAAAGGAAGGGGTTATTTGTCGAGAATATCATTTATTTCTCTTTGCGAGTCTTTTAAGAGGCATTAGTGAAGAAAAAAGATTGAAGATTATAGAAAGATTGATCCTTTTCATGGAAAAACAGTTGAAATTCTCAAAAACACCTCAATTCTATGAATATTCCAATGGATATCTGGCTATTCTTATTGATGGGATAGCCTTCAATTTCAATCAAAAAGCCATGACAATCAATTTCAATGGTCTTCTATTAGATCTAATCACCAAGAGAATTGATCTTGAGAAATCAGGCAAATTTGGAGATAATCTTTCTTCTTATTTCCCTCATAACCTCGATTCCCTGCCTTCAACTCCTTTGATAATTTTCCCACAAGCCTTTTTGAAATCATTGATAAATCTCAAGAAACTCATATCCGAGAATCTAGGGAAATTCGAGGCTTTTGTCCCTCAGAAACATCGCTTTTATCTGCTTTTGAAAAGCCTCGATGAACTCACTTTTCAAGATTCCTTTGAATTTTCCTTTGTTTTCGAAAGGATTTCTTGGTTGGAATCTTGTAATTCGCTTTGGAGATCAGATCTCACGATTATGAAGCTTCAAGAGGTTTTCAAGGAGTTTTCCAATCTTTATGATAATAATAATAATCTGGCTCAAGATCAATTGAAAGTCTTGAAAATTCAATCTGGATTACATTTATTATTGATAAAACTCAATAATATCTTCATTCCTTCGAAAAAGCCTGAAATAATGCCTTTGATCACTCAGGAATTCACGAAATCGAGCTATTTGATCACCAAAACACTTAATCAGGAAATCCAGAAAGAAACCAATAATTTCCTCAATATCTTAATCAATACTTATAATGAGGAAGAACTCCTCAATTTGAAGGAATTTAATAACGATTTTGGACTTTTTTTCCTCGCTATTCATAATTTCTCAAGATTAGCCGATCTTGAGATTTTCCCTACCCTCAGCAAGGTCTTTTCTAATGAAAAACTCAAGCTTTTATTGAAGATTTATTGCAAATTTGATCAGGAAATCAAGGCACTTTCTCATAATTTCATGGAGAAAATGGTTTCGGCCTTGAAGAAACATGATATTATCAGTTTTTTCTCTTTACAGACTCAATTATATTCACATTCCTTAGAACTCCTAAGTAATGAGAGTATTATTTTGGATAATAGGAAGAAAACAGAACTCGATCTTCAAATTTCTAGCAATCGTTTGATTTTCCTGATGTTATTAATGAACGAAATCCTGATTTTGAATCAAAAGATCCTCAATGTTAATAAAAACAGTCCTTTTTCCAAGCTACAAAACCTCGATCTTTGGTTTTTAGAACTTCAATATCTTCAAAATAAGAGTTTTCTGAAGGAAGGTTATTTGAAACATATATTCGATGAGGAATTCGAAGAGAAGAAATTACAGGAACTTCATATTCTGTTGATTTTCGCTCAGAAATTCAAAGTTTTCTATTGTTGCGCAAATGCTTTCGCACGTCTTGTAGTGAAATTAATTGATAGAGTCGGGATTTTATTAAGAATAGAAAAGATCTTCAGGAAGGTCTTGATAGATCTTATAGAAAAAGAATTGACCACTGAATTTAATTGCCAGATATTCGCTTTAGGCCTCATAAATGAAAATTCAGGCTTTTGGAATACGATTTTCGAGCCAAAACTAGCAACTTTCTTGATAAATTCTCTGATCAATTGCCCAAAGCCTGAAATCGATAACGCCTTAGAAAATCTGATAATAGCTTTAATGAATTATCCCTTAAAAAGACCTAAAGTAAAAAAAGAGCCTCAATCACTAAGAACCATCACTATGAAATTATCAAGAAAAGGCCTATTTCCTTTACTAAAACTCTTAAGAATCTTAATTCGGCCTAATGAGAATCTTCGAACCAATATAGGGAAAAGCTCTGATCTCGGGATTATCGAAACCAAGACGAAATCTGTGAAAACTGAGAAAAAGAAAGCAGCTATTGAGAAAAAGAAAGAGAAAATCGCTATTGAGAAGAAAAAACATACGAAAAACAACGATTTAGCCGAACAACCCTTAAGAAAGAAAGAGAAAAAACGAGGTTTCGAAAGGAAAAAGCCTAATTTGAATAATGAGAAAAACGAAGAAAATAACAAGAATTCCATAGATCAAGGCCTCTTCAAAATCGACGCTTTAGCCAAATTAACTGAGGTTATCGGCTTGAAAATTAGAGGCTTTTTCCTGGAAAATAACCTCACGCTTTTCAAAATCGAACTCAAAGACTTTTTATTGAGGAATTTGACAATGGGAATGGCTATAGAAAATGAGATCAAAAGCCTATTTCTAGAGAAAATGGATGTGGAAAAAGAGAAAAACCTAGAAGGAATCATAGAAAATGAGGAAATCGAGCTTGAAAATTCGAATCTTTCTATATCTTTTGAACAAAAGTCCCGATTCGAATCTTCAGAAGAACTCATAGAAGCGATAAATTCCTTGACTTTTAAGGAAATCCTGGGTTTTTTCAAATCTTTATTGATTTTAGAACCTGAAATCAAGAATTTCGCTGAACTTTTATTCATGAATTTCGGGGTTTTCCTATTAGAAAATATCATAACTAATGACCTTATCAAACAAAATCAAATAGAAAAATGGACTGATTTCTTGAATTTCTCATTAATAAAGGCTAGAAACCTCGATAAAGCTTTTTTGGCATCTTTTATTCATAGAATATTGGATTTTCTATTTCAAGAACAGGACCCCTTAGCGAAACCACAATTAGATTATACTCCTTTTTTGGTGCTTTTGATTCAATTGTTGAAATTCGAAAACGGGACTTCAGAATCTTCTCAAAATATGCTAATTGAAGACGCTTCTAAAGGTATATTATCTCCGATTTTAGAGGAAAAGCCTTCAAGGAAGAATTCATTATCTCAATTACAGGAGAAAATGCTTGCAGAATTATTCCCATTAATACCAAAAGATATCTCAAATGAAGCCTGCACTTATACTCAAAACCTTCGAACCAAAGAAAAGTTCATTTCGCAACATTATTATCAATGTTATACCTGCGATTTAAAGGATGGGAAGGGATGTTGCACTATTTGTGCTTATAAATGCCATCTCAATCATCAGGTTGTTTATTGTCGAAAAGCCGAATTTTTCTGTGATTGTGGCTCTAGTCCTAATTGTCTTTGCATGAAACCAGTGGATCCTAAGGAGGATTATCATTCCCGAATAGGCAAATTCCAACCAAAGCTTGAAAAGCCTAAAAACGCCTTTTTGGATCTTAGCATCGGATCTGAAAAGAACATGGCTAGTTTAAATATGGGTTTTTTACCTAAGGAACCATCCGAAATAGTGGAGAAATTCGAGAAGGTAGAGACTGGAAATAACTTAGAGTTTTTAGCTGAAGAACAGGCTGGAGAGAAATATATATGGATGGAAGCAAGTGAAGAGGAAAAACCTAGGTAATTATTATATAAATTATATGAAATTTATTAGAGTTTTAATTGAAGAATCGAAGAAAGTAGCAGTGAAAGCGAAGAAAGGGAATTCCAATTGATTGAAGAGAATAATCCGGAATCTTCACAAAGTCGATATATGAAAATCAAATCCTTGATGCAGAAATTACAAGGAATCGATCCCAATATCTCGATATCAGGACTTTTAGGCGATAAATCGAAGGATCTCGGCTTATTCGGCGGGTTATTAAGGAAAACCTTGAAAAAAGAGGCTTTATTAGAAAAGGATCTCGCTTTGAATAATATTAATAAGACCAATAATATAGAGAATCCAATTGATAGACAGGATTTAATGATAGATGAATCTTTGAATATCAGTTATGCTCCTATCTTAGAAGATGATGGGAAAAGCATAGATAGCAATAATACTAGCATGGCTATGGAATCCACTAATTTCTTATGTTTCAAGAAAAACACCACTTCGATTAAAGCCAATTCTCCTTTAAACACAACAGCTCAAAATAAGGCCTTATTGATAAATTTGACAGAACCTTTGAAAGCTGAAAATTTCTTAAGGATTTTATTAGAAAAACAAGACAAAAATCAATTGGAATTCCTAACTTTCCTAGGCAAATTATTAACCCAATCATTGGAAAAATTGATCTCGGGCTTTTCAGCTCAAAAGCCTCAGAAAAATATCGAAAACACCCAACAATTGGCTTTGGCTCGACCTTTTATTGATTGGTCCTTTAAATTCCTCGCCAAAATCGATCATCTTCTAGATCTGAAACCATCATTGATATGCAAGACTTTTTCCTCAACTTCTTTTGATTATAAATCGCGATTCGATAATACTTTGATTAACGATAAAAGAATGTTATCTTATTTGGTGCTAACCAACCCTCCAAATCGAAATCCTTTCGAATTCATCTCTAATAAAAGTCTTGTGATAATCGCTGAAAACGATCGTTTCAGCTTTTATGAGAAATCGATGTTATTTTCAGGCGTTTTCGAGCCTTGGAATGCTTCTTTCGTCAATAAGCCAGGCATGAAATCTTCTAATTATCTTTATCAATATGACGTTTTTCCTGATAATATCTCACAAACAGGGTTTCTTAATGAAAATGCTAATATATTAAAACCCTTATTCAAATCACCAAGTCTAGGCTATCCTATAATCAGTTTATTATATGCTAGCAATGAATCCTCAGCTAATCAAATGATCATTGCAGTTGTTGGCTTAAATGTCTTGAATGTGGTTTATTTAGATAAAACCTTCAATTTATTGAAAAAATTGCCTTATGAAAACAAAATCCCTCAAGATTATATCATCAAAGTCCTTTTCTTGCCAAATGCAGAGAATTTCCTTGCAGTTCTTACCTTGAGATCTTTGAAAATACTCAATCTCCAAGGCGAAAACCATCCAACGACCTTAATAAGATTCACTTTATTAGATCAGACTTTATTCAAGGATTTCACCTTTATGGAAACTATTTCGAATCCTAAGGAAAAACGCCTATTTGTGGCTTCTAATGATGGAAATCTCTATACACATCTCCTTAATGTTGATGAATTACAAGGACTTAATGAAGAAGAATTGATCCTTGTGGAAAATATCTATTTTTCTCCTGAATCGAAGCCCAATGGCAAATCTATAGCTTCTGTATGTTATTTCCCTCAAAGCCAATTGTTGATTTGCGGGTTCGAAGATGGGAATTCATTGGCTGGCAAATTTTCTGAAAAAGAACTTGAAATCATTAATATAATCAGATTGAAGCCTGGTGATGTGGCTAATAATAAAGGAATTTATGAACCTTTCCTTCAAAAACAAGGACAAATATTAGCTCAAATCAAAGAACTTTATGTTGATGAGGATCAAGCTAAATATGTTGGGATTTTGAGAAAAGGCAATATGATCTTCCCAATTTCTATCAAAATGACCAAAAATTCCATTGTTTATCAACCTTTATTACCTCCAAATGCTTCAAATTCCATAAAAAGCGAGGGAATTTGCTTGATTCCTTATTATGAAAAGGGGTTGTTTTTAATTTTAGAGGCTTTGGAAGATGGAACATTGCATGTTTTCATCAATCCAGATGAAGAAAACCTGAATTTGAAGAATCTGCGAAATTTGAATGAAGAAAAATTGCCTCCTATCTTAAAGAAACGAGAAAAGGCTTTAGAAAGCAAAAACCCGAATACAGATATTTTATTGAAAGATAATGAATTAGAAGCCTTTGTTCATGATAATTATTCCCTTGAATCAATAAATCTCTTGATCCCATGTAAAGTCTTCATAGATTTCCCTGAACGTTTCCAGAATCTCAATACGAAAATCGACCTGAATTCAATTTCTTTACTTGAAGATTTCCAGACTTTATTGCCACCAACTTCCCGTAATTTCAAAGCAATAGCGAATCTTTTGAAAGAACCTCCTTTTATCTTCAAATCCGATAGGCAAATAATGACTTTGGCCTTGGGCTTTTCTTTGAAGGATTGGGTGATTTGTGGATTAAGATTGAGGATCGGTTTGGGTGATAGAAACTTCGATTTGAAGGCTCGGATTTTCGACAGGGAATATGTCTTGACTCTTGATAAAGGGAAATCAATAGAAGCTGGTAATATTCTGGATATGGGCTTCACTGAACCTGAGATCCTTTATATATTTTTACAAGGACAATTGGAGATCGAATTGATAACCAGTAGTAATAAACCAATGGTTGTTTTATTCTTTGGGATTGAATTATATGGATGTTCACAAAATGAATTCAATACCAAACAGAAAATCAACGTTTTAGGCCAAATTTTGAGATTGAATATGAAGGAAACTGAAACATTGAGTGGAAATAAGCTCTTTAATGAGAAATCCTTCAAAACCATACAAGCTTCCTTGATAAATTCCAAGATCTTAGCGAATAATCTCGATATGCACGTTAAAAGCGAATTCCTCAGAAATGAAATCAAAAGTCCTTTTAATGTCAAAGTCATAAATCTCATGGATATCTTGTCTTTATTCACTATTTGGCTCAGAGGATCCAAGACTTCCAAGCCTTTCGCGAATATAGAGAATCTATTGGAGCCTTTGAAACATTTACTTCTAGAGGAAAAGGTTGAGAAATATATGAAAAGTGCGATCAAACGCTTAATTCGGGCGATTCTTTCGTTTCAAGATAAAGGCCTTGATTATGAGGGATTTAAAGATATGGCTCGTATGGAATTTGTAGAACGAGAATTCCATCAACCAGGACTTTCCTGTGAAAAAGTCCTTGGTCTTTATCAGATTCTAGCCAAAATCTGGACTAAAAGATATGCCAATATCTTAATAATCTTCAATAAATATCCTGATTTCCTCAAAGAAACCCAGAATTTCCTATTAAACGTCTTGAAATCCCATTCCAAGGATCTTGAGGAATCGATGTTCGAATCTTTAATGGCCAAAAGCTTCAAATTATTATTCCTGAATTATCAATATTTGAAGAATCAAATGGCCTTCAAAATAAAGACTAATAACCCGAAAAAAAATGTGGATTTCGAGGGCTTTTTCAAGCTTTTATGGGAATTATTAGAAAACGCGGATCTCGAACAAAGAGCCAAATTGACCCGTATTTTCATTGATAGTTTAAAGACCGAAATCCTGAGCTATTCAGAAGAAGCTTTAAATAACCCAATAATCGTGAATTTGCCAAAGGATCTTTTCGATAATGGGAATAATGTGAATATTTCGGCTATGGATATAGAGAAAACTGAGGAAAATGAAGAAGATTTGATGAATCTTGCGATAGAATTGAGCTTAAAAGATCCAGCTTCGATTTTAAGATCGCAGGAAAAAGAAAGAATCCCCTTTGAAATCTATACTTTCGAGATCTTCAGTGATTTATTCGAGATGATATTGAAGAAAATCGAGGACTTAAATAAATCCAATTTCGAGGAATTCGCAGGTTGTTTCTTTTATTTATTATATCAAATCGTGAATTTGCCAATGAATTATCTCATGAATAAGCTAATAGCAGGGTCTTTTTCAGGCAAAATCGATAAATTCATAGCCAAAATATATGAAATCATCATATCTGGACTTTCCAATAATGTGATTAATGCCCAGGATCAAAGACCTATTCTTTGTTTCATTAATATCCTTGTCAATTTCCTGAAATATCTCAATAAAACCCCAGGCTTTAATGAAGAAAAGCCTCATAAATTGCCTATAATTAGAGCAGAAACACCTATAAAACGCAAGCATTCGAGCAGCATAGATCAAAATCTCTTGAATAATCCTTTAAAGCTTGAAATCCGAAGCAAATTCCTCACAGTTTTGAAGTTATTAGAAACCACTAATATCAATTTTTCTAATCTTATCCTGAAAAACCTTGAGGATCTCCATGGAAATTTCGTGACTAATAAAGGGTCTTTGAGATATGAGTTTAATCAAGGAGTTTTTATCGAGATTTTCAAAAAGGCTAATAATGACCCGAATCCTCGTTTTCTCAATGATAAGGCTTTTTCTGAGAATTGGAAGACTGTTTTCCGTAGAAGCGAGGTTTTGAAAAAGGGAAATGGAGTGTTTTTCAGTTTGGATATAAGTCTTTATGGGAGTTTGATTGCTTTGATGTTGAATATCTTGAATTTAGGTTATAAGGATTTCGAGGAAAAGTCCTGGCTTGAATTCATTTGCAGATCTTTGATCAAGCCTCCGACTTATAGTTTTGCGATAAACAATTTGAAGAAAATCAGGAATTTGCTTTATAAGGAACAAAACGGATATAATGAGAATTTCGATCAGGAGATTTATCAATTAAAATTCGAATTCTTGAATAAGATATATGAGGCTTCTAATAGTTTCAAAAAGCCGTTGACATATGATCAAATGCAATTTCTATTGAGGACTTTGAATACTTTATCAAGACATTCATCGAAAAGACCTCAAATATGGTCGAATTTCAATGCGGAAATCTTGAATCAACAGATGTTGAAGATCTTGATAGAGACTTTCCCTTTAAATATCAATGAAATCACTGAGAATTGTCTTCATTTATTAGCAGCATATTTGACTCCTCTTCAATTAGAGGAAAAAGCCTCAAAACTCTTGAATAAAGGATCTAAGGATTATGAGGAACTTATTAATAAAATCATAGAAAATGGCCTGGCGATTAAATGCAAAGGTTGGTTTCCTGAAATCGAAGCTGCTTTTGAATTCATCACTTCACAGATCTTTTTAGATTCAAATTCGAAATCTTTAAGAATGAATTCGCTGAAATTCCTCATTGCTTTATGGTTCGCTGGAGATATGAAGGAAAAAGCCGTGATTTTGAATAAAATGTTGGTTTTATCGAAAAATCTAATGACCTATGGAAATAATGTTGAACATTATCTGCTTTTTATCAATTTCTTAGGTTGTTTCCTGAAGATCTCGAATCTCGATTCTCAGGATTTAAAGAATCTGCTCATTGAGATATATTGGCAATTAACGAGATCTTTCATTGAAGTGAAGGACATTTTGAAACAACATAAGAATTTCGAAATATATCGAGAACTTTATGAACTTCTTTATGATTTCAATGAAACGACTTTGAAACCCAAGAAAATGCATTATTATTTCGAAATGAACGGTTGTTTGAAATGTTATGAACTCATGAATTCTCCTTATCATGAATTAAAACTCATTGAAATCACAGAAACCAAGCCTTCCAATCTCCTGCCTTCGAATCCCATGGGCGGCAATTATCAAGATTTCAAATTCGATACCTTCAAATATTCAGAAAAGAAGATCAAATTCAATGAAAACGTGAAATTCACTGGAAATTCGATCATCGCGAAACTCAATAACACTTATGAATTAGATTCCATAACAGTGGTTATCTTAGAAAATTATAAGATCAAAAAAGCAGTGAAATCCATCAATATTTCCATCAATAATAGGATCATCACAGATATTTTGGATCTCAAAAACCTGAAATCTGAATGGAAATTCGTGAAATCGCAGGTTCTCGATGAAAAGACCTCTTCTGGATCTCGAAAAAACCTCAAAATCGCTTTCACGATTCCAGTGACTGCCAGGAATCTTAAAATCGAGTTCTTTATGAGCCAAATCAAAGGAGAATCGATGTTTGGATCTTGTGATGTCTGTGGTTCTGCCTTATTGGAAGATAAATATTTAGGGACTTTTTGTTTGACTTGTAAGGAAAGAAATAGAGAAAAACAATGTCCTTGTTGTTATAATATCATTTATGAGAAAAATGACAGTATTTTCTGTGTCCCGGATTGCGGTTATTGCAAATTCTTCGATTATGAAGTCTTGGTTTCTGCGCGAATAGGCTCGAAAATCGAGAAGATCGAATCTTCTAAGGCGAGAGATGATGTAAGTGTTTTATTCTTTATTTTTTATTGAAGGGGAAGCCTTTTTTTTACATTTTTAGAGGGTTTTTTTGGGATGTTTTTTTAATATTTAATATTATATAGAGAGATCTTCATTTTTTTTTAAATATTTATTGATGATTTATTGTTTTTTTATTAGTGCACAAAGACTATATCAAAGATCCTAAGCCAAATCAATGATGATTCCAGGACTCTATTCAAGAAACGTCAAAATCTTGAGGAAATGATAAAACTTTTCCGTTCCGGAGAAATGAGCCCAGATCTCGCTTCTTCATTTTTCATGCAACAACAATCCGATTCAACTGTTCTTTCAAAAAAACCAGGTCATCCTTCCCAACAATTAAAATCATCCCAAAACTCGTTAATCCAAGAATTATCACGCATATATACCAAAGATATCAATAATCTTTATGAACAAATCATGAAAAATGTGACAAGTGTCATAGTTTCTAGAAAAGCGCTTTTCATTTATGCTCGAAGCGAAGGTGATAGTTTCGAAGGAAATTTGAATTTATTCGAAAAAGGCACTTCTAACGCTTGTTTTGGTTGTAACATGAATTATATATCCCATTTGCTTCGTTTTTTCGCTAGAAGCAATAATGGCATTGCTGAAGTGAATTCAGAACTCGTTTTTAAAGCAAAAGGCGGATTATTGGAAGCTTTGACTGAAACTATTGTCGATATGAGGTTATTTAATGAAATGAGGAATAAGGCTAGAAAGGCCATGGTTCATTTATTAGGGAATAATGCGAAAAGCGTCGTTTTCTTAGAAGGGATTATTGAAAGATCTGAAGGGGGTTATGTGGGCTTGATAATAGAAATCATCAGGAATATGAAGGAAAAGATCTTTGTGAATCAAATCAATGAATCCTTGAAGAAGAAGAATAATCAAGGGATAGTGGAAATTATCGATCAAGAGTTCATGTTGAGCATTTATAAGAAAGGCGTTCTAAAGATCTTGAGTAGTCTAGGCAAGATATTAGAAGATTCTAAAAAGGATTCGATAATTGCTCAAAAATGCCTATTACCTATTTTGATTTTCATTCAGAAGGAATTATCTTATAGCGATTTAAAGGATATTATCAAGAAATTAGCGAAGAATAAGGAATCCGAATTCAAGGATTTGACAAAACCGAATCCTGATGCCATGGAAGAAGAAGTCAAAGAACCGAAAGATTTGAATAAAGAAATCAAGGAAAAAGGCAAGACAAAAGAACAATCAAAGGTATTGAATAATAAAATAAGCAGAATGACATGATTTTACTCACAAATTAATTTTTTTCTTATAAAAAGCAGAACTTTTATGAGGAAACGCTTGGAAAATTCAAACATTCATTAGGAGTGGATGTGAAGAAGGCTTTGCTTTATGAGAATCTGATGAAAAAATCAGAAAAAGCCGATCCTGCGAATCCTGAAACCATCGCATTGAAGATTCATAAAAGCATTTATATGAGTCTTCTAATGGAAAACAATTGGATTTCCTCATGTTTACAACTCACCAATTATCAGAACATCAACTCTATAATTTGCGGGATTCTCAAGGATTTATTCCAAAGCAGTAATAAATTGAAGCTTTTTTCTTTATTTTCGTAAAATTTCTTATATTTTTTCCTAATAATTCAGACAATAAGCTTGTTTTAATGCTTTTGATGAAAAACCTGTCTTCCCTCATAACCAATGAATTAGAAACCCAATCTTATTTTGATCTCTTCAAATCCCTATTGAAGAAATATCTCCAACCGGAGAACAAATCCTTTGAAGCCTCATTCCTGATATATCTCTTGGAAAATCTCATCAATTCAGTAGATTATGAATTAAGGACTTTCAAACTTCCTCAATTCGCTCAAAATGAACTATATATCATGAATATTGATCTAGGCTTTGGTTTGAATGAGACTCTCGAATTGATTTCTCTGTTAGTGAAAAGCGACACCAAGCCTTTACAAACGCTAAAGAAGAAATCACCTGATTTCTTGAAATTTATCATAAGAGATCTATTAATTGTCAGGAGGCTCTCGATCATTAAAAATCAACAATTTTCGAATTTGGATAATAATCTCTTGGCTCTTTTCAATGAATTCCAATCTGAAGATTCATCAGATAAACGTGTGATGTTGAAGGAATTGAGTCTGGCGTTGTTTTCACATCAAAAGGACTTATTGGCTGAGATTTTCCTTTGCGAACAAATGGTGGCTTTAATAGAACCTGTGAAGAAGAAGTATTCGATTCTTTTGATTCTAGAGAAGAAACGTTCACAAGAAGATTATATCAAGGGCTCAATGAAAAATAACCCATATTCTGCTGATGATATAGGCACCATAGTTAAGAATATAAGAAGCAAATTATATAGAGATCTCGAATTAAGTAATTAAAATAATTTTATCTTATTCTTATAGGTTTTTAACTAATTTTTTTTCTCTTATTAGAATTTGATGAAAATGAGCCTTTCTTTGAATTATTGGTCAATGATCAGATAATTTCAGTGGATCTTCCGATTTCTCTAGTTTATGAGAAAGTCTGGATTCCTCATATAATGAATGTGAGGAATTTAGAAGAAGGGTCAGAAATTCCTAAGGACATCCCTCCA
>Ga0302186_10001336_pt1 | contig 20608 bp, 22 predicted proteins | sample II_Bog_E1_2_FD_198782 | JGI IMG/M metagenome (GOLD analysis project Ga0302186, IMG submission 198782) | Peat permafrost microbial communities from Stordalen Mire near Abisko, Sweden - II_Bog_E1_1 | ecosystem: Environmental > Terrestrial > Soil > Wetlands > Peat | place: Sweden: Abisko...
AAAAGGCATCATACCATAGAAAGACTTTTTTTGACAATAGGTCTCAAAATTATTTAATACATGTATTGTCTTTCAATATAACTTATTTTTATAATTAAAAATGAGCTTATCTTATAAACCGAACCAAAATTTAGCAATCACTACAAAAGCATGTAGCGAAAGCCGTAAAAAGCAAAAATCCATCACAATCCCCAATCATTTTAAAAAAATCACTTTCCATGAGTGCCCCTCGAGCCCAATTAATGCACTTCCTCGATTTAACCGATCTAATCTCTTCTATAATCGTAACCCTTCATTGAAAAAACATCAAATCCAAATGATTGAAACCAACGATACTACTTTCTACCGACCCCCCAAAAAAATCGTGAACCGATTGAATTCAAGCCACTCGAAAATTAGTGAAAATAACAACAAAAGCCTAAAAAAAATAAAACCTCTGCTTTCTGCTCATCGAGTCTGTTCAGAGGAACTACCGAAATGCTACACTTATGAAGACGAGCCGATCGAGCCAGCTCAAGAGAAATTAAAAGAAATTGCTGAAGAGAATAATGTGACTGATGTTCTACCAACTGAATTTTCAGAGGTGGTCGTTCAAGAGTTGCCATGTCCCAAACTTTTCAATAATCCAAAGATTACAAAGAAAATTTCGATAGAAAGCAATCATGAGAATAGCACCAGGACGTCTTCAGCTTATTTCGGAGGAAAGCTGCTGCCGAATTATGAATTTAGTTATGAAAAAAGCGTGATGAGAGATATGAATTTGTTTATTGTGACGAATAAGGACACGGGTTGATTTGAGAATTGAATATGGATATTTAAGTATTTTTAGGAGAGAAACAAGATATTAATTATGTGAACCAACAGATAATAAAGCAGGATTATCTGGAGAAATTGATGGAAACGAAAAATGTTTGGCAAAACTGGTGGTAAGAGAAAAAAAAATGATTGTATTAAGGTGAAAATGTTAAAATTATTGAAAAGGCAAGAAAAAAAAGAACATAATAATGAATTGTTCAATAGTGTGAAATCCAACAATATTAAAACCTTAGAGAAGCTTCTGGAAATTTCTGGAGATTTAAAACCGAATGTTAATTCAATAGATGATAAAGGATGGTCCCCTTTACATTATACAAGTTTGATAGGAAATTATCAAATCGCTGCTCTATTGATTAACAAAGGAGCAGACATTGAAAGCCTAAATAATTTAAAACAAAACTCGCTCATCATTGCCACCCAAAAGTAAAAACGTTTAATTTTCTGCTTTAAATATATTTTCAAGAGGGTTTGAAAATTTGGTGTATTTACTATTAGGTCGTGGTTGTGACGTGAATGTTCAGGATCTTTCTAACAATACTGCATTGCATTATGCCTGCATCTACGGCCATTTGCAGATTATCCGAACACTTTTATCTTCCAAAAATATAGATATTAATTTAAAAAATATTGAGAACAAAACACCCATGCAAGCTGCCCCTAATGATTATGAAATTCATTCGAGTTTTGAGTGTTTTATGAAAAATAAGAAGAAGGAACAATGTGAAAAAAGTAAAAATATCAAAGAAAACAATGATGGATTTATTGCCAATTCCATTAAAGAAAATAAAAAGAAAGAGATTATATGCCCTAATAGTTTTGTTGTTGTATCTTTGTTGGGAAAGGGCAGCTTTGCAGAGGTTTATCTGGTGGAAAAAAAGAATGATAAAAAGTTGTTTGCTATGAAGGTTCTGCACAAAAACAAAATCCGAAGTTTTTTTTTGATTGTTGCAGTTATATTATAAAAAATTTGACTTTTTTAGGAAACAGTTTATCAAAATATGTTTTGGCAGAAAGAAATATATTGTGTTCCTTAGTACATCCATTTATTGTGAAGTTACATTATGCATTTCAAACCAATGAAGAAATGTTCCTCATTTTGACTTATTGCTCGGGAGGAGATCTTGGTCAATATCTTGTTAAAGAAAAAAAGTAATTTTTTCATCATTTTAAAAAATATTTTAATTTTAAATTTATATTACTTTTTCCATTTTTATTTTTTTATTTAAAATTAAATTTTTAATTTATTTAGATTTTCCGAAGAAAAGGCCAAATTTTACACATGCGAGATTCTGTTGGCTTTAGAATACCTTCACAGCAAAGACATAATTTACAGAGACCTGAAACCAGATAACGTGGTAATAGACTCAGAGGGTCATGCATTATTGACTGATTTCGGATTGTCAAAAGAAGGTATATTGGAAGGAACATCGACAAACTCATTTTGTGGGTCAATCGCTTATCTAGCTCCAGAAATTTTGAAGAAAACAGGACATGGAAAATCGGTTGATTGGTATCTTCTTGGTGTATTTCTATATGAAATGTTAGTCGGAGTGACGCCATATTATTCTTTGAAAAAGGAGGAAATTTTTGCAAAGATTGAAAATTTAGAAAAAGTGAACATACCAAATTTTTTGTCTTTGGATGCCAGAGACTTATTGAAAAAGGTTAGATAGTTTTTTTTGAAACATAGTAAATAGAAAATAACAAAAAAAATAAATAGTTACTTGAAAAAGATCCAAATAAAAGACTTGGATGTAAAAACGGAGCTGAAGAAATTAAATCCCATGAATTTTTCAAAAATATTAATTGGCAAAGCGTTTTAGAAAAGTAATTTTTTTTTTTCATAATTAAATTAAATTATTAAAGGAAAATTATTCCACCATACCCTTATTTGAATTCCAAGAAAAATCTAAAGCCATGTATTATGGAATTTGAAGACAAAAACAACTCTAAAGATAATATCCTAAATGGATGGTCTTTCCTTCAAAATACTCAGAAATGATGAACCATATCTTTCTCTGTTTAATTTATTGTGTTTCGTGTTGTAAAGTTTAATTATTATATTTTTATATTTAGGATTTTGAATTATTCGTAATTATAAACATTTAATAAAACATTTTTTTTATTTTTTTTAAATTTCAAGAAAATAAACAAAATTATAGTATCAAAATTTTAAAAATCTTATAAAAATCTCATAAATTATTAATGTTTTCATCCAACGCATCCAAATTAAAAATAGACGAGTAATGCTCATACATCAAGTTCAAAGTATTGGAATCAATAGAATGACTACAATTTTCCTTTATCTTCTCTAAAAATTCATTCTGTTCTAATTTCCTCTTCATAAAAACAGAATCTATAAACTTCGGGTTCAAATTGAGCTCCTTCAAAAAAGGAAACTTAGTTTCGAAATTGAACATAAAACTGGAAATTTCGTTTAGATATGAATTTGTATTATTATTGCTTTTTGATTGCAGAAACTGTTCGAAATGAGAGGTCGTTTTATTATTGGATTCCAAATTGAATTTATCACTCTTTCCTTTCACAGTGTTGCATTTTTTATTCTTTTTTAATTAAACTCCATAATTACTCAAATTTTATAATTAATTACCTTATTTTCTTCAGCCCTTCCCTTTAATTCGCTATAAATTTCAAATGACTGAGCTGGTAAGGAGCTATATCTCAATAAAATCTTAGCACTTTCTTTATTTTTAATGGAGCTATATTGATTAGATTCTGGCTGATTATCCTTTGATCCCCCGACTTTTTGCAACTTATCGTTCAGATACTCTTGAAAGGAAATCTGATGGTTGTTTTCCTCTTCCATTTCTCTATAACATTTAAAGCCTTTTTTTAAAATTTCCGTTTCCTTCATTATCAACGGTGTTTTTAAAATTTCCTTTATCGTGATTCTTTTTTCTGGATCCTTTCTCAACATTTCTTTCACTAAAAGTTTCAGATTTTCACTATAACTTTCATTTATATTTTCAGCTTCTTCTTGGACAATTTTATTAACAACTCCCTAATAGAAAAAAAAAAATATTTCTCTGGTTTTTTTAAAAAGGAAAAAAAAATTCAATACGTGCAAACTTTTTTCCTCAAATGGTTTTTTTAATGTCATTAATTCATATAGGACTATTCCAGCCATCCAGATATCAGCGGGGTAACTATATGCTTTTCCAAGGCAAATTTCAGGCGCCAAATAATAAGGTGTGCCTAGTTTCGTTTTTGTGAAATCATCATCACTCTGAAGAGCTTTCGCTATGCCGAAATCGCCTAATTTCAACTAGCTATATATTTTACTTGTTTTGGGGGTGGAAAAAGATTTACTAGCCCGTCCTTCATGAGGAAGATGTTCTGTGGTTTGATGTCTCGATGCAAGACATGGTTTTGATATAGATACTCCATTGCCATAAATAATTGGGAGATCCATTTTAAAATCAAAGTTTCTTCAATATGGTATGAATTTATACTAGCATCCAATATTCTTTGGGACAAATCACCTTTATTAAAATTAATAAGTAATTAGATCATTTAATTAGAAGGAAGGGCTAAAAAAATATAAATTACCATCATCACAATATTCCAATGCTATAGAAATTCTAATCATTTCTTTTTGATAATCATAACATTTTATAATGTTTGGGTGATCAAGACTTTTCAATAACTTTACTTCATTCAATAAACTGTTGGGATTGTCTTGAAGGTTAATTTTGAGTCTCTTTAAAGCGAGGAGCTTCAATGAAGGATTAATTTTAAAGGAATTTGGGAAAAATACCAGCTTATCTGGCGTTTCTATTAAAATGACATCGCTGAAATTGCCCTCACCTAATTTCCCGATTCGTTTGTAATTTTTCAAAAGGACGGAATGATGAAAGGAAAGATGGGACAGTTCTTCCATAAAATGAAAAAACTCACTTAAAAAAAACAAAAATTTTAAGAATATAAGGTTTTATTATTTCTTTATTTACCTTTATAAAAATGCTTAAAAATTCAAAAAAATGATCATTTCTTCAAATAGTAAAATTAGCAATCACTTTTTTTTTTCTTTAATTGATAAGATTTTTTTCCATTTTTTTCTTCTTGTTTTGAATAAAATTCAAAATTAATTTTTTTTTTGGGTCTACAAAAAGAAAAAATTACAAAAAACTCGTTAATTTTGAAAATTTTAAATTTCTTCATAGACGTTGATGTCAAGCCAAATAGCAAAATCAGCTTGTAAATTCCTGATCACCACAGTGATAGACAAGGTGAAGTTGAACATAGCCTTTCCAGTGGAGTTGATGATTTCATGGAAACGTGGCAACCAGAAAATCGATACCAAAAACAAAATTCTGCATTCCCCCAAAAACAGCAATTTCATCACGATTATCAATGAGGAATTATCAATGTTCGCTTGTTTTTTGTACAATGAAACCAACACTTTATTTCTAGAAAAAAAGGTATTTTATTAATTCTGTTGGATTTATTTATTATCTTCTCATTAGACATCATTTTCTTTGATAATTTTGACTCCACAAGCTAAGAAAATAGCAGGCACATGTATTTTAAACCTATCAGATTATATCAACAAACAAATGACAGGTCATTAAAATAATAAAACATATATTTAATTTGTATGATATGAATAGAAATCGAAGAGGATTTCATTTTAGAAAAATGTCCAGATAAAACTGCCAAATTATCGCTTCGGATGAAATTCGAATTCATTTCCGAAGTCAATGAAAAAGAGATGCTTAAGTTCCATTATTTTTTTAACATTTTTCAATAAATCTTATTACTTTTTAAAGCCAAAGCGGACTTTCATCTAAATTAAGCGAACCTGCCTCTATTGTTGATGAATCATTTCGTAATTTTTGCAGTGATGTGACTTTTTCTATGGGGTCCACAAGTCAATTTATCAAGAATGAAAAGCCCTTGAAGGAACAATCTCCGAGTTTACATAATAAAATGTTGAATTCCAAGGAAAATAACAATGAGATTGCCACGTCTTTAATTAATAGCATTGAAAATTTCAAGTCTTTGAACCATACGGCGTCGGAAATATTGTTTCTGAAGAGGAAAATCTCAGAAAAAAATAATGAAATTTTAAAAGTGCAAAAAAATTTTGATGAATTGAAAAAGAACTCGCAGGAAAATGAGGAGAAAATTGGATGTTTTGAAGAGGAGAATAAAAGACTGAGGCAAGAACTGGAAAATGAAAGGAATATGAGGAAAGAGTCTGAAAAGAAATTTGTCGAAATTAACTTTATAAAGGAAAATGTGAGATTTTTTTTATAAAAAAACAAATATTTGAAAAGTTTTTGCTTTGAGATTAGATGGAAGAAGATAGAAAGATAAAAGAGGATAAAATTCAAAGAGAATTATCATATATGAATGGACAATTACAAGCTTTTGGAAAAGAAGTAAATAAAAATAATTATTTTATCAATGATTTGGATATTTATAAAATATTATTTTTTATAATTTTTATGACGTAATTTTTTATTAAAATAAGAAAGAACAACTTGAAGAAAAAATCCAAGCAATTCAACAAGAAAAATCCAAATTATCAAAACAAATCGAGACCCTAATGAAAGAAAAGATGGAAATGATGAAAGTTAAAGAAAAAATGGACAAATACGAACAAACTTTCCAATCATTTTCTCTCAATCTCGAAAAGGCTCAATCTGAAATAACAGCAATGAGGCAGAATCAAATTGAATCAGAGAAAAATTCTGATTCTTTGAGAAAAGAACTTGAACGAACCAGAAAAGAAAATAAAGATTTATCAGTAAAATTAAAAGATAAAGAAAGCCAAATTTTCATCTTTAATGAGGAAATTCAAAAAAACCTTGAAAAATCAAAAACTAATGAAAATTCTTTGAAAAAATCTCATAAAGAATTAGAAGTTTTTACTGCAGAAATTAATAATCAACAAGAAAAAATTAAAGATTTATCAGTTTTTCAAGAAAAATCTCAAGATGAAATTGTGGAATTGAAAACCGAAAAAGAATCACTAGAAAAAGAAACAAAATACGTGAAACAAGAAATGCAAAGACTTCAAAAACGAGCTGATTTCATTGAGGATTTATTGAAAAAATCTGAAACTGACCTCGAAAAAACAAAAAAAGAGCTTGAAAGCAAAAATCAGAACGTTCGATCCTTGAAAAGCCAATTAGAGGAGAAAAACACAGAAAGTGAGATTTTTAATGAAAAGATCAAAGAATTCGAAGAATATGAAAAACATCAAAAAACATTAGAAAATCAGTTTGAGATTCTTAATAAAGAGCTTGAAAAATATAAGGCTGAAAATTTAGAGCTTAAAAGTCTGTTAAACAAAACAAAGCAAAAAGAGGCTTTCGAAACAGAAAAATTGCAGAAAAAGAATGAAAATGAGTTGGAAAAGTACAAAAGTGAAAATTCAGAATTGAAGAATCTGCTAAATAAAACGAAACAACAGGAGGCTTTGGAAGCTGAAAAACAGCAGAAAAAAATGGAAATCACTTTGATATCTATAAAAAACGAATTGGCGAACCAAAGAACAGATAATCAGCGTTTAAAAGGTACTTTAAAAGAATCAGAAAATGAGTTGAATTCACTAAAAAATCAGCTAACTACCACTGAAAACTCTTTAAAGAACTATGAAAGTAGTGAAGAAACTATCAAGAAAGACTATGAATTTCTACTTCAGACTAATGAATCTTTAACAAAAACCTTGGAAAATAAAGAAAATATTCAAACTTCGCTTCAATTAGAATTAGAGCGCTTAAAATCTGAAAATAATGACTTGAAGCTTTGTATAAATAGCTCTCAAAACCATGATTCTCGATTGGAAAATGAGATAAATCTGTTAAAAGTGGAAATTCAAACGAATCAGCAAAGATTAACAGCCACTGATGAACTTATAAGACAATATGAAGATGAATTAGAAAAAACCAAGAAAAAACTCGAGAGAAAAAAGTTGAAAATCACAAATTTGAGTAAAAGCAGAATGATGGATTCAGGCAATTGGAATGAAGAGACTAATCGCATGTCAGAACTTGAAGAGACTGTGTGGAAATTAAAGGAGAAGAATCAGAAATTAAAAGAGAAAATTCGAGGGAATGAAAAGGAAAATGAGGGGAATTTGAGTGAATCAGATAAAGAATATGAGAATTCCGAGAAAAAACAAATAAACGCATTGGAAGTCTGCAAAAAAGATGATTTTAAGGGAAAAGAGCCATTTTCGATAAGTAAAGAAATTGAAGAGAAAGTGGAGAAAATTGAAAATTATTATTTGATGACTCAAGTAAAAATTCAATTATTTTTGAAAGCCAAAGTTTTTTTATAGTTGGAAGTTAATAAATATGAATTTCAAACTGAAGATTTGAGGAAAACTGTGGAAGGAAATCAAAAAGAAATCAAAGAGTTAAGATCTGTGCTTATCAAAGCGAAACTTATTTAATTTTATGCAATAGAAAAAATAAATTAAATTTTAATGTATTTGTTGGTTTCTTAAATAATACATTAATATGAAAATATTTTTTTCTGTTTTTGTGGAAATCAAAAAATAAAGTTTAAAAAAAAAAAAAAAAAAAATTAAATTTTTAATTTTAAAATAAAAAAAAAAAAAAACAAAAAAAAAAATTTAATCAAATTCATTGATTTTAAAATATTAATTAAGTTCAACCCAAAAGCTTTTCTGGTAAATATTAAAATGAATTTTTAGAAAGAAAGAAAAAAGTTTAGTAAAATTAAATTTTCGAAAAAAATTTATTTTATAAGAGCGTGACTTAAACCTGGGTGTTTTTACAACTCTGGAAACTATAAAAATTAAAAAGGCCAATGCAGTGGGATTCACCAAATATGGGAGGTAATTTATCAATGTTAGCATGTGTTCGCTCATTCAAGTCCCCATTGCTTTTTCAAATCGACGGCAAAAGTCCGGATAAATTTTTCAGAAAAACAACGGTTGTATTAAGAAATGCAAGGAATCCCAATCTATTCCAACAACTATTTGTTTCTGGGAGTTCAGCAGGCAAAAACCGAAACAAATCACAAAAGGTCAGCTATTATCTCAACATGAGACCGATTTCAAGATCCCTAGCTTATATGACTCGAAAAAACAATCCCCGTGTCGAGTCAGCCTTGATTCCTTCATTGCACCTCAATTATTAAAAGAAATCGGATAAAAAACGACAAAATTGCCGTATTTGTCATTTTTTTTGAGAATATCATGATCTTTTTCTGCTTGCATATTGAGAGCTTCTTCTATTATTTATCAATGGCGTTTTTATTAAGCAATTTTCCTCGGATTGTTGGCAGCTTTTGGCTGGATGTTAGATAGAGAAGAAATTCAGGAAAAGGCGAAACTTGGCAAAAAAAATGAAGAATTAAGGGAATCTTGTGAATTACGAACAGTTTTGAAGTCGGATGAAGCTAATTTATGAATAATTTACTATGAAAAGATGAGATCCGTTTTACCAAAACCGTGCTTGCTTTGCTGGCTGAAAAAGACAAGAATGACCCATTTGTCGGGAAAATTTGATGGGCATAATGAAATTTTCATTGAGAAAAACTTATTATCTAAAAATTCTTTGTAAATTCACTGAAAAAAGTTCGAAGTCTTAAAAACATTAGCTTTGAATTATAATAAAAGAAAGGAAAATAAGTTTTTTTTGATTTAAAGGATTTTTTGGTTCAGATTGTTTTCCAATTTTTTTTTAAATTCGCCTTTTCAGGCATTCTTCTCTAAAAAAGGTGAAAACTCGTGCAGCTGAAAATCTTCCCTTCTCATTTTCTAAGGAGAACTCCTGATCTAGATGGTAGATAAATGTTTTTTGGGCACAGTCAAATCCATTTCTAACATTATCCAAAAAGATTTTAGAAAAAATGGCCTGATAAAAATTAAGCCTTAATCCCTTGCTTAAAACCATAAAGACAGGCCATTCTTCCTTCCAATCACTTTGCTCTGAGACAGCAATTCCTTCAGCGATCATTTGGGCGAAAGCATCACCTTCATTATTGTTCTCAGTTTTATCTTCGACAGTCACTACACCATTAATACCTGACGTTCCATCGAAAACGCATACATCTGTTATTGCCTCACACTCAGTATCATTGACGGTTAATTTAAAAGGTGTTTGAGTGTCAACAATAAAATCTTTTCCAAAAACATTATCTAAAAAGCTCGCCATCAAATTATCAATATGTGATTCTCTATTTGTTTCTTTGAAATAGTTAATATATTTCTGAGCGAATTTTGAAATTTTTTCAATTGGAACGTTTTTGGTCTGCAATTTTTTTTTGTAAAAAGCTAAAAAGTCATCGTCATGCATTTTTAAGAAATTCATAACCTCTACGGGCGGGTTTATGTTATCAAGGCCAAATTTTGTTGCATCAACATCTACTCGTGTAATTAAATAATACTCAAGTTCTGTTATGGACCATTTTGAAGCGGAATTCGGAGGAGGCATAGACATATCAGGTCTTTTTAAATAGGTCAACATTGTTTCTTTATTCTTTGACAATAGATATTGAAAAGCAACCGCAGTATTGATGTTGTTATTTTTTCGAATTAAGTAGCACTTTGCAATGGTGCCAATCTCAGTCATTGCCAAAACTTTATCAATGAGTTGATGTTGAATTGGTTCCGGTATGTTGAAAGGAATATTTTCTATCTCCATGGATTTTTTATTTTTGCGTTGCATTTTTTTTATTTGTTTTTTAATAATGTGAACTTGCCTTGAATCTGTTCAGCTTTTGTGTTTTCTCAAGAAATTATTAAATTTAATGATTTTTTTAATATTTCAAACCAAAAATTAATTTGTAGAAAGAAAATTCCAATTTTTAATAAAAAGTTGGTTTTTTCGTTTTTCAAAAATACGATTTTTTCTCTTTTGTTATTTCATCATAAAGAACAAATATTTTTATAAAAAAAATTCAATTTCGGAAAATAATTTTGTTGTCTCTAATTTAAAATTCTTATAAAAAAAAACAATTTTTATTTATTTTCAACTATTTTAGAAAAATTTTCAAATAATTAATTTCTTGAAACTAATGAAAATATCATGTTCCCCTAACCTTTCCCCTTTCAAGAATCATCGCAAATCTAGTGCCAGTCTAGGTGTTTGGATAACTCAAGAAATAAAGAGTCCCTCTGAGACTCAGATCAATGAAGTCTTCAACTCTGTCAAAGACATTTACGATAAAGAAAACGTTGTTGAAGCAATAAAAAAATTACGATCAGTTCATGAAAGAGTGCATTTTATTGACTTATTGGTGAAACGAAAAGAAGAAATTGATGGGATGGAAGAATTGGCCCAAATTTCGAAATTAGGTCCTATTTTTGAGAGGGTTAAACAGAAATTTATGCGAAAAATCAAAGAAAGGAAAATCATGACAAATCAAACAAAGACAAGATCCTCTCTATTTCGAAAGAATAGTATATTAACTCAAGTTGGGAACAATCCTTCAAGTCATTCTTCTGCTTTTCGAAAGGAATCCGAAATTGTGAATGAAAGGAAAAAAAGTGACGAAATTGGCAATGAAGAAAGAAGGAAAGCCGCCCAAAGAAGATCAACTGTCATGAATGCAATTACGGTGTTTAATGATCGCAAGTTTTTTCATCAAAAGGAAGGAAAGGAAGCTGATGCTATGGCCCCTTTTTTGCAGAAATCTATTGGATTACTCAATAGAAAAAAATCCATGCCGAAACTATCAGAAAAAATGAAGTTTTTAGAGGAAGAGAAAAATAATAAAAAAATGGCTCCTTTAACACAACGAAAATCAAGCTTGGGGAATTCCCTTTGGAATAAAGAGCATGTCAATCATTTACAAAAAGACCTTTTTAAACATGAGTTATTGAAAGAAAATAATGATTATAAAATACAGAAGACAAACGAATTTGAATTTGACCCTTATTTAAATAAGAATATACAATCCATTGATAGCGAAGTGAGAAGATTGTTGTCTGAATACAAAGCTTCCAAGATCAAAGACTATAAAACTTATCTTAAAAAAGAAACCAACTTCCAAAATAACCAATTATGGTTTGTGGGATCGCCGCAAAAGGGAAAAACGAAATTTGTAGGAAATTTGAATGCTTTGATGAATGAAAACAATAAAAAATTGTTGTTTTTTTTTTATAAAGTAATTTTTTTTTATTTTCTCTAACAAGGAAAAACAATGAATTTGAAGGGGATAATGATGATTCTTTTGTTTCCTATACCGAGATGAGATTGGATCAGCTTTATCGAGAATCTCAACTATTAAATAAGCAAATAAAAATGTTAGATGAGAAATGCCTTAAAGAAACAGATATAGATAAACTGGAACATAATCTAGATTTTCGGTCCAAAAAAATGATTGATTTGGCGAAAAAATCTCGGTTTCTTTTTAAAAAAACATTTTTTTTTTAAAATATATACTTAGGGATATAGCCCAAACCATAAACAGAAAATTTCAGAAAGAGTTCCAATATTAGAATTTTGATTTTAATTAATTTTTCTTTTATAATAATTTTAATTTAAATGAGGATTGACCTCAATGCTTTAACTTTAAAAATTTTCCTTTCACTAAATTTCTTTGATATTGATTTCTAAGATTAATTTATAAATGGACAGCCCCAATAAAATCGTCAACGACATATCCGACAAATCAGAATATTCTAAGACTTATCCCCAAATTACAAACCAAAATTACGGAGCTATCCATGAAATCCATATTTTTCTTTTGCCATTGAACCCCGAACCAGCTTTGGTTCAAAAGGCAATGCAATTGACAGAAGAATTCAACAAAAATAAAGTTGGAGATATACAAGAATATGCCATGAAAATGTGTTTTCTGACTCTAGTGTTTCGAAAACTCGGTCCAGTGAAAGTCCTTCAATCTGCCAGATATTTCAGATCTAACGATCAAAATGAAGTCATTAAACAGGCATACATAGATGCCAATTATTTCGTTGCCAATGGGTTCGATGTTGTCCGAGTAAAAATCGAAGCCAATGCTCATTCAAACACTGGAGTTCCAATTGAAGATAATGAAGCTCAATTATATCCGAAATATTTTGAATTTCATATCAAAGTGCAACACAAAACTGCAGAAAAAGCGGAATTAATTACAGAAGACGAGTCCAATGCACTTATCGATATATCTAAAAAATTCACAAAAGCATTTGAAACACCAGTGCCTTTGTCATGGAATAATGTTGCCAATTGCGCTAATCCTGATAACCCTGGATTCCAAAGATTTTTGAATGTGAGATTCAGACAAATTGGGTTCAAGAAATGCAAGGAACAATTGGATGTTATCAAATCGGCTATCACTGATCAAACCAATTTCAAAGTTATGAAAAGCATTGATGAATATGTCTGGTATGACAGTTTCACTGATTTGGACCATGGATGGATCGATTTTACTCCACAGGAACTTAAAGAGGTATTGGCATGAATTACAGTAATTGAAAAATAAAAGAAATTTGAAATGAAATTTGGAAATTAATTTTTCTCTCTATTTCTTTTTTGAATGAAAAAAAATTTTTTTTTGACTTCAAATAAATTTTTGAATAAATGAAAAAATAAAAGATCATTGTGATCTTTATTAAATAATGTGGATTTGTGAAAAATGAAATATAACAAAATTCCATGAAAAAATAAAAATCTTTTTAAAATAAAAAATCTCAATTCCAAATATGAAGTCATTGACTCCAAATTTGAAATTTCAATGTCCTGATTAAAAATTATAAATTTCAAATTATAAATTTTTAAAAAAATAATAAAAATCAAACTTCGTTTTTAGAAGTGATTTTGTTGTAATAAAACTTTTTTATTTCTAAATTTCTAAAGAAAACATTTATATTTTTAAAGATGTGTTCAATATTGAAAGAGCAACATAAAGTCCACTGACCATCGAAGGAATGATGCCTCTGAATAAGCCCGTGGAATCTCCAACGATATAAATATTTTTATCATTGACTAATGATAAATCATCATTAATTTGAGGATAATAACCTACACCTTCGATTGTCGGTCCTATCACTTTTATATCATCTGTCACAATATCAAATTGTTTTATAATTAAGTTCAGTCCATCTCTGAAAATTATTCCTGCTTTTTCGCCATAAAAATTCTCCAAAACATGCTTTTCTTCATTTAATGCATCATTTAATGAAATTTCATACTCTTTCATGGTTTCCTTCATTAGAAACTTGGCAAAATCAATTAAATTTTCTTGCCTCACAATAACATTGAAGCCAAAATTCGTAAAACCCGTTGGCTCACAATCTGCTCTTCCAGAATATCCTTTAATTCCGTTATATTTGCATAAAATCACCTCGCCGTCAACACACATGCAAAAAGTTTTATACTCAACTCCAGGAATCTTTGATTGACAGACCCATTTCGGATCAATGAGATTTTTTTCTCGATAATTTGGAACAAGAAGCGAAGATAGCACCTTATTATTTGAGAAAATTCTGCCTCCATAATCGACCCTCCTGAAAATTTGAGGAGTTTTGTATATTTTTGGCATATGCACTGGAAAATATTTACCTCCTCCCAAAATAATGAATTTACAAAAAAAACCACTTTGTTGTTGAGTGGTCAAATTTTCTATTTTGACGAAATAGTTATCCTCCACAATCTTCTCAATACTTATTAATTTATGTCGCATAAGGATCTTTTTTTCCAATTCTCCCGAAGAACATAAAAACTTGATTAATTTTTTCCTTTGTTCAAAGGAAGGATAAAAGGATGGATATTTTTTCAGATTAAAACATCCTACTTCCGCATGAAATTCGATTGTTTTTTTAGAAAAAGGCGGGATTTTGAATTCAACACCTTCTTGAAACAATTCTGTCAAAAATTCATAACTTCTCTCTAATCTTTCCTTATTTGGAAGTCTCCAAACATTAGTCCCACAAGGATAAAAAGAAAATTTACCATCTGAGTAAAGCCCTGCCCCACCAGTGCCGAGAAATGCATCTTCGTCATTAGAATTGACCTCTAGGTAATTTTATAAACAAGCCTATTAAATTTTCATTTTTTGTATTTGTTTTCTTATATTTCAGATTTTTTCAAAATAATTTTTTATTTTCTTGGAAAAAAAAATTTGAAAAAGAAACAAATACTACAAATTTAGAAATTCGATTATAAAATCTTCAAAAAAAAGACTTTTTTGTTTTATCAAAAAATCGAAAATGTCATCTAAATTTGTAGTATTCATTAAAGTCCTTTTTTAAATTTTTTTTTTCAAATGAATTTATTTTTTAAGAAATTTTTTATTCTCATTTTAAAAATGATCATTTTTTATTCATTTTAATCAAATAAACCACCTGGTATAATTCCTTTTCTAATTCCAACCCCCTTTTTAATATCCCCTTCAGTGGCTGTACTATGTAGGCTGGTCGTTGATTCCATATTAGGTGCTCCTTTAATCATCGACCCGCTTGACATATTTTGATTTTGACTTACCTGCCTATTGTTCTGAGTCGGAAGATTTTTACTCGAAGATTGTTTGGGAATATAAGCGTGTTCCTTTTTTTCAACATTGGAGTTATTCTTTTGTGGTTGTCCTTGTCCTTGCAATAAATTTACAAACTCATCCTTTTGATCAGAAAACAAATCTTAAAAAATAACAGCGAAAAAAAAAAATGAATTTAAATATAAATAGGAAAAATTACTCGGGCTTATAGTTTTGAAAGTCTCCTTTTCGTTATGAGGGACAATGATATTCTTTTGTGGTGATGCTTTTTTTAATTCTTCGTTTTGTTTTGATTGGTTGAAAATTTCGGAAATGTTTTGTTGGGGGTCTGCTTGTTTTTCAACTTGGAATGGAGCCGGAATTTGGGAATTATTGGCCAAATTCATGAAAAATTGATCTCCTGAGCCATCAGCTAATAAATAATCAAATAACAAATAATTGCAATTTATTTTTACCTTCGTTTGTGTTTGAAAATACTTTCTTTGGCTCCAATGGTTTTGGGGGAACGATAACTGGCACATTTCTACTTGCAAGTTTCGGGTGATTAAAAGCCCCAGGTATTGGGTTTCTGTTAGTAATTGGGGGAGCATTTTTCTTTTCTTCGATTTTTTTCTTAAAACTTTGAGGTGGTGGCTCGATGGGTTTATTGATATTGCGAAGCTCCTGTGATTCTGGAGATGAATCTTCTTTATTCTTGATGGGATTTGGAAAAGAAGCAGTTTCTTTAATTGTGGATTTAGCCTCATTGTTTTCTTGAACGATTGAAATTCCTTGCATGTCTTTATTTTCTTCAAAATTTAAACATTGTTGTTCTTTTTCTGGACTTTCTTTAGATGAATTATTCTGTTGGTGAATTTCAATTGGTTTATGAGGATGTTCTATTGGTTTTTCAATTGGTTTCATGGGAGGTTCTATCGGTTTTTGATGAATTTCGATTGGTTTGGGCTGAATTTCTGTTGGTTTTGGTGGAGGTTCAATTGGTTTTTGATGAGTTTCAATTGGCCTTTCATGAATATGGTGAACAGGCTCTTTTTTTAATTCCCATATATGCTGACTCTTGAAATTCTGATCATTTAGGTGAAAAGTATTTAGAGTTGTGGTTTGTTTCTGGAGCTCTGAAGTTAAATTATGGAACAATTGGAAATCGGTTTCGTTGAGAGTGGAAATCGATGCCATTTTCTTTAGGAGATTTTCTTTTTCCAAACAATCTTTTTTTGAAATCTCGAGCTTTTGAGTTAAAATCTTGAGCTTTTCCTCTAAAATGTGATTAGAAGACTTCAAAGTTTCAAGCTCAACAATTTTATCATCATTTTCTTTGCTTTTTAATTGGGACACTTCATTTCTTAAAGTTTGATTTTCTTGATCACAAATCATTTTCTATGGCATAAAAATGGAAATTTTATGAAATATTTTAAAATTTATAGGCTCCTTACGAAACTCATGTAATCGTCTTTAAATCGAGAATTTTCTTCAATCATTTTATTCAAATGATTTTTCATAATATTCAATTCATTATGTTGATTGTTGAATTCTTGTTTCAAGACTTCACATTCTTTTTCCTTCGCTGAATAATTCCTCTTAATCGCCTCAACATCCTCTTTATGAGCCAAAGATTGCAATGCTTCATCTAATTGGTTTTTCAATTTTCCGTTTTCATTTTTTAAATGGTCAATTTGGGAAATGGCATATTGATTCTTTTGCTTTTCTGTTCGTGAATAAAAATTTACACCAAAAAATCAAAACAATCTCAAATTTATTAAAATAACAACCTGTGGCCAAGTCCAATTCCAAACTCATCACTTTGAGGAATTCCTGATGCGGAGCTTCTTTCTGACTATCTTCAATATGAACTTGTTTTTGTGGAGATTTCTGTTTTATAGGAGATGCTGGCTTTTGGAATTGCCCAAGGTTGTCTTCCTCTTCAAATTTCCCTTCATCACTCTTTTCTTCCACCTCCTTCTTTTCTTCCTCTTCATTCTCCTGATCATGCTTTAAAGATATCTCTTCTCCTCTAAAAGCATTGATATCGTCATGACTGAAATTATAACCCTCTTTAGATCCGAAAATCGCTTGATTAGAAAAAACATCTTCATTCTCATTTTGGTCATGCCTTTCATCTTTCATCGAAAGCTCCTTCTTTTCTTCGTATTGTTTATCATCAGAATCCATTTGCATTTGGTAGTTTTCATTAACTTGGTTATTGGTGTTTTTTTCTGGATAATCATCTTGATAATTTTGCTCATTTTTATCTTCGTTTGATTTCTCATTTGGGTATTCATTTTCATAATTCTCTGGGTCCTCATTCTCATTCTCATATCTCTGGACATTTTGATTGTCAGCATATTCGTCATTGTTCTCGTTCTCGTTCTCTTCCTCGTTTTTTTGGTTGGAGTCATTGATCATCACCATATTTTCGTTATTTGACTCAAAATTCTCATTGGTGTTGTTTTCGACATCTCTGTTGTAATCTATGTTGATCTCTTCATTTTCTGTGGCCAAATTTTCATCATTGTTATCATATTGACTGTCGTTTTCCTCATCATTATTCTCTTCATTTTCTTCCTCTTTCTTCATTTTTCTTAATCTTTCAAATTCCTCAAGTTCTCTCTCCCTACAGATAACATCTTTCAAAAAATGAAAAAATTAGGAAAATGTATACAAGTCATCTTGGTTTTCATTTTCGTCTTGTTTTTTCTCATACGTTATTTCCATCTCTTGATCTTTTTGCTCGTGTTTCTCTTTTTCAAGCTGTTTGGCTTCTTGAAATGGTTTTTTATCTAATTTCTTTTTGCTTTCTTCATCAGGGAGTTTTTTTGTTTGTTCTTGACCTTTAGTGGGAAGATATGGTTTTTCTGAAGTGAGAGGTTTTGGCTCGTTTTTTGTAATGGTGGGTGCTTTTTCTTGTGTTTTATCCTTTTGAAATACAGGAGGGTTGGCATTTTTTGTGGATTTTTGTTCATTTTTTGGGATGGAATTTTGTTCATCTCTGGGCTTATGGATGTTTGGTGGGTCATGGCGTGTTTTTTCAAATTGATTTTGTTGATTTTTTTCTTGGCCTGGTTTTTGAGAGGGTTTTTGTTCAGGGTCATTTATTTGAGCTTGGACATTTTGTGATGGGATTTGTTGAGACGGGGCCGGATTTGGATATTTGGTTGGAGGGATGGATTTGGTGTTTGGTTTGGAAGGTGCTGAAATAGTTTTTGGAAGTGGAATGACTTGAGGATTTTCTATTTGCTTTGGAGGGAGATTGGAAGAATTAGATTGTTCAAGGAGATCAGAAATATTTTCAGAAGAGACGAGTTGATTGGGAGTAATTTTGGATTCAAGCAGTGCGAGTCTAATTGGAGTGTTTCTTTGTCCCTGAGTTAGATAAATAATTGATCATTTGAGAAAAATACCTTTAATTTCATTTTCAGAGCATTAATTTTATCTCGATAATCCTTGCCTGTGTCTGAATTCAAAAAGGAAAAAATCTCTTGTTCTATATTTTCTGCCAATTGTTTATATAATTCTGAAAGGAAATTAGGGTTTTAGTTGAAGATGTTTGTTAATTACCATCAGGATAGTTTAATGTTTCTTTCAATGCCTCTACAAACATATTTTTGCATGTTTCTCTGACAGACGATTTTTTGGGAGCTGATGCAACTTCATTTTTTTTGGGTAAATTTGGATTACCGAAGGGCTGCCTTTAGCAATTTTTGTAAGAGAAGGTATTTATTAAAAAAAAAACTTTGCTGTGGCCATGGATCTCGATGAGTTTTTAAAGATTTGAATTTAGTCTTTTGTTTTGTTTTTCTGAATTTTGAGTATTTCCAAGTGTGAAAAATTTATAAAACTAACATTATGTAAATTTAATTTGCTTCAAAAAATTAATAGAATTTTTTATCATTTTTTCAATTAAAATTTTCCAAAAAATCTTCTTTTCTTTTATATTTTTTTATCAAAATTATCAGGAATTTTATTTAAAATGGTGTATCAATAAAATAATTAATCTTTTCAATTATTTTGTTTTGTAATCTTTGATTTCTTTAAGGACTTCTTCAAAGTTGGATTGTTCATAATGAATTGAACTAAGTTGCTGAACTTCTCCTCAAAAAATCTTCCTGAAAGCAACATTGTTTTTTTTTTCTTCATGAATTTCGAAAGCGATTTATCGAGTGATTTTTCATTGGATTCCTGTTCCAAATTTTTTTCGTGAGTTTTCCTCTTTTTTTTAATTGAAGCCTTCCTAACTTTTTTCCTAATTTCATCAGGCATTTTTTGTCTCATCGTTTCAGGGAAAAATGTATATTTTGATAATTTAGTCTCGAAGGATTTTTTCCTCATTTGACTCATACTTTGAGATCTTATCTTTGACAGATTTTTATTCATTACTTCGAACAAAAACTTTGAATTATTTTCTGGGAAATAACTTTTAAAAGAGGCAACACGATCAAAATTATCCAATGTCATATCATAAATTAGTAAAGAAGCTTTTGGTATAAAATTATTTTTACTGTGAAGATTGATAAGTGAGGGGTTTTGATTTTGTGACCCAAGACTATTTTTTTGATTAGCTTTCCGAGGTGAATTATTCATAAAAGTAACTTTCCCTTCATTACTTTCACTTAAATCTCTTTTCATTTCGTTAGAATATGGATTACTGTTTGCTTTTTGAATTTTAGTAGTTTTGGGAGAATTGGAAAGCAACAGATTATGTTCCAAATCACCAGCAAAATAAGTATTTGATTTTTTTGACATTTGTTGGTCTCTCTTTAAAATTTCTGTATTAAATTTTTGCCTGCTACTTTTTTTCCTTTCTGGAACCTTAATTAAATTTGAGCTGATTTTTTGAGGACTAATACTTGAAAGGTTTTTTGATATTGTAGCATCGCTTTTAATTTCTTCCTTTAAAACGAAAGATTTTTCTTCTAAATTGTCCGCACTTTTAAAAAAACCAAACCTTGAGTTATCATCATTCTCATTTTTAACAGGTAGTGACAATGAATTTATTTTGCCTGTTGAGCTGTCGAAAACTTCACCTTCGGCACTATAATTCAAAGAATCATTTTCTTTTTTTTCTTTATTAACATTTTCTTCATTGTATATCCCTTCAGCAATGGTCATGGTATTCTCACTATGAGCGCTATGAGTTGAAATGACTGAGGGGAATTTGTTTCCCAACCTGGCTTCCAAAATATTATTTTCATCATTTTCAAAATTATCAAATGACGAATGTTCGCTGGTGTTCATAGATAAATAATCTTCATCAAGAGCCTTGATTAAAGCAGCTTTCTCCATTTCAATAAATATTTTTATTTTCTTATTCGCCCATACTAATTTGTTTTTCTGAGTTAGCGAATTTCTTTTA
>Ga0302186_10001337_pt1 | contig 20607 bp, 24 predicted proteins | sample II_Bog_E1_2_FD_198782 | JGI IMG/M metagenome (GOLD analysis project Ga0302186, IMG submission 198782) | Peat permafrost microbial communities from Stordalen Mire near Abisko, Sweden - II_Bog_E1_1 | ecosystem: Environmental > Terrestrial > Soil > Wetlands > Peat | place: Sweden: Abisko...
TTTGATAAAAACTCAAATTTAATAACAAACCAATATGAAGATCAAAACAATTTTACACTATTATTGAAAAAAAAATTAGAGATAAAAAATATTGTTTAATCAAAATCCAAATTTTTTGAATAATTTTTTTTTATTTCGTTTCATTTTTTAAAAAATTATTAATCAAACCCAGGTCCTCTTTCAAATGACCCTCCTCCTCCAGAGAATCCTTTACTTTTAGAAAATGGCTCATTTCCTGAAAATCCACTTCCAAACTGATGATGTTGTTTCATCTGATTGCTATAGCCTCCTCTTTCCATTGTATGTTTTTTGGCTTTTTTTTTGAGTTGTGACAAGAAATTCTCCTCATCACTATCAGATCCTGCATCATTCAGCATAATTGGTTCAATATTAGTGTTTTCATTGTTTTTTCTTGGTCCGATTCTTCATATAATAAATAATCATTTACTGAGATAAAAATATTTAAAGATTTACCCTTGTTTCATGCCTATGACCACCAGGATTTCCTCCAAAGCATTCGTGATCATATCATTTCTGGTATTATTTAAGGGAGTGCCCACTGTCATAGCAGTGGGGTCTGAAGAATTGAACTTGAAATCAGCCTTTGCGAACATGATATAGAATTGATCAATTATTTTGCTCATATAATCAATTACTTTTAGCATTGAATTTGGTGCCTTGGGCCTTTTTATTAATTGTAATTAATATCCAAAGATTTCAAAAAATCAAATAAAAATTACATAATTGTATCATTCCAAAACTTGTACATCTTCTCGAAAGTATCAGGACAATCCATACATCTCAGAAAGGTCTTCACTTTGACGTCTCCCCCCAAATTAGGATCTAGACCGCCATTAATGGTTGCTCTTCGAGCGATATATTCCCTGAAATAACGTAGCATCGAAGTAGCGCTTTTATTCACTAAGATAAATGGTGGCAATGCCTTCAAATCATTCATATTTCTAGAATTTCTCTCTATTGGCACAATTTCCAGTTCCAATTGGGAGGCAATGTTCTTGGTGATTTTCTGAACAACCTTCCTCCATCCGGTTCTATTGACCTGCACATCATCTTTCCGAATGGTGATTTTCTTAAAAGGAGCTCCTCCTTCGAGATTAAGCTTAAGTTTGGTTGATTTACTATTAATATGAATGACATCCAAAGAGGCATAACCACAAGAAATTTCCATTAGTTGGTTTCCCTTCAGGAAATAAATCACGAATTCAAAGATTATAGTCACATTCTTGAACTTATTTTCTTCATAATCTTGAATCTTCACAAAAATCGAACTTTCAATATTTGGAATGTTTCGTTGGAAATTCCAACGATCTTCATAATTAGGAGTCCAAGTTGCGGTTACGTTCACTGTATTGCTGATGAATTTATTGTGAGTTTGATCGAAAAGTGCGATTTTCACTTCGCGATGGAAAATTGACTTTTCCCGTTTAATGTTTTTTTCAGAAGGAATTGGCACTCCATTTGCGGCTATGAATTTTATTTCAAAGAGGAATTTAGGCTCGATTCGCTTGAGAAGCGATTCTTCATCGCTTTTCACGTTATTAAAAAGCTCAAGGTTTTCATAGAAAAGACCAGAAGAATCGACTTTGGGCTTAAGTAGGGAAGATGGTAGATTTTTGAGTTTTTTGTTGGCGATTCTTAAGAAAGAAAGTGTGAAGTTGGAAGGCATATTTTTGAAAACGTCTTTGAAATCGGCCAATGATAGTTTTTTGCTGAGTCTTATCTATGTTCAAAAAAATGATTTTATCTTTATTATATATGATATGATACGTTCATTAATGCGGAGGCAGCTAAGGGATTGATATTACTTTGATTCTTTGTCATGAAATAAATCAATTCATCTATATCTATTGTATTGCTTTTATCGACATCTATTTCATTAAACAAAGCCTCCAGCTCATCTTTCACAAGATCAATGCCTAAATTACTGAACACTTGACTAGGAAATTTCAGTAAACAAAAAAATTGAAAAAATAATGATCTTTTTACTATAATTGGGTCATATTTAACATCCTATTCCTCTGAATATCAGCATTCTTGAACTCTCTTCTCAAATTCCCTAGCAATTCATCCATCACCATCATATCGGACTTTAATTTATCCTCGAAAATATATTTAAATTCCCCATAACTAATTTTCCCATCACCATCCTTATCAAATTTCGCAAGATATTCATCTATTTCCTGATTTGTCGGATTTATTCCGACTCTCATCAAAGACTGTGCTAATTCATTCTTTTCAACAAATCCACTATTATCAGTATCCACCTCCTTGAAAAGATCTTGTATTTCCTTGGTGAGTTCATTAGGAAGATCCACGTTTCCTTTGTTTCTTTCTACACGGATGTCCGGTTCGCCAAGTAATAGAAGAAATTCGCTCTTTGTTATTGTTCCACTATCATTGATGTCTATCAGGGTAAAGAGATAGGCGAGGTCCTTTTCAGTGAGTTTGGACTTCAAATAAAGAGACGTCTCAATAAATTTCTGTTTGTCAATGAGATTTAATTGAGATTTGTCTTTAGCAGTGAAATACAGAGCTATGAATTCATCCACTTTTCTCCTAATAAAATAATTTTTATTTATTAAAAAGATAAAATAATAGATATATACCCATATGCTTTCTTCAATTCCTCAACTCCATCATTTAAGAACTTCCTTTCCTTTTCATTCAATACTTTCGCCTTTTGATAATTCGACTTCACGCCAATACTCTGCATCTGGATCCCTTCAAACCCTTGTCTTTTTTTTTCATCAAGGCCGAAGATCTTCTTCAATTCTGACAATGAAATCCTCCCATTTTGAGAAACATACTTAATGAAAACGTCAATTTCATCACAAGGGTCCAATTCCATGTGTTTAGTCATAATCTCATATAGATCTTTTTCTGAAATATATCCACTATTATTACGATCATATTGACTAAAAACCCCAAAGCCCACTTCCTCTACATATCCTTTCAATTCTTGCACTATCATGTTAATATCATTATTCATGGGTTTATTTAAAGGTTGATTGGGATATTCTGTTGCTTTTTTGAAAGTGTCATCATTAAAGATCTCCCCAAAATTGCGAATAAGATAATCGAATTCTCTCAAATCTATATATTTCGGGTTACCCTCAACTGAGAGGTTGGTGAGGAAATCTTTAGCTTCTGGATTTTGCATATTTACTCTTATCTTATCAAGACTATTGAGAAATGTCGCTCTAGGAACTTGTTCTTCATTGGTTGAGCATAATTGTTGTGGACTTCTGACGTTTTGTTCATACATATTAGAAATCACATATTTCAGGAATTTCTTCGATAAATTATACTTTTGTTGAAAATATCTAATGTTGTTGGTATCTTGGCTTTTTGATGGATAATTTGAAGGATGCATTGGGGTTTTTTGTTGTCCAACATTGAAAATCTTCTCTAGATCCTTTAAAGAAATGAACCCATCTTTATTTAAATCCCATTGGTTGAAAATCTGTGAAATTTCTCTATCCATGCCCACATTAAGCATATTATTCAGACTGGAAAATTCCTTGATGTCCCAATAATCATCATGGTCTTTATCAACCTTCCGGAAAACATCAGCTAAGCCCATTTGTTCCATTTTCATCACATATGTCATCATTTCTATTAGGACAGAACCAGGATCATCGATATCCATTAATAATCTCACGAAATTCATTGTCTGGCCATTATCTGGAGAAAAATGCTGATATAAATTCTCGATATCAGACCATTGGACTTGTCTTAAGTCAAGTCTTTCTTGAATTATCGTGCCTAAATCTCTTATATTCGATAGGACGCAGGTTCGAGCTCTATCGAATTCAATGAAAGCCGAGAAAAGACGTATATTTTTCATATATGCCTGTCTTTTTATCGTTTCTAATAACTCATCAGCCGTCCATTCTTCTTCCTCAATTGGGGGCTTTATTTTACTAGCAAAACCACTAAGATTACTATTAGAATTCAAATTGCGACTTTTCATAGGGCCTTTTTGCATACCAGGCAAATTATTATTGTTTTCTTCATCGTCACCCATCCTTCTCAATTTCATAGGCCTGGCCATAGTATCTTCATCTTCATCGAAATTCGTTTCTATTGGCTTCAAATTAAAGCCTTTTTTTTCTTTTAATCCAGGCTTATACACAAAATCATGGTTCATTGCCTCTGAGTTCCTCTTCCATATAGGTGATTCAACATTAAACATCATTTTTTTGTTTTTTGCCTTTTTGCCTCTCAAAACTTCTAAAAATTCCATTTCCGTCAGATTCCCATTTTTGTTCACATCAAATGCGTTGAAATATTCCTGAAGTTCTTCAATTGGCAATCTCAATTGCAAAGCCAACATCATCTGATCGAAATCCAACCATGTTAAATAGCCTTTATTCGCTTGATCGAATTGCTCGAATAATCCCTCATAATCCACATTCCATCTTTTACATAATTCATCAAATTTCTGCTTAATAGGTTCCAAATCAATGTTATTCTCTAATAAAGCATCCCAAAAAGCTCCATAGTCCATATTTTGCTCCCCATTAGAAAACCCTTTGAAAATAAGCTCGATTTCTATTGGAGATAAATCTGATAGTTTCTTTAAAACACGATTAAATTCCAAAAAGGAAATAATTCCTGAATTTCTCTTATCTAATGCTTTGAATTGTGCAGACAAATCGAGCTTTTGAGAAAACACAAGCCTACGTAATCTCTTTATCAAACTGCTGATATCCTCTTGTTTTTTATCCAAGATCATATTGTTGAATTCCTCAAATGAAATCAAATAATCTTTATCTTGATCAAAGCTTTCGAAAAGCTCTTCCTCTTGATCGGGATCATAATTGAATCCGAGTTTCTTGAGGAATTCACCGAATTCTTTCCTTTTGAGGACTTTATCATCACCATTGGCATTGAGACTACGGAAAAACGCGATAATGCTCTGATTTTTTTCTTTAAGAATATCATTGACTTTCTTTCTCAAAGGAGCCAAATTCAAATGATCTTCACTTAAAACAGCCACAAAATGATCATAGGAAATCTTCTCTGTTTCGTCTTTATCGAAATATCGGAAGATGTCTTCAATTTCAGTATCAGTGAAATTTATATTGAATTTATGAACTGCCTCCTTTAATTCATTAAAGGAAAGAAACCCATTTCCATCTTCATCCATTGATTTAAAGAGTTTCAACAAATCTTTTTCTTCATTGGTTTTCTCTAATAGTTGTTTCTTCAGCTTCAAAAGCAACTTCTTATGATCAACTGAGCCCAAATTCAGTATATGCTTCGAGAACTCAAAATAACTGATTTTATAATCGCGATCATCATCAAATGCCTTGAAACTCTCCTCAATTTGATTAAAGGCAAGACCCGACATTTTCAATTTTCTATCAAGACAATCGCTGAATTCTTTATAAGAAATATAATTATCGCAATCTATGTCGATCTGACGGAAAAGTGCCCTAAGACTGATTCCTTGAGTAACATAAAGATTCTTGATTTTTTCTTTTACTATTTCAAATAAATTATTCAAATTCGGATTATTGGTATTTGGGTTTAATGGGGAATTATAAGAAGGGAGGCCTGGATTTGGAGTTGAGGGTCTTATTGGAGAATTGCGATTATTATTGTTCATAATGAAATTGGATATTTCTATGTAATTTATTTGATTCATATTGTTTTGTTTGACTTTATTGAGCAAAATCATAAGATCATCTTTTTTCATATTAATGCCGCGAGTTTGTAATTCGGAAGAGAATTCACGAATATAGATCATTTGATTACCTTTGTCATATTTCTGCAAAATCATGGGTAAATTCAAATTTAATCTTAAGATCTCCTCACGAAGTCTATTCACGACTTCTAATTCATGACTAGATTGATATTCAGTATTCCCTTGATTCTTAATAGTGGCGAGACTATCACAAATTTCCAATAATCTAAGAGAAATGTTAATATATGATGGAAAAGGTCTTATATTTACTTATTATAATTGATGTTTTTATTGTCACAAACTCCGAAATAAATCCCGAATTGTTCTAGATCATCGACTCGGATACTTTCATAACCATTATTATGAAAGATCTTCTTGATTTCCCAGATGGGCAAATAGCCTGTCATGCCCCTATCGATTTGATTGAATTCTCTGAGTAAGATATTCCTTGATCCTTGGATATAGCTGGACAATTCCTTTATTAGCTCAGGGGGGACGTTCATATTGACAGCTTTTCCATGAATGATTTATTTCACTAAAAAACCTTAGAAAATTAAAATATTTACCAGAAGGGTTCCTCATATCTTGTCCTTGAAAGTTTATATACTGTGTTTGATATAATTTGCTATCTCCAGGATTCACAAAACTTTGTTGTTGATAAGGATCTTGTATATAGCCTGATTGAACAATTGGATTATTAGGGGGCAAATAGTTTGGTTGTGGTAGTTGTTGTTGTTGAAAATTCCCTTGAGTTTGTGGAGGAGGGAAGTTGAACACTGGATTTTGTGGAGGATAATTTCCTTGAACTTGAATGGGAGGAATATTCCCTTGAAAATTCCCTTGATTTCCCTGATAAAAGTTCCCACCGGCAGTGTTTGGTGGAGGTGGTCCGTATAAATTGGGGGTTTGTTGTACAGGAGTTTGAGGATATCCTTGAGATGAATAGGAGAGTCTTTGCAGATGAGGTCCGAAAAAAGGCTCAATTTGTTGACGATCTATTCTACCAGCGAATGTAGTGTCGATTTTAGAATAGATATAGAGGATTTGTTCTCGAGGGAAAAGATTAAGATTGGCACATTTCGTGAGGAAGTCATTTTTCGCGATACTTGGCTTGTTTTCAAATAGGAAACTTAGGATATTAACCGAGTTGTTTTGAAAAGGAGGCAATAAAGACTGGAAAAATTGATCGGGAGTCATCATTGTTTTATCACTGGAGGAATGAGGAGTATTGGGGATATCAGTAAACCTATAATAATTTATATAATATTTTCATTTTTCAACAATTATTAATTATACTCGGATTTCAATTTATTAAGGGAACATTTGCCATCATTCAAGGGATTCAAGTTCTTAATAAAGAGGAATAGGTCTGGACTTTGATCCATATATAATTCATTCAATAGGATCAACTTCAATTCTTCAGAAGATATGAACCCAGTGCCAAATTTATCTCGGGATTCAAAGACTTTAGAAAATGAGAGCTTCCTGGATTCTATTGTCTGTTTTAATAGCCGTGTGAAACCCTTGATTCTGATTTTTTCCTCTTCGGAAATCACTAAATTGGTCTGATTGTATTGTTTGCGATATCGCTCGAATAATGTCACCATTAAAGAATAGTTTATTTGGTTTCGTTCCATATTTTGAGTTAAAACCTGAAGGACTGTCTTAACCTTTTTGATAAATTTAATAAATCATCTATTTTTCTTTTAATAAAAATGTACTTTTTCACTATTTCGTTCTTTATCATAACCGATGAATTGCAATCCAGTATAGAAATAATCAATAGGCAATTTGCCATCGATAGTGTTTTTCCCGAACAATTGTTGTAATGAATAGCCGTTTTCCTGGATTAATCTATGTATTTATAATTAAATTCCTTTTTTATTAATTTAATTTATACATGCTGATATTCTCAAAAAAGCCTTGAGTGAGAAAATCCTTGTCGAAACTGGCATTATTGTTATCAGTGGCAATTCCCCTTTTAAACTCTGAAAGCGTGATCTTCCCATCATTATTCGAATCGAACTTATTAAAGATATTCTGTGAATCTTCAATAGTTAGATGTTCATCAAACACTTTCAACAAATTATAGAATTCCCCAGGTTCCAATATCGAGTTTTCATTATAATCATATTTCTGGAAAACCTTTTCGACATTGAGGTTATTCTGATAAACGAGGTTCTTCAGGTCTTGGATCAATTTACTTGAATGGGCTTCCTCAAAAAGACCTTTATATAATCTAGCCAAGGAAATGCTCTCTCCTTCTAAGAGATAATTTGTGAAAAAGTTCAGGTTTGGAAGATTATTGAGTTTGAGAAGGTCACTTATTGCATAACTTTATTAAATATTTATAAAGACCTTAGAAAATATCGAAGTTTTTGAGAAAATTACTTGAAATCTGCAAGAGAGATTTGATTTTGTCCGAATCGATCGAATTTAGCGAAGATGGTTTCATAATTTTGACCTTGAAAACCCATTGCGTCATTGATAGTCTTGAAGATTTTCGATAATTCGAACTTGTTGAGGATAACTTGTTGCTTTAAATAATTATTCTTTATTGAATTTCCCACAAAAAAACAATACTTTCTTGGTGTTATTCTTGAAATAATTCACTATTTTGAAAAAAAGCTGTAGATTCACGGTATTCGGGTCATCCGGTGTTATAAGCGAATTAATCAATCTATCTCCCTATGATAAAAAACCCATAGATTTTATTATAAAAAGGATAATTTCCGCACATTCCCTTCAATATTCACTCCCAATTGACTCACATAAAACCTGAAATCCACATGCGGCATATTAGTGTCAAAGGAATAGAAATGCTCCTCTGCGGTTTTCTTCTTCAATCCCAAATTACTTCAAAAATCCATTAAAAACTCTGAACAATCCTTTAATTTACTAATTAATATCCTGGATGAACTTCAAAGCATATTCATATTTCTCAGGAATGAAACTCTTATCTTTTCCAGGACCTTCCTCATAAAAAGTCGGATAAATCCTACCAAAAAACTCCACTGAAGACACTTTTTCATCACCATCAACATCTAGGAAATTGAACATTGCTTTTTTGTCGCTTTGGTCGAGATCATTACTGAAGTTATTCACTAATTCAATGAATTCCTTTAGGTCCAGAAGTCTATCGTTGTTTTTATCCACGTTTTTAAACAATTTCATCACATCTGATTGTTTATATTTCTGGATCTTTTCCTGCAATTTGGTGAATAGGACCTCTCCTGGACTTTTCTTCATATTTAAGGCTCTTTCATAGAATTTGGATTGCGAAGAATCTTTTGAAAGAGATTTATTGGAGGGACTCTTCGGGAAGGACTTGAGATGTTTTGGATCGATATTGAGATTCAGATCACGAGCCTTTTCGCTGAGACTTTTATCGAGACTTTGGATGTTGATTTCCTGGATATTGCGAATATCGAATTCACTGAGAATAAAGCTCAGGGCTCTTGGCGTGAAGCTAGGGTCTTAAAATAATGAATGATTGATTAGAAAAAATTTAAGAAATATTTTTACTAATTGATTTGATCGCAGTTAAAAGTCTCTCAAATGGGATATATCCTCCTGACTTATTATAAGCTTTAATCAATTCCTGGAAAATGAGTCCCTCATTATCGAGACATCGATACAGATCCAACAACATATTCTTCAAATCTTCATCAATATATGGCATGAATAATGTCCTGAAGTTCAAGGGATATACTTTGCCATTATTTGATTTATCTAATTGCACCCAAATTGCGTTCATGTCGGTCGAAGAAAATGAAAGTCGTAGATTCTTGATCAAAGTAATGAATTCTTCTCTGGAAATCACCTTGTTACCATCTATATCCACTTTCTGGAAGAATTCAGACACTGTGTTGTAAATTTCTCTCACTCGGGCATAAAATTCTTTGACGTTCTTTGATAAATAATCGCTAGTCGCTAATTATATAAAAATAATTTATTTTAATTGGAAAATAAAAGAACATTTGTAAGGAGCTTCCATATCAGCGATGAGAAGTTTGTAATTGATCTCGTTATTGGAGGATTTGTCGTATTTCTTGCGAATCAACTCATAATCACTCTCATTCAAATTTGTGAGTTTTAATTGTTTATGAATGAACTTTAAGTCATCATAAAGAATAGTCCCCTTATTATAAAAATCCTTGTCTTTGCAGATCTCCATATAATTGAAATTACCTTAAAGGTTGGTTCCCTTTAATTCTTAATTTCAAAGGAAAAAAATTATACCTTTTCTGCAAAATGTATGAATATCATCTAAAATCGTCCTCAAAGCCTTTTCTTCAACTTCATTCATAACTTCTAATCTATCATAAGCACTTCTGAATTGTTTTGGGTTTGAGTTGTTGTTGTCTAGTTCCTCTAACAATTGACTCAAGTCAAATAAGCCAGTGTTTTCATTATCAAGAACTCTGGAAAGCAATGTCACATCTTTTTGATTAAGCTTTATGTCAAGAGCCTCCATTGAATCAAGAAAATCGAGCCTGTTGATTTTTTTAGAAAAGGAAGTTAAGTTGTATTTTAAGAAGAAACTGGAATCCTGGTCCTTTTTTCTCAGTTTTTCAACAATCGCTTCAAAGAGATCTTTCACTAATTTATCTTCGATTGAAATTTTACTGTTATTATTATCTGGGTTTTTTGAGAAAGGATTCTATATTGTGATTTTATATATTTTTAACTAATTTTAAAAAAGAAAATTACCTTTTGTTCATTGACGCTATTGTATATTGCCTCTAAATCGTCCCTCATTTGTTTCATGGATTTCCTTCTGCTATCGCTCAAATCTAACATGTCCTTTACAATTTTTTGCATATCCTTGCCATAATTTTCTCTGATTTCTTCAAATACCTCTTCCACTAGTTTATACCCATTTTGTTTAAACCCTCCTAACTCCTTGCTAGACCTCAAAGTCATCATCTGGACCAATATCAGTCCAAGTGAGAAAACATCGCTTTTGTGAAGATTGATATTTCCGCTTTTGGACTTTACAATGGCTTCAGGAGCTTTGAAATCGTTGTCCTCATTCATTGATTGAATGCCAACATCAACCAATTTATAGTCACCCTCCATCGAAATCAGGATGTTTTTAGGCTTTAGATTAGTATGGGCAATTTGTTTATTCTCTAGTTCTTCTAGAGCCAAGGTGATTTGCTTCAGGAAAACCTTCATTTCATCTGGGGTGAACTTCATCCGCTTTCGATCATTGTTCTGAATTAATTCAGAAAGATCACATTTCATTTTCTCATAGAGAATAAAAATTTCTAGACCATCATTGGCTATCGCTTCTGGCTTTAAGATGGAAGCCGATCGAACTGATTGACACAAACTTTTGAGGTTGTCTTCATTGGTTTTAAAGGAACCGGGGTCGTAGAATTCAAGCTTCTTGATAGCATAGTTTTCTTTGGAAAAGGATTTGGACTTTGATGTCGCGAAAAATAATGTGTTGTGAGGGGGGTTGTAGGGATCACCGATGTTGAAGTCATTGAATTTAAAGGTGGCAATCATGACTTTTTTAAAATTTTTGTTTGAATTTGTTTTTGGAATATTGTATGAAATGATGAATTAAAAATAATTTAAATTTAAAAAATGGGGGATCATAGGAAAGAATTTTGAAGAAGTAAATAATGAATTTCCTCACAAAACAAAATGAGGAAACATTGTTTTATTTTGACACTTCTTGATAAAACAATAATTTTTTTTTAAAAATAGGCTATAAAAGGACTATTTTTGTTTTAGGCATCTTATTTGTTTTCAATGCCTCTGAATACAATTTGAGTTTTTTTTTTAATTCAGAAAGATTTTTTCAAAAACTTTCAAAAATTAAATATTATCGCTAAAATAAGAAAAGTTTGGCATAGCCACTTTCCTTGTTTCTTTAATTCCAGTCTCAGGATCAATCATTTCCTTCCAATTAAGCGGCAGCATTAGCGAATCTATATTTTATTTCAATCCAAATCATTTTTTTTAATTAAATACTCGTTTCGAGGCTTCGAGCGAATAAAACTCCGAGATCGTTTTCAAGAGTGCTTAAGTAAATTTTCTGTGAATCCCCATAAGAAAGCTTATAAAAAACTCAAGATTTTATCAATAAAAGTCAAAGAAATTTACCACACGAGCTTTTATTATATCTCCAGGCAAAAAACATTGTTCTATTTTAATTTTATCAATTTCTGTCAATCTCACATGAACTCTTCGAATAACTCCCTGCATAAAAGTCTGAATCGGCTCATTTTCTATGCAAAGAATACGAACTGTCACATAATCTTCCTTAATTTTTACTATCTGTATTGATTTTAATGAGTTTTAGCTATATTTTCAGGGTACCCGGCCTAGAATTTCGCTGCCAATATTTAAGGTTTTGGCTGATTTCGAATTCCTTGGTTTGATTTCAATTAATCTTCGGTTTTTCTCTTCTTTTACAGATAAAACACCTGGAATGGCCGCGAAAATTTGATTGTTTTTAAGATAAGTTCCATCAGAAGCAATGAATTCATTAGAGTTTCCTTCGATAAAAGATCAATTCCATATTTTTCTCTCTATATTATGTAGTACCGAGGAAAGTTCCAGTCAAAACCAATTCATTTTCCTTAATCATTTATAGAGATTTTATATAATATATATGCCTGGAAAATATCACACACATTAAGTCTAATTAAAACTTATAAAAAAAAGTTCGATGTTTTCTTTCCTCTTCAAGAAAAAAAACACTAATGACTCCTCAGATCCTTCCGAAAACACCACAAAAGTTCAATCCTTATCAAGTCTCATAGGAGAAATAAACAATTTGAAAGAGGAAAATGAGAGGTTTTTCTGTTTTTTCCTTTTTTCTTAATCATAAAAATATTATAAATTCAATTCACAAGGAAAAAAATCCATATCGAAGCTCTTGAAAAACAAGTAAATCAACAACAAATCCAGATATTAAACCTGAAAAAGTCCTTAAGGTAATACAAAATATAAAATTCCATTATATAAAGAAATTTACTCAGAGATCTTAAGAAAAACCTCTCTCAAAGCATAGAAAACACGAAATTATCAGTCGATTGTCACATATTGAATAAATCCTTGGCCAGATCCATTTGTAGCGAAATCGACACTTATACTGAGGCTTCTCAACAGGACGAACTGTTAACTTCGATGTCGCTTTTCGAGTAAAAATTGATGATTTCTAACAAATTTCAATAGTTTCGTAGAGATGTAAATAGCTCTGAGAAGATATTTGAACCAATGATGAGATCTTCATTTTCACTAAGAGAACTTGAAATTAGGCCAGTTGATAAAGAAAGACAAAACTTGAATAAGTTCCTAAATTGCATAAAACTGGCAAGTCCTAGTGTTTTTAAGGAAATCAAAGCTTTTATTTACAATAAAGAGAAACTCCCGTTTTGCAATGAGGTCTTTAAATTATAGAGAAAACATTGACTTTTTAGTTAGATTTATGATTTTATCGACAAAATACATCAAAAACTAGAGAAAAGCACGAAATTCGTGCAAACTTGGGGACTTTTCAGCGAGGATTTGCTGGAAGATTTAGTTTTTGAGGGGATTTATTCAAGGGTTTTCAATGTGGATGAAGATACCCATGCGAGAAGTGTTCAGATTCATGAGAAATTACTGGTTTTGCAGAATATTATCACACCAGATCTATTGGAAATACCTTCAAAATACCTAATTCCCTCAGTTCTTTTACAACTTCAAAATGGTTTATTAGTTTATTCCTCCAGAAATATATAATATTTTGGTTAGATATTAAGAAAATCAATGAAAGGAAAAGTCCCAAGAAGAAACTGCAAATAATAGCCCATTGTTTCGTGAATATGATCAGTAAATACTTTATCTTGAAAATATCAAAAGCACTATATTTTTATAGAATTATATGAAACCGATAATGACAATTATCAGAGAAAACCCCCTAATGCTGATGATCTTTTCCCTATATTAGTGTTAATAGTTCTTAACGCAAATCCAGAGAATTTCTATTCAAATATTGAGTACTTTTATTTAAAAAACTTAGACATTTATAGTTTTAAAAACACAGATTTATCAACAAATACATCAGACAAAATTGCCTAATAGGCGAAGAAGGATATATGCTAACAAATGTTAAATCGGCGATATTTTTCCTTGAAAACCTAGATGGTCTAGGCCTCAGGCAAGGCAAATTGAAACTCAAGCCCAGACTATTAGACGAATCAATGCTTTAAATTAATCTTAATAATTAAAAAATGTTTTTTAAGAAAAAAATTCCATTTTTATTCAAAATCGGATTTTTTAATTAAAAACACGCAAATTTTTTGATTTAAAAATATAATTTTTTTTTCCTTAAAAAATCTATTTTTTTCATTTTTCTTTCTTAATTATTAATTAGACGCATTTATCCCATTTGAAGCCTCCACACGCAACAGTAATAATTATATAAAGCACTAGAATCACTACCACAACAATGATTATTATGAGCTTCCTGTTCTTCCATTGCGCGTCTTTTCTCACGGCAGTGGCCTTTTTATTCATAAATCCTCGGAAAATTTTTAATTTTTACTGTCTTTTTGAAATTCGAGCTCAGATTGCTCATTGTCTTCGTTTTGCTGACCAAAAGGTCGATTTTTTCTCCTCTTTCCAGAATTTTATCTAAAAGCAAATGATTTTTGTTATAATTCCTCTATTATACCGATGTTTTCAACCATTATATCCTTGACTTCATTCAAATTAGTCTTCAAAAGCTTCAATTTATCAGCTTCGGGGTTGAAATTATAATAATCCTAGGGTCAAAGCTTCTAATTTCTATATATTTATATTAAAAGTTACCATTTTTTCCTTCATAATTGAATAAAACGAATTATTCAGCGAAAAAGCAATGGCATTGACCTTCTGTTCATAGGTATATTTCCCACCGAAATTCTCTTTGATATCTTCAAGGAACCCAAAGGCCATTCTCTTCGAAAAATTGGTTTCCGCCATACACATGAACGTGAAGTCATCTTCATTGATATAATGGAAGGAATAGCTTTGATGTAAATATTAAGAATAAATATGGGGATTCCTATGGTTTTGAAAGGACTTACTTATTATCATAAAGGAAGGAATGTTTAGCATTTCTTTGGGTTTTCTTCAATAAACTTCGGGTGATTTGAGGGAAGTTGCCTGAAGCTGTCATATATTCCACCAAAACAGTGTCTTTTCCTCTGGCGATTAAACTATAGATCAGAGACATTTTTTTCGGAAAGAGCTCAGAATTTGAAAATTAATAAATCTAAACAAAATAAATTAATTAAATTTCCTTCCTGTGACTTTAATTCAAAAAGACTTCTAAAAACTGTTAAATTTATATCAAATGAACAATAGCTCCAATAGTTCATTCGTCAATAACTCCAAGCCGCTTCATTCCTATTTTAAAGATGAGGAGGAAATCAAACAATCCGCAACAAATTCCAAACAAAATAGTCAAGACATTTCGCTTTCGAAACTTCTAGATGTGAAATCAAACAAAATTCAAGAAAATAAGGATAACCAAAAGAAATCCGAACTCCTATCAAAGAAAATCGATAGTGATAAGGAAATCACTAATAAAGAGAATATTTTGCGGAAAGATGTTAAAATGTCCACTGTGATAAAGAAATTCGGAGAATCGGCCAAATTGAAACAGAACCAAAGTGAGGTATTTAGAGATTCGATCTTGAAGAACCTTAATGTGAGCACTTTCCAGAAATTGGCCCAGAAAAATGACCCTCTTGTGCAGTCAATTTTCATGAATTCGAAGCTCGTGAATAGCATTGGGCAACATTTCATGAAGAATGCAAGTAAATATGAACAGAAATTGGAGGAATGTCATAATTGGAACAAGAAATTCACAGATCAGGATTTCCCGCCGGATGAGTCTTCATTATCTGGTGATTGGCAGACCCTCTCCAGCAAACAGCAGACAAGTTGGAAAAAATTTGTATGGAGAAGAGCAGAGGAGATCTTTGGGAAAGATTACGATGTTTTCCTTGATAGTATAGAGCCCAATGATATCAAACAAGGACAATTAGGAGATTGTTATCTGTTGTCATCATTGAGTTCATTAGCTGAAAGAGATTATCTAGTCAGGAAACTATTCCAGCCAGAAATTAGGTCGGATTGTGGATTATATAGCATTTGGTTGAATGTCAATGGAATCTGGACTAATATCCTGATAGATGATTATTTCCCTTGCTTAAATGGGAAATCAGGCCCTGCTTTTTCCAGAGGCAATGGTAATGAATTATGGGTCTTGATCTTAGAAAAAGCTTATGCGAAGGTATTTGGATCTTATCATGCTATTGAAGGAGGGAATCCAGCTGTGGCTTTAAGGGATTTGATAGGTGCTCCATATGAAAATAAAGATGAGGGGGATGAAGATGAAATGTGGGAGTATATAAAAGTGAATGATGAAGCTGGTAATGGATTTCATATATTTTATGGATTTTATAAAGTGATTTAGGTTTTATTTTGACTTGCTATACGAGATCTACTATGATCGTGGAGGAGGAAAATGATTTGGGACTTTTGTCAGGACATGCGTATGCTATTTTGGATCATCAAGAAGTTGTGGGGAGTACAGGGAAAACAGAAAGGATCATCAAAATTAGAAATCCATGGGGGTTTTTATTTGAAATTTATGAGTTTTTTTATGGTTTCAAAATAGGAAAAAAGAATGGAAGGGAAGATGGTCTGATGATTCACCAGAATGGACTGAGGAATTAAAGAAGAAATTGAATGAGGTCATTGCTGATGATGGTACTTTCTGGATCGATATCGCTGATTTTCGGAAGTATTACGAAGGGGTAATCCAATTAATAATTTTCTTAATAGTGAATAATTGATTATCTTTCATATTTTCAGGTTGGAATCTGTAAATACCATGAGAACTATTTCTTTGATTCGATTTCTCTGAATTTATCGAAGAAATTTGCTGTTGTTCACATGAAACTAACAAAAGATTGCCATGTATACATTTCATTGAACCAGAAGGATGAACGGATGTTTCTTTTTTCAGGCAAGAATCATCAATATTCATATATGAGATTGCTTCTCGCAAAAATTACTCCAACAAAACTCGAATATATCGGTGGGGAATTCAAACAAGATCAGGTTTTAACCATAGAAACCGATTTATTTGCTGGTGACTATTTTATTTTGTTGGAAATTGAATGGATGCATAATCTTTATACTGATCTTGTCTTGAGTAATTACTCTTATTAATAAATAATGAATAATTTCTATCATTGAAGGCACTTATGGCAATATTCATTCAGTCCTTGAAGAGAAAAACGACCTCACTGAGAAAGAGTTCCTTCAAATGCAGAGAAACATCATAAAATCTTACGCTTTAACTAATCCTTCTAATCAAAAAAAGGGAGATTTCAATAAATTCAAGAATTCTGACATCAAAACGTTAACTAATAGAAATAATGTTAAAATAATCATTTGAAAATCTCTAATAGATTTTCTGCTTATGAGTTCGGGATTCTCTATTTTTATTATACCAATGAATCCCCAAAAACTCTCCTCGAAGAAACCATGACAATGACCAAACTGATAAATCTCCAAATATGTCCTCCTTTGGAAGATAATAACAATATAAATCTAATCCTTTTACCAAAAACTGAAGCTGTTGTTATGTTTAAATTTGTGCCTTCTGATAATCCCTCAACAACCTACGGCTACAAAACCAAGTATTAATTGTGGAAACTAACACTTTTCTTTCAATTTCATATTAAAAAAGTTCGAAAATCACAGAGGAAAAACTCAACTTAAAAAAAATAAAATATCCTGAAATCTATAAAGTCAATTATGAGGAAACCTCTAATCTAATCGATAACGAAGCCAATTATAATCCTAAAAAGATTATCATTGATAATGAGCTTCAAGGAAACTTAGAAATCAAAGAAAAACCTCTGAAAAAAGTTGAAAAAATGAGAGAAGTTCAAAAAGAAGGAAACAAAACCCTTGAAAACGAAGAGTATTGGTGGGTTTCTGAGAAGGAGAAACAGATTTCTGCAAATTTGGATAATAAGATCGGAGATAAAATCAGTAATTGGGGGCAATTTTTCTCGATTTCCCTGCATATAGCATTGATTTTCGTATGGTTCGCTTGTTTTTTACGATCCGATTTCCTAAATGTACGAATAAAAATGACTATTTTTTCTAATATCTTTATAAAAGCTATCGATAATTGTTTGTTTTGAGGCTTCTTTATTAGGAAAAACTATCAAACAAAAATGGGTTAGGATATATTTTTACACATTCCTCTTCTCTTTCATCCAAGATATAGTTTGGTTGAGTGTGTACACTTATGTAAAACCCCAAAAATAACATAATTTCTCATATATTTCCTCAGGATTGGGTTTCGGAACTAGAATACGAGCCAGAAACCTTAAACCCATTAAAACGTTGCGCCATAGCTTTTTCATTCCTGGACATTTTATATAAGGTTTTTAATTTTCTCATCTATTTTTTTTCTTTATAAATTTAAAGCCTTGGATTCTGTTTTGTACTTGGCGGTTCTCTATTGATTATGAAAATATGAAGAAATCAGTGCTAGGATCAATAAACGTAAAGTTTTTGTTAAAACTTTAATTATCTTTTCAAGCCACTGTCCATGACTTCCAATGAAACAGCTCCTGTGCCAGAAGACCATACCGAAATCTCAAGAAAACAATAAAATTCTTAATATTTCTTAAATAAACAAAAAAAATTTTCATAAATACAAAGTCATTATTATTGATTTCAAAAAAGATTAGATATATATAAATAAATTAAGAAAAAAAGCCCCATGACCTCAATCAATAAAACCTCAATTTCTCCATTGGAGCCTTCTGATCCAAATCGTCTCGATGAACCTTTAATACCTCCTGTCGCGGATGATTCACAAGATCTTTTACAACAAAAAAAAGATATTATTTTGAAATTTTCAGAGTCTAAACCACATGTAGACAATACCAAACTGAAAGACAATGATTCTAATTACATGGTAACTGAAACATGCACAAGGCCGCAGTTATCAGAGTTATGGTTTGATGACGTTTCGCCAACTTCTTCGAATAATATGCTTTCAGACGATGAGAACACTGTTGTTGATGGCAAGAAATCTCCAGAAAATTTATTCACAACAATACTTCATACAGTTAATATTTCCTTTTTTTTAGAGGGTTCTATTTTTTTTCTTTAATAAAGATTTTATGGCCGATTGAATTTGTTGGGAGGAAGTTCTCGAAAGGGTCGATAAAAGGTAGTGTGTTCACTTTAATGACAGCGACGCTAGGTGCGGGGATTTTATCGTTACCACAGGCTGTAATGTTTTCTGGGATATATTTCTCAACCCTGCAATTGGTGATTTGTGCATATTTGGGATATTTCACGACCATGTTGTTGGTAAATTATAAGGAGGAATATTAATATTGATGTTTTTAGGTGCAATGTGCTGATTTAAGCAAAAATTACAGCTACATGTCTTTGGCATCTGCGACTTATGGCAAAGGATTCACCTTATTTGTGAAGATAGTGTTCTTTTTATCGAATTGGGGATTTTCAGTGGCCTTCATAGTTTTGGTCAGCTTTTTTTTTAACTGAAATCTTCATGCTTATTTTATTTTATTTAATTTCCAGAGCACCAAACTGATTACTACAGTTCTAAGAAACATATTTTGCCTCACAGGACCTTTTTGGCTAAGTAATAATAATTTTTTATTTAAGGTTTATATTAAATGGAATTTCAAATGAACCAAGTCGATTATAACTCCAAATTCTGGCCTTGTGTTGTGATGGCAATTTATGGTTTCCCTGCCAGTCTCGCGCGGACCCTGGGAGCCTTGAGATATAGTTTCCTTATGGGTATAATATTCGTTTCCTATCTGACAATCGTGGTGATTATCGAGGCATTCAATCCAAACATTTCTGATATCAAGACGAATTATGACCATGCCACTTATTTTGAGATCACTGGCTTCTTAAGCACTTTCCCTATTGCTATATTTTCTTTTACTTGCCATTCAAATGTGTTGGATGTTTATCAAGAATTGCAAAGGAAATCCAGAAGGAGAATGTCTAAAGTCTTGTCAAGAGTGATGATTATAGCGTTGGTTCTTTATGTTTTGGTGGGGGTTTTCGGATATATCACATTTGCCACTGATACATTCCAATTGACAAGTTCGGACAATGCTGGGGTGATTCTTTTAGCTGAAAGCTACAAAGATAAAATTCCAATGGAAGTGTCACTGTGTTTCATTTGCATGTCTATTATTTTCACATTCCCATTAAATATCAAACCAACTAAAGATAGTCTTTTGGATATTCTTTATCCTGAAGAAAAAAATGAATCATTTATGAAACATCTCCTTTTGACTTTCGGTTATTAAAACATTAAATATTCTCAATTTTAATATTTAAATTAGCTGTCTCTGCTACTAGTTTGGGAGCTGCTCTTGTCATTCCGAGTGTCAGTGATGTGTTGACGATCCTGGGAGCCACTACAACGCCTTTCGTAAAATTTGGTTTTTTTTTTAAATAAAATTTTATAAAGCTGTGTTTCTTTTTCCCGTCTATGTTCTATTTCAAATATGCAAATTACAAAAAAATGGGGTGGAAGAGAAAAGTTAAAAGAGCTTTTGCTGCTTTTTTGATTTTGTTTACTTTCCTCTTGATGATCTTCGGGATCACTTATTTCATTTACCAAAAAATGAACCCCTAATCAGGAACAAATTTAATTAAATTAATTTTGATTATAAAAAAGTCAGTCATATAAGAAATATTGTTGCAATATAAAAATGGATTGTTAAGAATTTATCTATAATTTACACGAAAAATTGAAATTTTTTTTTTTAATTTAAAAAAATGAAAAATTTTCTTAATTAAATACACCATTT
>Ga0302186_10001338_pt1 | contig 20601 bp, 8 predicted proteins | sample II_Bog_E1_2_FD_198782 | JGI IMG/M metagenome (GOLD analysis project Ga0302186, IMG submission 198782) | Peat permafrost microbial communities from Stordalen Mire near Abisko, Sweden - II_Bog_E1_1 | ecosystem: Environmental > Terrestrial > Soil > Wetlands > Peat | place: Sweden: Abisko, Stordalen...
CTATAATAGAGCATTGAGTATGTTTTAAAAAATAGGAAAATATTCAAATGAGTGGGCCATTGCCTTCAACAGTATTGGTTTATTCTATGATAATGAGGACAAACACATAGAAGCACTAGAATACTTCAACAGAGCACTGACTATGTTTGAATAAATAGGAAATTAATCAATTCAATGGGCCAATACTCTCAACAACATCGGTTTATGCTATGATAATTAGGACAAACCCAAATAAGCACTGGAATACTATAATAGAGCATTGAGTATGTTTTAAAAAAAAGGAAAGGAATCAAGCGATTGGGCCGATACTCTCAACAATATAGGTGATGCATACAGCAATCAGGACAAGTCCAAATAAGCCCTCGAATACTACAGCAGAGCACTGACTATGTTCGAAAAAATAGGAAAATATTCAAATGAGTGGGCCAATACTCTTAGAAACATTGGCGATGCATACGTTGATTGCGACAAATCCAAATAAGCACTAGTATACTACAACAAAGCACTGACTATGTCCGAAAAAATAGGAAAATATTCAAATGAGTGGGCCAATACTCTCAACAACATTGGTGATACATATTAAAATGAGAACAAATTCAAATAAGCACTAGAATACTACAACAAAGCACTGACTATGTTTTAAAAAATAGGAAAGGAATCAGTCGACTGGGCCATTACTCTCAACAACATCGGCCTATGCTATGATAATTAGGACAAACCCAACTAATCACTATAATACTACAACAGAGCATTGACTATGTTCGAATAAATAGGAAATTAATCAATTGACTGGGCCAATACTCTCAACCGCATTGGTTTACTCTATCATAATGAGAACAAACTAAAATAAGCACGAGAATACTACAACAGAGCACTGACTATGTTCGAATAAATAGAAAATGAATCAATTTAATGGGCCGATACTCTCAACAACATTGGTCTATCCTATCATAATGAGAATAAACCAAAATAAGCACTAGAATACTACAACAAAGCACTGACTATGTTTAAATAAATAGGAAATGAATCAATTTAATGGGCCAATACTCTCAACAACATTGGTTTATTCTATAATAATTAGTCTAAACATAAAAAATCACTCGAATACTATAATAGAGCACTGAGTATGTTTTAAAACATCGGAACTAATTCAATTTAATGGGCTAATACTTTATAAAACATAAGTGTGCTGTATTGCAATAGGGATTTGCCTTAAAAAGCTCGTGAATTTTCTGCTAAATCTCAAGCAATGAAGGCCATTTTGAAATGATTAATGTGAATGTTAAACAATTTGCATTTAAGCCATTAAATTTTTATATAATCATTTTTCTTTATGTTAAATAATTTTTTTCTTCCAAATTTGAATAAATACTAAAATATCTAGATATTAGAGATAAAATGAAAAATTGTAATCCAAAAAAAGGAATTAAGAGATTCTTCTGCAATGAGAATGGGCTTAAAAAAAGGATCGCAGAACAAAAATTGGTTCGAACTATATTTCCTTTGGCGATAAAACAATTTGTACTTGAATAAAGCTTAACATTCATATAAGGATGAATAAATATGTATTCATATTTAGACAGATTTGAAATGTTCCCAAATAATATTGTTGGATGGATTTAGTCTTAATAAAAATTTCCAAATCTTGAGAAGCCAAATGAAGAATAGGAATTAACTTCATCTGGGACTGGATTTCTGATTTCAAATGGCCTGATTCTTACATCCTGCCATAATTTCTTTATTTGTGATTAAAATGATGGTGAGGTCAAATAATACAGGCCAATCTCTTTTACCTTTTTATAGCCTGACAAGGATGGGAAAAAGTGTTTAGTATAAAAGTCCATTAAAATAAAATAGATAAAAATGAACATGAAGTTTGTGGGAATGCTAAATAAAATATTTATGCTCAAGAATATGTACTTCAAAGAAAAGAACTAACTTCAATATTGCAATCAAATTTAGGAATTGGAATCAGCCTCTATTGAGCATGATTTTGCTTTGCTAAGGCTTTAATAAACTATTGAAAGACCTCACTATTTTCAACTTTTCTCAAATTTAAATGAAAAGGAATAATTGGCAGTCACAGGATATTAAAATTGCTTTGGAATGGAATATATACTATTTACTCATTCTGGCATTTTTAACTCCATTAACGATAAAGGAATTTATTACGATATTGACACAAAAGGAGGTCAAAGCGGGTCTCCCGTTTATCTATTTAGTGATAATAGAAAATTAGTAGGAATTCATAAGGGATATTCGCCAAAAAAGCGTTTGAATTTTGCAACAATGATTACCTAATCAGTAACTGTTATTCTTGAGGTGTGGGCTAAGGAAATGGGAGCTCCAATAATAATTTAGCATTCTAATATTGCTAAACAATAATTATCAACAAAGGAAAAAGAGTTAGTTAAAACTGCCAAATAATTATATGAGAAAGGAAAATAACTTTATATTCAGAACAAATTCACTTCATCACTCGATTGCTATCATAAAGCTTTCAATATATATGAAAAAATGCAAAATAAATTCATTGATTCAGCTCATATACTTTGAAATATTGGCTTAACGCATTGCAATAAGAATAGATTTAAATAAACACTTTAAAATTACTATAAGGCATTGATTATCTATAAGGAAATTTAATAGCAATCCTTATAATAAGCTAAAACTCTCAATTTTATCAAGTACGCTTAAATAATCTCTTGAATACTATAATAGGGCTCTAATAATCTATGAGTCTAAGGACAGTAAATCAGTCGAATATGCAAATACTCTCCTAAACATTGGTACACTTTATAAAAACCAAAATAAACTCAATTAATCCCTCTAGTACTTTTGCAGAGCGTTAAAAATTTAGTCTTATATAGAGGAGGAATCAATTAATTGCGCTAATATTCTCAATGCTATTGCTTTAATTTATAGCGATTAGGGAAAATTCAAATAATCCCTATAAAATCACAACAGAGCTCTAAGTATATATGAAAAAGTCTATGGATCAATATCTATAGAAAGTTCTATTGTGCTCTCAGATATTGGTGCAGTGTATTAGCATATGGGTGAATATTAAAAAGCTCTTGCATATTACTTTAAGTCAGATGCTATCAAAAAATCCTATAAATAACAGATATTATATAAATTTAATTAATTATTCTAAAATATTGATTTTCTTACAATACAAACTATCTTTTTTGATGTTAATAATATCAAATACATGTAGAGTATCCACACTTGCAGAAATTAAAAAAATTAGAGAGAAAAAAAAGATCTAAAATAGATAATATTCCATAAATTCTTATATATGACTAATTTTTCTCTCATTCATTTCATATGCGTAAAGGTTTCAATTAAATTATATTCTTTTTAATATTTTATAGCATCTAATTTTGTTTATATCATTTAAAGGTAGAGCTAAGCATCTTCCTCACCATTTCGTCACTCATTGATTCAGTTGGAAGAGTCGCTGTGGCTCCATATAATGCCGAAGTCGATGTTAATTTTTAAGGCTGTTTTTTCAAGATCTCCAAAGCCTCACGCACATCATGAGCAAGATTATTTCTCACATTTTTCCAATTTCCAATAGTGACACTGACGTGAAGACCTTTTGGTTTATGGATTGGAGCAATTTTCCAGCACTTATGTTCGGACAAATATGACGATATGCTGAAAGGATCAATCAAGCTACATGTAAATGAAACTACACATAGTTATGGACATCCAAATACAATAATTCCATCAATTGTGGATAGATCTTTTGCTGCTTTCTTCGTGGCTTATTGTATTGCCTTAGAATTTTTAATATATTGCTACAAACCAAGATGAGTGAGAGAATACCATGCGCCAGCGCTAGCAAATCCTGAGCGAGATCCAGGAAAAGAAGGAGTTGCATAAATCCCTCCCACCCAATCAGTATAAACAAAATACATTGAATGCCTCAATTCTTTAGTTTTAAAAAACAAGTTAGAAATTCCTTTAGGAGCTAGTCCAAATTTATGATGATCCAAAGATATTGAAGTTACTCCATCGTTATCTAAGGTAAATAAAGATTAATGCTATTGCAAAAATCCAGCTACAAATCCTCCAAGGCAACCATCAATATGAAAACCAATTTTATGTTTTTTCGCTAGAACTGAGATTTCTTTAATAGGATCGATTATTCCATGAGGAAAATTGGGATAGGATCCATAAAGACAGATTGTATTTTCATCAATCAGAGATTTCATATGCTATATATTTGCTTCATATCTTTTATTGAGTTTTGCCTTTCGAATTTCAACATTAAAGTACATAGCAGCTTTGTCGAGAGCAGCATGGATTGTGTTTGGAACCACTCTAAATATATTGATAGCTACATATTCGGTTTCTTTATATTCGAATAGAAATTTTTATAGGCGTAGAGGGACATAATCAAGCTTTCCGAACCCCCACTTGTGATCACTTCAAAGGCTTTTTATTTGGAAATGAGACTGTTAGTCATTTTTAAAATTTAAGCCTCCATTTTATTAACTTCTTTGTAAGTATCGAGATGTAAGGGGTTATGATACATATATTTAGCTGCAAAATTGTTGATTTCTTTGCAGTGATCAATGTCTTGAACATAAATTGCCCCTGAGATCTTTCCAGTGAACATTTTTTTCTCCTCACTTTTAAACCATCCAGTCACTCTAGTTTCAATCACATCTGAAGTGATCCCTTCAAGAGGAAGTTTTTTAGATTTTGTAGGATCTCTATCTTTTTAAAATGTTTTTACTAATTCTTCCTCAACTTTTTATAATCCTTGTTCAAATTTTTTTCGAACAATTAATCTAGCAATGGGTAGTCTGAAGATAAAGGAAGAGATTGATTGTTTAAGTTTGGTCTTCCATTCTAAATATATCGATATCTACCTATTAATTCCTTGTTTTTGGGTCTGAATATAGCTTACTTGTTCGTTTTCCTTAAAATCCAGAATAGTATGATTGAGTAAATAAGGCAAAAAGCCGTAAAATCGATGGTGGAAGTAAAATCATTGAAGATGAGTTCAAATGATCTAATAGTGTTATCCAATAGGGTGCTTACTTAATCACAGTTCGGACTAAGATATTCCATAAAAGTTGATAGGTAAAATTATAATTATTAAAAAATCTGATCATAATTTATTTTAAAATAATATCTACCAAATCATTTTAAAAGTAATTATTGCTAGTTATTGATAATTTTTAAAAGAAAAATAAAGGAATTTTTTTATTATCAAAAGACAGTAAAATTATGTTCAAAAGTAAATGTTTTTTAATTAAACATCAATAAATTCTTCCTTACGCAATACAAATAAATATTATCGTATTTGTAACTGTTTTCATCATAGATCAAATTTATATGTTTTAAATATTATTTTACAGATTTAATATCCGATCATAAAAAAGTAATTAACTGAAAATTTGTACTGAAAATTTCATAAAGGACTCTTGCAGTTGAGAATTTGTTTCATTATGCGTTTATGATGGCTTGCATTTTTCTTTGGTTTTATTTTATTTATTTATTATATCATCATTTCTATTCATATTGTCAACAGTCCAAACAACTTTGTATTGATCTCATTAAAGATTTTATTAGATACAATTTTAAATGACTTCTAAAGTAATGAGGATCCAACATTTTTAATTCGCGCATCAATATGAAATGCTCCAGAAAGTTTAGTTTAGTTTTATTTTATTAAATAAATAAATATTATCTTCTGAGTAACATCTGAATCCATAAATTATTTGGCGTTAAAATCACATAAAATATATTGCATGATGATAAATTAAAATTTGTTCAATCAATCTTTTCTAATTTAATACTCTGATATCATAAATTTATCATGAAATAAAAAATCAAGGCCTGGTTAATGATTCTTTAATCGCTCGGGATTTGGTGAACAGTTAATTAGCTTTTTTGGGCTCATCGTATTTCTAATATACACAAGCAATGTTATACAGAGCATCAGAGAAATCGATTGAATTCATTCCAATTCTTTCATAAATACGAATGGCTCTGCGATAGAATTAGAAGGATAATTTTAAATCTTCGTGATTATAATACAGCATGCCAATGCTGTGTAGAGTATTAGCCCAACCAAGTGATTCCTTTCCCTTTTTTTAGTGAATACTTAGAGCTTTAGCATAAGATGTGAGAGATTAACTAACTTTTTCCTGTTTATTATAAATTAATCCAATGTTGTAAAGAAAGTTAGCATAGTCCACTGATTAAATTTTTAATATTTCGTAAATACTGCATGCTCTGTTAAGATATAATAAAGCTGAGTTGATTTGATTTTGATTATTATAGACCTCACCAGTATTGCCAAGGGTAACAGCATGCTAAATAGATTAAGGATCATTTTCTTTATAAATTTTAAGTGCTTTCGTGTAAAATTATAGAGATTATTATAATCTGTTCAAATGACAATAAACCCAACCAATATTGTTATATATCTTAGCACATTGATTGGATTTAACTTAAACTTATAACTTTTCGTGGATATTCAATGCTTTGGTGTATTATTGAAGGGCCAACTTGTATTTTTGTTAATCTTTGAAAATATCTCCTTTGATACAAAGTTTGCCTGCCATTTCGATTGTCTATTAATCTTAATAGTTTTAACTTTTTTTACTAAATTTTTTCATTAAACTGTCTTTTCCTTTCGGAGCTTATTTTTAATATTTTTCTTATTTCTCAATAATATCTTCAGAAGATGTTTTCATTTATTCAATCCACACGTTTAGAACAGAAATTATTGAATCTGTAATCATAACTGCAAAATTTAAGTGATTTTTGGGCCAATATGCTTTGTGAAGACCGACTAATTTGTTGTTATCTTCTTAGAGATAAACGGGAGACCCGCTTTGTCCCCCAACAGTATCAATATCATAATAAATGTGACCTTTGCTAATGGAATCTAGAACATTAGAATGTGTGAATAAAATGAACTCATTGCTGTAATAATTCACATAACCAGTTACTGTTAGCTTATTTTTATCCTATACATTTGGAAATAACTAAAAATATTTTGGCCTTTCAAATGTTTTTTATAATTTTAAAAGAGCAAAATCATACTGAGTTGATTCGGCTTCTAAGGCCAAAATTTGATCATTATATTTTTTCTGTATCTCTTGGCTTTATTCTTTTTCAAACATATTCATCAGACCGACTATTTGATTTAAAATTCCCAAATATCTCAAGTTTAATTTTATACTCTTTATTTTGCTAGTTTTTTGAAAAACACCTTTTCCTCCTTTTTTATCTGGCTAGAACAAAGTAAAAGAAATTGGTTAATACTATCTGACAATCCCATTCTTTAAATCACGAGTAAGGAAATTATGTGACACAGTCAGAACGAGAGAATTAGAGATGAGAAATCCAGTTGCTTTGGCATTTGGCAAGGCTTAATTAGGATTTGGAAATTTTTATTTGGATTCAATCCATCCAATCAAGTTGAAGGGGAATAAACCACATTGGTCAGGGGCTATTTTAATGCGGCGATCTTTCTATTTTAAGATCACTTAATCACGAGGGATCTCATCCCAATATTTTGTACTTTAGACTACGTTTCCCATATTAAATTTAATGCACGAATCAATATTACATCTAGACTTGATTATACATAATAACTTTAAATTTTACCAAAAACAAACCAAGATTCCTTAATATTTATTTTATTAAAATAAAGTAAAGAAAATCATTAAATAAGAATTATTTTTATTATCAGCTGTTTCCCTTACATACCATTAATACTTAAATTACTTAAACTATTTTAGAGAAGGCATTACAGGGCATATTAATTTTACACGCTAACCAGATAGAACAATATCAAAGAATGTTCTTAGCCACAATGCCAGAAGAATTCTTAATATTATTTTAATATTTAAGATCAGATATTTATCAATCTATCCTCACATTATTCAAATTATACTTAATATTTTTAATTCTCACAGGATCTTGAATAGCTGTCATAAATTGATATTCTGATATTGGTTTCCTTTTCATCTTTGTTTACTTTTTCGATCACTTAATATGTTGGGAAGTAGCTATGTATATATCCTTACAGATTCTTTTTTCCTGTATTTTTGAAATCGAAAGTTTTACTGATTGTCACCTTGCTGGGTAAAGGATTGAGTTTAACATCTAATTGCTTAAGATAACTGTTGAACATTGGCAATGTAAGCTTTTAAAGCTTAGCAGGAAATTATTGCTTCCCTCTCATTGTTTTTCGCTTCGCGCTTTTCAGTAGTTCGAATCGCGTTGCATTCCTCTGATGAATTAATATCCTTCCAGTTTAATTCGATCCATATGAGTTAAGCTCCGTTCTCGTCGATCCTCTCCTCAACAATCTCATGTAATTCCTTTCAAAATGTAAAAATAATATGACCAAAAATATCCTTCTACTCAATAAATTAAAAATAACGATAAGTTCTCTCCAAATGATGCAGGGTTAAATAATATTATCAAGATAGAAGCAGTGTATTTTAAAGTTCAACTATTTCCATATTTTAATTTTAATCTAAAAATAGCGAAAACATAATATTGTTCAAATTTATTGATAAACAAATCGGACTATTAAAGCGTGTAAAATAATTAATAAGAATGGACTTAATTGGGTCATCAACAATTTTATAAAATATTAAACGATTAATATTTATTAATCTCAAATACATGGTTTTTAAAGAAACAATTAATTAATTTTGAGAGAATTGATATTTTATGAATGGGAGCTTAATCATCTGATAGAACGTCCTATCGACATATTGTAGAAATGCCCTTTTTTGCTCATTAAGTCTTTATATTGACCTTGCTCAATAATCAACCCTGCTTCCAACACATTTATCTGGTCTGAGTTTTTAATTGTTTCAAATCGATGGGCAACAGTGATTGTTGTTTTATTTTTCATTATGGCGTCCAAACATTATTGAATCTTTTGTTCATTTTATGCATCCAAAGCCGATGTGGCTTCATCCAGCAATAATATTTACGGATTTCTTAGAATAGCCCTCGCAATAGCAACCCTCTGTTTTTGTCCTCCAGAAATATTTAATCCCTTTACACCTACGACTCTATTAAATCCTTCATTGTTATGTTTAGGCGATTCTTCGTTCTAAGCCTCAAGTTTTTAATCTCCCTCAATGAAAGAAAGCGCATTTGATTTCCTTGCTGCAATTCTTATTTCTTCTTCGGAAGCATCAGTATTGTAACGAATATTTTCTCCAAAACTTCTGCTGAAAAGAGCGGGCTATTGACTTACCACTCCAAACTTACTTCTCAGAGCATGAATATCGAAGTCCTTGATATCTGTACCTCCAATCGTAATTGTTCCTTTTTAGGGAAAATAAAATCGTAGGAGAAGCTGAATAATTGTGGACTTCCCGCAGCCTGAAGGGCCAACAAATGCTACCTTTTACCCATTCTTAATTTCAAAGCTGAGATCTTCAAATACTTTGGTGAGTCTTCCCTCATACTGAAAACAAATATTTTAGAATTTAATGTCTCCGCTAATGCCTTCTTTGAGCATTTTTGAGTTTTCTTTAATTTGAATTTCCTCCTCATCCTCTTAGTCCAAAATGTTGAATATTTTAATGGCAGATATTTTGGCTGCACTCATGTCTGGCAAATATTGCATATTATTTCCTAGAACAAATCCAACAAAGAAGCATTAAAATATGCCAGTCAGCAAATCACCCAAAGGAACGTTATAGTTAACTGTGAAAATGGCTCCAATATATAAAAGGATTCCAAAGATTGAGTACCTCAATATCAATGCTAGCCCGTTCATAAAGCCAGCGATAATGGCTGTATGGACTACACTTTCTTATGATCTCTGTAGTTGTTAATCATATTTTTAGATTAATCTATCTTAAGCATTAAGGGAAATAACTGTTCGGATATTTATTAAGGATTAGGAGATTATTTATTATGATCCTTTGTGAGCACTCGCTACTTATTTGGAAAGTCCAACAATAAAATAATTCTTGGCGACATATCCCAAAGCAATGAGTGGTATTAGTCCAAGAGCAACAAGAGTTATCCTCCATTAATAGATAAAGGCCGTAATAAAACCTGCCACTACCGATGTTAAAGAATCCAATAATACAAAGATAAAAGTGGATGCCACACCATTGATAGTTTGGCAATCCGTGCTTAGTTTAATACTGAGAATAGTGCTACTATTGTTCGATCTGTCGAACCATTTTATTGGCATCTTTAAATATTTATGGAATGTTTATAACCTAAGTTTGTTAGTTATTTCACTAGCAATCATATTTCCTAAGAATGATTGGAAAGAGTATAAGACAAAACCAACAGCTGAAAGAATAGCGAATGCCATTGCAGATTGATTTGCCTCTTCTCTTCCTGAAGAAATTTTAGATTAGAGTTCCTTCAAAGCTACAAGCATTTTGGAGAGAAAAATACCCAAAATCGGATAGAGAACTCCAACAGCTATGGAAACCATTATAGCAGCGATAAAGTAGCACATTTGATCTTGGTTGTATTTAAATATTCGACCAAATATCTCACTCCATGGCTTGTCTACTATTTATTGCTAGCCATGCATCACTTATTAGAATTTTATGGGGGGAGATTATTAATGTATTCTTATTTATGATTTGTCCACTCTTTCATGGCTGCTATCTAATATATCTTTCAATTATTTTTCATGATTATTCGAAGGGTGTTTGATTATCACTTCCTATTCCATTTCTTCATTATCTTATCTTTTTTATTCATACTCTTTATATTTTTTCAATTGCGCAAAGGCTCCCCACTATTGAACAGAGCCATGGCTGATGACAAATATTAAATTTGAATTTATGATTGTTCGAATTCTATGAGCTACAGTTATCGTGGTTAATTTTTAAGAAATTTTATTGAAAGTATTTTGGATTAACTTTTCATTCCTTCGATCTAAAGCTGACGTTGCTTCGTCTAAAAGAAGTATTTTTGGCTTTTTAAGTAAGGCTCTCGCGATGGCTATTCTTTGCTTCTGTCCTCCTGAAATTTGGCTTCCTCCTGCTCCAACAAAAGTCTCCAGCTTGTGATCAAGCTAATTATACACAAATTAGTATGCCTCGGCTTATCTTAATGCATCATCCATCTCTTATGGGGTAGCTTTAGAATTTCCCATCAGCAAATTGTCCTTAATACTGCCAGAAAAAAGCACAGGCTATTGTCCGACATATCCAATCTTACTCCTCAGCCAATATAAATCTATATCTTGGATGTCAATTCCATCTAAGAGAATGACTCCTTCGTCAGGATCGTAAAATCTCATCAAAAGCTGCAAAATAGTCGATTTTCCACATCCTGAATCGCCAACGAGGGCAGTGCGGAGAATATCGAACTTAATTGAAATATTTTTAAGGATAATTGCTGATTTGTTTTTGGGATAGGCAAATGTAACATTTATGAGTTAAAAACATCCCTTAAAATGTTCAGGCTTTAATCCATTTTCGGGATTTTTGACTTTTGGAACTCGATCAATAATTTAAAAAATTCTTTGAGCGGCTACTCTTGCTTCTCCTATCTTTTTTAATGCTGGAACCAGTTGTGAAAAAGTGAAGGCGGTTCCATAAAAGGTAAAAAAAATGGTTCCAACATCCTGTATTGTATATGTATTATGTATAATCGAAAGGGGACAATGATTATTACCTTCAATACAATTGGATCCTTCCCAAAGACCTATATAATAGACAAAAAACACAGAAAATTTCATGAGACCATAGAACAAAGCTATTTTAAGGCAGTATTTAATTATATGGAGATTAGCTCGCTTCAGGGAATATTAATAACTTCTTTCTTCATGAGACTATCCATTGAGCTGCTTTACAGTTTTTATTGATGATAGTACTTATTATGCTTTTCCTCCAGCCTCCATGTATATTGAAAGGAATTTTTTCTATTTTGATTGCAAAGCACCTATATTAAAATAGGCAAAAATAATAATTAACAAAAAACTAGCCGCTATTACTAAGGTTAGCAACCATCCATGAGAAAACGAGATTACGAGAGTACAAATAAAACATCCAATTATTTGAAGAACGAGGGCCATTTTTTATCCTAGAGCCTATTGAAATATGAGCATGTCCATAGAAAATTTAACACTGAGTTGGGATTGATCAATGCAATCGAAATATCCGATTTCTTGATTAATTAACGACTAAAGGTACGATTTTCTGCACTTAGAGATCTGCCTTGCCCCACTAATAAGCCAAAAACTCAGCATAACCCATCCGACCAAGAAAGTACCGATTCCTAAATAAATAATTTCCAGAAACACTGATAAAGATTGCTCGAGAATATTACTGGAATTTAACTGAGTGTAAGCTTCGCTAAATGCTACTAAAAAGTAGATGAATAGGGGAGTCGCTGCTCCTGCTGCAAATGATCCTAAAGTTCCAAAAAACATCATGATCCAGTCTCTCCTATTTGCAAATCTGAACAAAGAAAGAAATGAATAATTTTAATGTTTCTATAGATTGAGGTCATCTCTTTTTTAATGTCTATGGTTTCGTAAGTAATTTTCAGTTTCCATATAGTTTAATAATATACTTTTAAAAGGAACTCATAAGATCTCATCAATTGTATTAAATAATGATATGAATCATTTTTACATCAGGAAAACAATTTATACAGATATTTTGAGAAATTTTGTCTATTTTATTCATTACTCATAAAATTAACAATTTTATCAAAAATGAGGAATATAATAAATATTGTTTCAAATCATTGTCCAAAAACCATCAGAAAAAAATTAGAAAAATTAACATGGACAAAATATTTTTCGGCAGAGATTTATTGATGGCTAAGTCACGAGACTTGTAAAATCACAAGATGATGAGGTTCCACTTGATACATTAATTGCTGGTTTTTTAGCGAAGGACAAGTATCTGCAGTTTTAAGCCCATTATCCTCATCTTTAACAAGAATTAATTATTCACAAAATATGTGCATCAGCCGATTTTAAAATTGGAATAAATTCTTTATTGTTCATTCTTACAATATACAGATTCCATTTAAAAACTGCCTTAAATGCAGTCAATTACCTGTCAGTTAAAGATATTTTTTATATTGGTGACTACTAACAAAGAGAATCAATAAAATCAATAAACTTTGTCTTTTGAGGAAGATACCATCTACTGCTTCGAAGCCAATATCACCATTTTTGGAAACAAAAAATATTGGATCTTTTGGCTCGCAGCAAATTCTGATGTGATACACCCGATATTCCTGTAGCACCAAACAATTTTTGATCCTAGCTAATTTGCTGTTTTTTTATACGAATTTGGATTATTAACTTGCTAAGCCGATCAATTGGATAATAGTTAGATGATAAAATGCTTTTATTTGTAATTTTGACTCAAAAGAGATCTTACTTAAGTAGCATTAAGTAGCAATCAATAATAAAACGCAATTTTTGAGAAGGCAAACTCTGAATATAAATATTTTTCTCAAATATTAATTCAATTTTAATCTTTCTCAATGATTAATTAGAGAAATATTTGATTTAATAAAATCACAATTTCGGTCTATTAAAAGCATGTCGCTTACGTTGTCCTTAAAAATCGATTTCCATCATCCAAAACTGATGAGTTACCCCATGAATCGGAAAATCAAATTCTTATATGGTTTTTGCATGCATATTCTTCACCATCAATTTGTATAAAGTTTTATGTGAAACTCTTGTAACAAGATACCTCATTTTTTCGATGCCTTCGGATACAAAGGGCATCCGTCAAGCAAAAAGGCATATCCTTTATTTTTTACTTCAGAATTAACTCCAATTAGGTCGCCGTAAACGGCCTCTCCTTCTTTCCATTAAGAAACGTCAAATTTTTCTCCAAAATTCCATGCTGAGATTGAAATAAGTGTCAAAGGATTTCTCTCCGACAGGCTTCTTGTTAAGCTTCTTGAAGTAGTTGGTGAGTTCAAAATTAAGACTGACAGCTACACTTTGCCATCTATTAGTAAAACCTGAATTATTCGACAATTACGTAACTCATAGTGTAATTGTTGTATTTAAAGACTTCCGCGACTGCCTCAACGCATTTGTTTCTCATAAACTCGAGAAATGTTTCATAATCCAGATTCAAACTTTTCCAGATGGGGTTTGTGGTCATGAAGCTTTTTGCTAATAAATGAGAGGCCTCTTAAATATGTTAAGTTTTAAGTGGCATAACAATCAGTTTTTGCTCTGTCTTCATATGTTAAATAAAAGTTAATATTTTAAATAATCGAATTTAAATCAAAGAACATGAGAAATTTCAAATTGCTCTTCTTCTGCTACCAATTATTGAAGAAATATGATGATGACTGCAATTTTACAATCTTCTTATGTTTATTTTTACAGTTTGTTGTTTTTTAAAAATAATAATTTTATTGGTCTTTTGGTCAAACCTAAAATATTACAGATGTATTTTTTACGCATCAGCTTCAATGTACCTTCGTAAGAATTTATCTATCGAAACAATTTTTAAAAATAATGGAAGAAAAAAAACTAAAATTTAAAATATGATAATTTTCAATATTTTAATTGACATAAATTAATTTACTCATTTAATTGACAAAAATAATCTATTTTTAAATTAAAGAATGGAGGATGATTCATCTGAAGATAAATCCGATTCCATAGCTGACCACTACCACGACTGACCCCATGCTTACGATCTCCAAAACAGTTTTGAAAAATACCCAGCCTTCTTGATGGATCACATTCGCTTTGACGATTCCGAGACTTATAAACCCAGTGAAACCGATCAATAAAGCTGGTAGCAGCATATTTGCTGAGCTTTTGATGGAGTTAGCAATAATATAAGGCATAATTGGGGGCATACCACAAATAATGAATGCAAAAAAGTTGACAAATCCCATTTTCCAAGGCGATATTCCACTTACGACCAATCCCAGCTCGTGAAGCATCATCACCTTGAGAAATATTGATTTATTTTATGAGAATAGTCTTGACAATTCCTTAGAATCTTCATCACTGAAATCTATTTTTTTGAAAATTTAATAAATTTCGCTTACTTCTTCCTCAAACATATTGTCTATTTCATAAGCCTCTCTTTAGCTCTCTAAAGCAATAAAGGATTGTTCAGCTTAAAAGGAAACATAATCTGCAAGTCCCATATCTATCGCGCCTGCAATAGTTGCTGCAACGCCCAGTGCCATGATAGTATGTGTACTTTGTTGAGAAGAAGTTGAGCTCACAATGATGCAAAGAATGTTCATTATTCCATCAACTCCTCCATAGATAAAGGATTTTAAAAATTCTCCGATTTAAATATGACCTTCTTCATGTATTTAGTGTTGAGTGGGTATGATTACCAAGGAGCTACTGATATTCTGAAAGCTATCACTCAAGTCAACTGATCCCATCTATTTCATTCGTATATCTTTATTATAGCCATTGTTGATAGTATTTAAATTTATTTATATTTTCAATAAGAAACATAACATAGGCATATTGATGGAGTGCAATATCATTGTTGAATTGAATTTATAGAATAAATTAAATAAGATCATTCAATAAAGGCTTTTCTTTTTCTTTGGCCAACTTCAAAAATTGCAACATTTCAATACCTCACTTTCGTAAAAGCTCCACCATTTTCCGAGTGATTATTATTGAATAGTTTATTTTCTTATCTTATCTAGAAAAGTGTTTCAAGATTACCTCAACTTTATTAGGATTGCCATTGGTATAGATTGGAGATCCTTTCTGTCTTGGAGTATCGATGTAATAAAAAATATCTCTCCTTCCTTAATATCAAAAATATCGTTATCGCTTGAGTGGGTCATTGAGTGATATTTATTTCTATGGTATGAATGTACCTGTGCTTAATTCTTACTTTTGATAAATTTATTAATCTGAATCCACATATCTCTGGATTGAATGATTTAAATTCTTTGCTACAAAGTTTAATGCATTTTTAAGTCATCAAAGGACCATATATTATTTTTTTGTTTATTGTACCCTTTATAAATAGTAACTTTATAGTCTTCATTTTAAGTGTAAAATGAACTTTCAATTTCGTCTTGTTATATTGTTTGAAGATTTGATCTCCATTTTCATCAAGTTAACTATCTTAAATAATATTTTTTATAGAATTTAATAGCTTGCTACAATATTGGTTAATGTTTAGACTAAGTTAATCCTTCTTTATTATTTATCCAATACAGTTTTACGGAAATTTACAGGTTTTAGAAAGAAATTTTTCTCCTTCTATCATGTTAATTGTTTTTAGCTTAGCGATTCAATTGAAAATATTTCTGCTAACTAATATTCTAAATTGTGGAAGTATGCGATATTATTTTGAATATAATGGATAAAATAAAAATAATAAAAATCAATAATATCTATTAAACTAAAGTCTGAAAAAATAGAAATCATAATTAAATAACTTAAATTAAGGAGTTGAAGAAATTCCTATATGGTTTAGAAATTTATTATACCCTCCACATTAGCAAAGAGAAACTTATTTTTATTGATAGTCTTTGACCAAATTAATAATCTAATAAATCCTGAATATTAATGAATCTTTCCAAACAACTATTTTTTTAATATTTATTATGGATTAAATAAAAGCCAACTTGAATATTTTAATAGAATTAATATATTTTATATTATTTGTTGTTCAATAAATCATGCTATGGCCTCTTAAATTTCATAAAATTGAAACAATTCTTGTTAATCCTGACCCAGTTATTGGTGAATTTATTTGATGTAGTCCAATCGATTAATCTTTTTCCATTTCCTTTAAGATATCTTCTGCTTTTTAAGAATAGAAAAATGCCTTTTCTAATTTATCCTTCTTTTAGGAATATTGAAAGTAATAAGAAATACAACCATATTTGCTAGATTGGCTCTGCTCAAAATATATTTAACCAATATTCCGAAAAATATCAGCGCCTATTGTTGATATTTTTCCAATTTTTAAATAAATTTTTTCAGCTTCATTAAGGTACTTCAAAGCCTATTATAGTCTCTTCCCTTCTTTTTAAAGAAGACCAATACCTATGAGAGCAAGAGCCCATTCATTTGATTCTTTTCCTAGCGCTTGATAAATCTTCACAGCTTAAAGATAATAATTTAATGACTAAGAATATTTTTCTTGTTTAGCAAGCACAGTACCTATTTTATTGAGACAGTTAGCATATTAGATTGACTCCTATTTCTTTAATTTTTCGCACAATTTCAATGCTTCTTGATAATTATTGAGAGCATGATCAAATTCTGTAGGACCTTCTTTTAAGTAAACTGTTCCTATATCATAGATTAAATGAATCCATTCGATTGATTTCTCTTTTTTATGCTGCAAGTAAATATTTTTAACTTTTAAATAAAATTTATGAGCTTATATGAAATTATTTTGCTCTTGATGAATCTAAGCCATACTACGAAGAGTGTCACTTAATTCCATTGACTAATTTCTCATTGTATCTATGTATTGGCCGAATATCTACTACTACTACTACAATCGCTACTACTAATTTCTAATTGGATATTATCTTAGAATTAATACTTAATGAAAATATTTTAGAGCTTATATAAATTTTTTTTGTTATTTTTTTACTGAGCCAATATTGTTGAGGATATTTGCTTATTTTAATTTATTTCTTACTATCCCATTTTGATAGATATTTAAAGATTTCTTGTAGGATTACAATGCTTTTTATAACTTCTTTTAATTGTGATAAATTTAACCAATCTTTAACAAAGCTTATGCTTGAAATTTGGGTAATTTTGTGTTTTTAAATATATTTAATGCCTTTTAATAATACTCTAAAGCTTATTCTTATTTATTACTTAGATGTTTTACTTGTCCATAGTTGAAAAGGGCATGGCCATACTCTTTTGTTTACTTTTGTTCTTGTTCCAAAATTTTGAGAGAAAAGGTAAATTTTTAAAGAGCTTAGTTGAGCTTATTCTGCTTTAAAAGCATACTGCCAATATTAAGTTGGCTGTTAACCCAATTTATAGATGTCTATTTTTATTTTTTTATTTTTTTTATCTTTAATGATTAATTGTAACATTCCTCAGCTTTTGAAATAAAATTATCTTCTTAGTGCAAATTACCTTTTAAATCCAAGATCAAAGCCTCATCCATTGAGTTATTTTCCAATTATCTAAAAATTAATATGACTTCATTTAGTAAATAAGCAGCCTCCACGATATTTCCGAGTTTATAATAAGCCTTACTTTCTAATATAAATGCTTCAACACATTAGATGGTTTTATTTTTTCCAGTTTATGAGAATATCTTCAACGCAAATCTTGAGTACATTATAGCCATCATAAACTGATCTATTTAGTAGCAGACCCAACCAATTTTACATAAAAGAAGGGCATATTCCATGTTATAAATAAGCATTGGCGTACTACACCATGTAAACTAAACTAAAAACTATTTCATGTCTTTTCTTTCTATTTTTTTATAGATATTAACTGATTTTTCGTAGTAATGAAGAGAACGACCATATTCTTTTTGACATTTATAAATATCTCCAATACCTATAAGAACATCTGCATATTCAATTGATTCTGTTCCCATTATTTCAAAGTTGCATAATGCATCCTAATAATATTATAAGGCTTTTTTAAGTTATCTTTTTTTAAAAAACTAATCTCCTTTATGTTTAAGTTCAACTGTTTTTTCAATCGAAATGATCCCCTTTTTAGTTATTTAAAAAGAAACTCCCATTTATTTTGCCCACCTTTCTATGTCCTAAATGATTTTTTCTGTGATGATAGTTGCAAAATTGAGTTGCTTTTATTTATGAGATCCTTTATGAATTCCCATTACTTTACTACTTCTTGAAATGTGAACCGGAGATCCACTTTGTCCTTCATTAGTACTATTCTTGTAATATATTGCTCCATTTAAAACTTAATCAAAAATTTTGGAACTAGTAAATAAATTTTTTTCATCCAATTTTTTTAGATATCCAGTCACTGTTAAACTAATTTTTTTTTTCAAGACGGGACAAAGTTGAAAGTATTGAGACCTTTGGAAAGATTATTAAATTTAAAGAAGTGCAAAATCATTCTGAGTTTATCTTTCTATGACCTTTTCTAACTATTATTTCTATTGAGAAAAATCTTTTTATTTATCCGAAATAATCAAATACTTCAAATTATTGGCTTTTTTAGCATTTTCTATATACTATTTTTAATTATATTTTATTTTAAGTATTTTGCATGTTTTAAGATTTTTTTATAAATTACCATTTTCTTTTCTAACAATCTAATTCAAATTGAAAGAAATGGGCTCAAAATATGAGATTTTACCATCATTTTGTATATCAGTAAAAGTATGAGCAGATGTGAGAATCAGATTATTTGAAATAAGAAATCCAGTTGCAGATTTCTTTTGTGGTGGACTGTAATTACTTTTAACTTCTTAAAAACTTATCCATCCAATTAAATTAAATGGACAATCACATAATTGATCATCATTTACTTATGTTGGAAGATCTTAGTTTTCCCAGTAGCATTCATTTTAAATTAAGAGATGCCCTGATATTTAATTTTCCATAAGAAATATCTTAAAATTATGATTTGATATAATCTTAGTACGTATTTATAGAGTTTTGAAATAAACTTTATAAAAAAAGTATTATCATAAATAGTACAAATTAAAAAAATAAATGGAATAGAATCAACACAGTTTATGGTCATCACAATTCATTTTCATCCATATCATTATCATATTGTGATTATTTATTAATTTATTTCAATTCAATATGTAATTTTCAATGAAAATCTTATGGTGACTTTAAAAGAATGAAAAAAATCGATAAAGTGACTGAATCAACAAAAATTAAGCTTAAAAATATATGGTTCAAAATTTTGTTAAATTGATTTGATTTGTTAGATCAATAATAAAATTAAAAGGTATTCATATAAATAAAAAAAGTTAAATTGTTAAAGGAATTTCATTTTTTTGATAATAGATAGTATAAATCACTTTTTCTCCACTGATACTTATTCAATATAAATTTAAAACAATATTTATCAATTTTGATAGTGTTAAATACCAAGGTATTATATTTCTCAGATTTACTCTTTTAAAAATCATTTGAATTTCAATTTTTGGCTTTTCCCTTATATAAAATATCGGATTGTTTTCATCCGCCTGCAAGCTCATTTATTTGTAAAGGTAAAACAATTAATGTTCTTAGTAATTAACTAAAACAGCTCCAAAAGAGTATCATGATGTCTCAATAAATATTGTATCATGTTTTTTTAAAAAACAAAAATAGTTTTCAATATCAATATATTAATTCATAACAATATTTTTAAGATTTGAGATGCAAATAATTTTACTCAATAATAGTAGTCATAGATATCAAGAGTAAAATATACCATCGATAAATAAAGCAAATTAATCATTTATAAGAGCGAATCAATGCCCGAGACGGTAAAAAAAGGCATTAATATTCAATATCAAGTGCTGCAGATCCAATGTTTTTCTAATAATATAATTAGAGATCTTATATTTATATAAATCTTATGTACTTAAGGCAAATAGTGAACTAAAATCTTTTTAAAATAAATATAATATAAAATAACTATCATGATGATTAGAACGAACT